>WSSedB1CaDRAFT_10001152_pt1 | contig 10300 bp, 8 predicted proteins | sample WetSurSB1Cattail_FD_9460 | JGI IMG/M metagenome (IMG submission 9460)
AAGGGCATTGGCATAGTGGCGATGAAGACCCAGGCGGGCGGCCGCATGCGTCCTGATCCGAAGCTGGGCAAGCCTCTGACACCCGCCAGCCAGACGGCGCTGCTGAAATGGGCACTGAACCATAAGTCGATTACGACAGCGATTCCCGGATTCACGACATATGAGCAACTGGAGCAGAACTTCTCTGTCGCATCGGACCTTGTGTACACGGCTGAAGAGCGCGCGTTCCTCTTCGACAAGAACACGGTGGCAGAGGCGCAGTTCTGCAGGCAGTGCGGCCAGTGCGTGCCGGATTGCCCGCTGGGCGCGGATATTCCGCACATGATGCGCGCGCATATGTATGCCGCGCAGTATGGCAACCACGCGCTGGCGGCGGAGACGATGGCTGCGATTGAAGTTGGACGAGGGCTGGATGCCTGCGGACAATGCGACACATGCAAGGCAAGCTGCCGGCACTCGGTTCAGATCTCAAACAAGCTCGGGCACCTGCGGCAGATTGTTGCGAGCGGTGAGCTGCGGGTTTAATCGATCACGCGCATGCGCAGGGCAGACAGGCAGACCAGCATCTCGGAAGCCGGGTCATTCGTGGTCTGCTTCGTGGTTCATCTGCCTGCGCTGCTTGACGTCGCGCTTTGGGGGCTGACCGAAGTAGCGGCTGTACTCGCGGCTGAACTGGCTCGCGCTCTCATAGCCGACTTCGAATGCCGCGCTGGTGGCGTCCAGCCCGCCGAGCAGCATGCGCTCGCGCGCGACGTGGAGGCGAAGCTGCTTTTGATATTGCAGCGGACTGATGGCGGTCAAGGTGCGGAAGTGGTGATGGAAGGTTGAGACGCCCATCTGCGCGACCGACGCCAACTCCTCGATGCGCAGCGGCTTTGCATAATTGTCGCGGAGCCAAGCGACGGCCTTGGCCGATCGGTTGCTCTGCTCGCCCAGGGTGGCAATGGCGCGAAGATGCCCGCCCTGCGGCGCGCGCAAGATACGGTAGATGATCTCTCGCTGAATCAGGTTGCTCAGGAAGATGGACTGCCCGTGGGAGTCAAGCAGATCGACGAGCCGGATGCAGGCCTCAAGGAGCTCTGGCGTGGTGGTGCCGACCGTCATGCCGCGGACGCGGGTGGCGGGCGCATTGGAAAGGAACTCGTCCTGACTGAGGATTTCGCGCACCACGGCCATGTCGAGCTTCTGCAGCAAGGCGAGGATGGGCTTCTGTGGGGTGGCCTGGGTGACCTGGCTCATGACGGGCAGATCGACCGAGGTCAAAAGGAAAGAGGAAGCGTTGCAGACGAGCGGCGTTCCGCCGAGTTCAATGCGCTTTTCGCCCTGGACAAAGACGATCAGCTCGGGTTCGTAATTGGCAGAGGTACAGGCCGTGGGCGCTGAGCGCTTATAGAGCCGGAGGCCGGGAATCGAGGTTGGCTCTGCTCCGTCCGCGGGCATGTGCGCAAGAATCTTCTGCGCCAGGGTGGCTCTGAGCGCAGCTACACCTGACGAATCATCCACGGCTTGCTTCTCTCTGACCATGTGCGTTGAATGACTCAACTGCTTTCAGCGTACTGCGATGTCTGGGCAAAGAGAACACAAAGGCTTCGATTTGACAGGATCAGGCAAGAAACAGGCAGGATCAGGTTAGCGGCCGGGCGCGAGACGCGCTTTCCCAGGTCTGAGAATCCAGACCCGGGGCACCCAATTTCGTGCTTGGGATGCTGTGAGCTTAGTCGTGGTGGGGTTGGGGGCTTGCTTGCCCACCCATCCCCGCAAAAAAAGCGCGGGGATGGATGGGGCACCTGCTCGTGCTAGGCGGACGGAACGGTCAGTTGCCGCTGCTGGCCGAGGTTCTCGATTCCCAAGGTGATGACGTTGCCTGCGCGCAGGTAGACGGGAGGCTTCTGGCCCAGTCCAACTCCGGGAGGGGTGCCGGTGGAGATGATGTCGCCGGGCTGCAGGCTCATGAAGCGGCTGAGGTAACTCACAAGATGGGCCACGCCGAAGACCATGGTGGCGGTGGAGCCATTCTGATAGCGATGGCCATCGACTTCGAGCCAGATGTGGAGGTTCTGCGGATCGGGAATTTCGTCGGCTGTTACGAGCCAGGGACCGATGGGGCCGAAAGTGTCTGCGCTCTTGCCTTTGACCCACTGACCGGTTCCTTCCAACTGGAAGGCGCGCTCGGAGAGATCGTTGACCACGCAGTATCCGGCGACATGGGAGAGGGCGTCCTCTTCGCGGACGTATTTCGCTTCCTTCCCAATGACCACGCCTAGCTCAACTTCCCAGTCGGTCTTTTGTGAGCCTCTTGGAATGATGACGTCGTCATCCGGGCCGCAGATGGCAGAGGTGGCCTTCATGAAGAGAACCGGCTCGGCCGGCACGGCCATGCCTGACTCGGCGGCGTGATCGGAATAGTTGAGACCGATGCAGAGGAACTTGCCGACGGCGCCGACGCAAGGACCAAGGCGCGGAGTGCCGTCGACGAGCGGCAGAGTGTGAAGATCGATGCGGCGCAGGCTGTCCAAGGACTCAGGCAACAGTGCCGCGCCCGCGATGTCGTCCACTACGCTGGAGAGATCGCGAATTCTTCCTTCAGAGTCGAGCGCGCCCGGCTTTTCCTGTCCGGGATTTCCAAATCTCAAGAACCTCATGGGTCATTCCTTTTCTCAATGAATGCTTGATGGTGGTGTCAGTAAGTGGCTCGGCCGCCGCTGATGTCAAAGACTGCGCAGGTGGTGAACGAGTTCTCCTCAGAGACGAGCCAGGCTACCATAGCGCTGACTTCGTCGACCTCAAGAAAGCGACCGCGCGGAATGCGAGAGAGCATGAAGTCGATATGCTGCTGGGTCATCTGCTCGAAGATGCGGGTGCGAGCGGCAGCGGGCGTGATGCAGTTGACGGCAATGTTGCGGTTTGCCGTCTCCTTGCCAAGAGACTTGGTGAGTGCGATGACGCCGGCCTTGGAGGCGCTATAGGCTGATGCGTTTGGGTTGCCCTCTTTACCGGCGATGGAGGCGACGTTCACAATGCGTCCGTAGTCCTGACGCAGCATGTGCGGCACGATGGTGCGACAGCAGAGATAGACGCCGATGAGGTTGATGTCGATGACCTGCTTCCAGGCGTCGATCGGGTACTCCCAGGTGGTGTGGTTGGGCCCGGCTATGCCGGCGTTGGCGACGAGGATATCGATCCTGCCCTGTTTTTGGATCGTGGCTTCTGTCGCAGCGGCGACGCTCTCTGCACTGGAGACATCGACTGTTTCGGTTGTGACATGGGTGTCAAGGTCGAGCTGTTGGCGCGCGGTTGCGAGCGTCTCAGCATCGCGGTCCCAGAGAGACACCGATGCGCCGGAGGCCAACAGGCGCCTGGCGATGGCGAAGCCGATTCCTTGTGCCGCTCCGGTGACAACGGCGTGCCGGTTGTTGAGGTCGATCTGGTTCATTCTTCCTCCTGCAATTTTATAGCGAACGATGGATGCGTCGGTGGAGAAACGAGAGGCGTTGTTCAGGGAACTGGAATCCGGGAGTAGAACTCGGGAACTCCCCGTGCCTGCGATTTCAGCCTGAAGAGCGCACCGGCGAGTGGGCCGTCCTCGAGCTTGGTGTGTCCGCCTGCGGTGGTGATGTAGATGTCACGGTAGTCAGCGCCGCCAAACGTGAGGCTGGAAACCTTTGGTACAGGCAAGGACACTTTCTGCGCGATGCGGCCGGTGGCGTCAAGCTGCGCGATGCATGCACCGTTCCAGAAAGCTGACCAGAGGCGGTCTTCGGCATCGAGGGTCACTCCGTCGGGCAATCCGTCGGTTTCCTCGAAGCGTGCGAAGACGCGCTGGTTGTGGAGGGTGCCATCGTCTGCGCTGTAGTCGAAGAGGTAGATTTCACGGGCGAAGGAATCGGTGTAATAGAAGCCTTTTTGATCCTGCGTGAACGCCATGCCGTTGGAACAGCCGATGCCGGTGAGGACACGATCGAGGGAACCATCGAGATTGAGACGGTAGAGGCTGCCCTTCCTGGCGGCGCTCGACATGGTCCCGCAGAAGACCCGCCCCACGGGATCGGCGATGACGTCGTTGAAGCGCGAGTCGCGTTCCTGCTCGATCTCTGCGAGCACGGTGGTGAGTTTGCCTTCGCGCCAATTGGCGATGGCGCCACGGTCCATGAAGAGGAGGAGCGATCCGTCGCACTGCACTGAGAACCCGCCCACGGTTCTCCCCTGGTAGCACTGCTCATGGGCACCGGTGGCCGGGTCGAAGCGAAAGATGCGGCCGCGGGGGATGTCGCACCAGTAGAGACGCTTCTCCAGCGGGTGCCAGAGCGGGTTCTCGCCTGTTTCGCAGCCGTAGTCCGCCAGGCACTCAAGCATTGAAGACTCCTGCACATCGGGCACATCGTGAGACATATTGGTCGCGTTCCATTGGCAGATCGAGGTTCTGTTTGCTGGTCAACGAAGCACGGTACCCGGATCAAACAAAAAAGTATACACAAGCAATACATCATATGTAATATTTCAATCCGTGACAGGAAAGATTCAATGGAGGGAGACGCGATCGCCCTCTCTGCCGCGGCTCAGCCTTCACCATGAGGTTGCGGGAAGGATCGGCTCGCTGATTGCTCAAGGCAGCATCAAGCCGGGGACTGTGCTGCCGAACGAGGCCGCTCTAGGAACCGAATTTGGCGTGAGCAGAACGGCGCTACGGGAAGCGATCAAGGTGCTTTCGGCGAAGGGCCTGGTTGAGGTTCGGCGCAAGACCGGGACCCGGGTGCGCCCGAATGCCGAGTGGAGCATGCTTGATCCCGAGGTGCTGAGCTGGCTGTTTTCCGGTAACGGCGCCCCAGCCGGGATGCCTGACCTGCTGGAGGTGAGGAAAGTGGTGGAGCCGGCGGCTGCGCGTATGGCGGCTCATCGCGCAACGTCGGATGATCTGGCGGAGACCAGGGGTGCGTACCTGGATATGGAGCGCGCGACGGGTGATCTGACGGCCTCAATCGAATCGGATTTGCGCTTCCACCTGGCGGTGCTTGAGGCGACGCACAACATCTTTATGAAGCCGTTTGGAGCGTTGATTCTGGCCGCGCTGCGGTCGAGCTTCCGTTTGACCAACAGCAACAGCGATCTGTACAAGAAATCGTTGCTCAGGCATCGCGCGGTGATGGAGGCGATCGAATCAAAGGATGGCGATCATGCAGAAGGTGCGATGCTCGCAATCCTGAAACAGACCTCGAAAGACATTGCTACCCAAACACGGGTGGTGGCGGGTGGCCGGGCCACGTCCCGGTCCCACAAACGATCAAAGAATGGAAGTGACTAGAGATGTCTGAACAGAAGAAGGCGTTTCGCTCCGCAGAATGGTTTGGCAAGAAAGACAAGGACGGTTTCATCCATCGCAGCTGGATGCGCAATCAGGGCTTGCCCGACCATGTCTTCGACGGCAGGCCGGTGATCGGCATTTGCAACACGTGGTCCGAGCTGACGCCTTGCAATGCGCATCTGCGCGACATTGCCGAGCACGTGAAGCGCGGAGTGTGGGAGGCGGGCGGACTGCCGCTCGAGTTCCCTGTCATGTCGATGGGCGAAACGCTTCTGCGGCCCACGGCCATGCTGTTTCGCAATCTTGTGAGCATGGACGTGGAGGAAAGCATTCGCGCAAATCCGCTGGACGGCGTGGTATTGCTGTGCGGATGTGACAAGACGACAGTGTCACTGGTGATGGGCGCCGCAAGCTGCGACCTTCCGTCGATCGTCGTATCGGGCGGACCGATGCTGAGCGGGAAATATCGCGGCAAGGATATCGGCTCGGGGACGGATGTCTGGCGCTTCAGCGAAGAGTTGAAGGCCGGAAAGCTGACGCAGATTGAGTTCAACGAAGCTGAGACGTGCATGTCACGCTCCGCGGGCTCGTGCATGACGATGGGAACGGCTTCGACGATGGCCAACATGGTGGAGGCGCTGGGCATTGCGCTTCCGCAGAATGCAGCGATTCCTGCGGTGGATGCGCGCCGCGGTGTGCTGGCGCATATGTCGGGCCGCCGCATTGTTGAGATGGTCCGTGAGGATATGAAGCTCTCGAAGATCCTGACCAAGGGGGCATTCGAGAATGCTATCCGCGTGAACGGGGCCATTGGGGGATCGACCAACGCGGTGATTCACCTGATCGCAATTGCAGGGCGCATCGGCGTGCCGCTGTCGCTCGACGACTGGGACCGCCTGGGGCACGACGTGCCTACGATTGTGGATCTGATGCCATCGGGGCGCTTCCTGATGGAGGACTACTTCTACGCGGGCGGACAGCCGGCGGTGATCAGGACGCTCGAAGAACATAAGCTGCTGCATGCGGATGCGCTGACGGTGACGGGCAAATCCATCAGCGAGAACTGCAAGGACGCGCCGAACTGGAACCCGGAAGTGATCCGTCCGTTTGCGAAGCCGCTGGTGGAGCATGGCGGTGTTGCGGTGCTGCGCGGCAATCTTGCGCCGGATGGGGCTGTGCTGAAGCCTTCTGCCGCTTCGCCGCATCTGATGCGCCATCGCGGCCGGGCGGTTGTCTTCAACACGATTGAGCACTACAAGCAGCGCATCATGGACCCGAATCTGGACGTGGACGAGAACTCGATTCTGGTGTTGCAGAACTGCGGTCCGAAGGGCTATCCGGGGATGCCGGAGGTTGGCAACATGGGACTTCCGCCGAAGCTGCTGGCGCGCGGCATCAAGGATATGGTGAGAATTTCCGATGCCAGAATGAGCGGCACTGCTTATGGAACGGTGGTGCTGCACGTGTGCCCGGAGGCAGCTGCGGGAGGGGCACTGGCGCTAGTGCAGGATGGCGATGTGATCGAGCTTGATGTGGAGGCGAGGCGCTTGCATCTGGAGGTCGCAGACGAAGAGCTTGCGCGGCGGCGCGCGGCGTGGAAGCCGCTGCTGCCCGAGCTGAATGGCGGCTACCAGCAGATGTACGTGCAGCACGTGATGCAGGCTTCGCGAGGCGCGGATCTTGACTTTCTGGTCGGCTGCAGAGGCACGACTGTTACTCGCGATTCGCACTAGAGAGGGCAAAGCAGAGGCGCAAGGGAATCCAGTATGGCAAATGAGGATCAATTCGCACAGTATCCGAGTCTTCGTGATCGCGTGGTTGTGATTACGGGCGGCGCTTCCGGAATTGGTGAGGCGTTTGTGGAGGCCTTCGCGATGCAGAAGACGCAGGTGGCATTCTTCGACGTTAACGATGACGCTGCGAGAGCGCTCACGGAGAGGCTGACGGCAGCGGGCGGGGCAGAGCCGGACTACTACCATTGTGATCTGACCGATATCGCCGAGGTGCAGCGCACGGTCTCGAACATTCTGCAGCGGTTCGGGACAGTGGATGTGCTGGTCAACAACGCCGGAAACGATATGCGGCACAAGGTTGCCGAGGTGACGCCGGAGTTCTGGGACAAGACCATCGCCGTGAACCTGAAGCATCAGTTCTTCATGGCGCAGGCGGTGATTCCGGCGATGCAGAAAGCGCAACGCGGTTCCATCATCAACATGAGCTCAATCGGCTGGGTGATCCCCTCAGTAAACCAGGTGGTTTACGTTACGACCAAGGCGGCGGTTGTGGGGATGACTCGGACGCTTGCCCATGAACTTGGCGTGGACAATATCCGGGTGAACTGCATAATGCCGGGCGCCATTCTTACGGAAAAGCAGCAGCGGCTGTGGCTCACGAAGGAGTACACGGCGCATGTGCTGGAGAACCAGGCGCTGAAGCGCATGATCATGCCGGACGAGGTAGCGCGATTGGCGCTGTTCCTGGCGGCGGATGACAGCTCTGGGATTACGAATCAAAGTTACGTGATTGATGCGGGGTGGGTGTAGAGCCGGGGGAATCTGTCGCACGGCGCCTGCTGTTTGCTGCGGATGAGCAGGGACCTACTCTTTCGGCAGGTCGACGAGTGGGGCTTTCAGTAGCTCGGTGGGGCGGCCGTGCTGGATGATTTGGATCTGCTGCTAGACATGATCGACGGAACTTTTGCCTACCAATAGCGTGTACGTAATATCAAAGTGGCGTTGCTCTTTGGGGCCAATCGTCGGCACGAAATGCAATGCGCGCTGAGTTACAGCGAAGAGGCGGTCGATCTTCAAGCCGAGGTCCTAGCTGGTGATCTGCCAGCTCTGCGGGGCTTTCGAGGCGTCGAGCCGCACCCACTCCTGCGCTTGAACGGGGGTGGCAGCCAACGGCGCACTGAGACTTATGAGGGGCATAGCCTGGCGCAGTTTCATGATGAAACGCATCTGCGCGATGCCTTCGCTACACCGCGCCGAGAGCGCCGAAGTGGCTGGGCATGTGGCGCGACCATGGTACAGCTTGCATCCGGAGCGGCGTTTCCCTGGATGGTGGCGGGCGGATGCGCTATGATCCTTTCGTGAAAAATCTATTTGCTTGCGCCGCTGCCCTCATTCTTCCTGTAGCAATCAGTCTGGCTCACGCGCAACAACCCGCAGGAGCCATGACTGCCAAGCCGACAGCCCACCGTGCCGCTCCTCTCCTCAATGGCTATCAGCCAGTGTGGTGGAAGGAAGCCGTTGTCTACCAGATATATCCGCGCAGCTTTCAGGACTCGAACGGCGACGGCATCGGCGATCTAAACGGAATCGTCCAGCATCTGGACTACCTGCAGAAGCTCGGCATCAACGTGATCTGGCTCTCGCCGCACTATGACTCGCCGAACGCGGACAACGGCTACGACATCCGCGACTACCGCAAGGTGATGCAGGAATTCGGCACAATGGACGACTTCGACCGCATGCTGGCGGCGATCAAGGCACGCCATATGCGCCTGATCATCGACCTCGTGGTGAATCACACTTCGGATGAGCACCACTGGTTTGCGGAGTCGCGCTCATCGAAAGAAAACGCGTACCGCGACTACTACATCTGGCGCGACGGCCGCCCCAATCCTGCAGACCCGGATCACCCGCTTCCGCCAAACAATTATCCGAGCTTCTTCTCCGGGTCTGCGTGGCAGTTTGATCCGGCGACGAAGCAGTTTTATCTGCACCTGTTCGCGGTGAAGCAGCCGGATTTGAATTGGGACAATCCGGCGGTCCGGCAAGATGTTTATTCGCTGATGCGCTTCTGGCTCGACAAGGGCGTGGACGGCTTTCGCATGGATGTGATCCCGCTGATCTCCAAGCAGCCGGGCCTTCCGGATCTGACGGCGGAGCAGCTTAAGGATCCGACGCGGCTCTGGGCCAACGGGCCGCGCCGCGATGAGTATCTGCAGCAGATGAACCGCGAAGTGTTGTCGAAGTACGACGTGATGACGGTGGGCGAGGCTATCGGTATAACACTGGATGAAGAGACCAAGATCATCAACAGCCAGCGGAACGAGCTGAACCTGGTGTTTAACTTCGACGCGGTGCGCGTGAATCGCGGCGACGGCTACACCGAGCGGCCGTGGACGCTGCCTGAGTTGAAAGCGATCTACGACAACCATGCGCGCGTTCTGGGCAAGGAAGACTGGGACACGGTGTTTCTGTCGAACCACGACAACCCGCGACTGGTTTCAAACTTTGGCGATGATTCGACGCCGGAGTTTCGCGTGCGCTCGGCCAAGCTGCTGGAAACGATGCTGCTGACTTTGCGGGGCACGCCGTTTCTCTACCAGGGCGATGAACTGGCCATGACGAACTATCCGTTTACGCGGCTGGACCAGTTCAACGACATCGAGGTCAAGAACGCGTACAAGGCCAGGGTGCTGAGCGGAAAGATGCCGGAGGCACAATTCATTGCGGAGTCGCATCGTTTCGGGCGGGACAACTCGCGGACGCCGATGCAGTGGAGTGCTGCCGCGAATGGCGGCTTTACGACGAGCGCCGCGAAGCCCTGGCTGGCGGTGAACCCGAACTACGCGACGATCAACGCTGCGGAACAGGTGGCCGATCCGAACTCCGTCTATCACTACACACGGCGGGCGATCGCGCTGCACCATGCGCACAAGGCTTTTGTCTATGGCGACTATCAGGACCTGGACCCGGCTCACTTGCAGGTCTTTGCGTACACGCGCACTCTCACTGAGGCCGGGAAGCCCGCGCAGCGCTTCCTCGTGGTGCTGAACTTTGGAGAGAAGCCTGCGCAGTACACGCTACCTGAAGGTGTAAAGGCGGGAAAGCTGCTGCTGGGCAACGTTCCGGGAACGGTGGAAGCGGGCACCTCAACGCTGCACCTGGGCGCCTGGGACGCGCGCATCTACACCTACTAATTGAAGCAAATCACGGCCGCGCAGTCGCAGCAATGCAACGACTGCGCAGGCTTGTGGACGGGGTTAGGGCA
>WSSedB1CaDRAFT_10001153_pt1 | contig 10299 bp, 7 predicted proteins | sample WetSurSB1Cattail_FD_9460 | JGI IMG/M metagenome (IMG submission 9460)
GACGACGTTTTGCGCGACCGCGGCAAGCCTCTGAGCGTCAAGCAAAGTCTCGCCATCATCGCGCAAGCGGCGGACGGATTGTCATATGCGCATGAGATGGGAGTCATCCATCGGGACGTCAAGCCGTCCAATCTTATGATCGGCAATGACGGCCGCGTCAAGATAATGGATTTCGGCATCGCCCGGGTGCGCGGCAGCGCGCGCCTTACGCGCGCCGGAACGGCCGTGGGCACGCCTCTTTATATGTCTCCGGAGCAGTGTCGCGGCGGCGAGGGCGACGAACGCAGCGACCTCTATTCCCTCGCCATCGTGCTATACGAAATGCTTGCCGGCGCGCCGCCTTTCTCGGGCGCAACCGAATATGATCTCATTCAGGCGCAAATCGGCGCCGCGCCTCCGCCGCTCGTGCCGAGCGCAATCGGCGTCACGCCGGAGCTCGAATCCGCGATCATGACCGCCTTGGCGAAGAAGCCGGAGCAACGCTTCCCCTCGGTAAGAGCTTTTAGCGACGCCATTGGCGCCACCGCGCTCCGACCCGACGCAACCACCGTCGTGCGGAACGCGACGCATCTCATCGAAGGTCCGCAAAGCGAGACGGAAGACAGCAAATCCCCAACGCGCGCCCTCGACATCGCGAAGAGTCGCATCGGCGCGCTAGCGCGCTCGTTCAAGACGCTTCACCCAGCAATTCAAGGGGTGTCCGCGGTAGCCGCGGCCGCCGTGCTGGCCGCCCCCATTTATTTCGCCGCGGCGCCATCGAAGCCGCCTGGAGGACTTGGACGTGATCGAGCGGCGTCTCCGCCGGGACAGGATAGGGACGCGGGTAAATTAGACACGGGGTCTGGAGAACCCGAAAAAAGGGCGCGCGCGAAAACGCGCGTCGAAGTTGGCGAGACCGAACCTCCCGCGCAAGATCAAAAGAGCGCTAAAAGCGATGGCTCGCCAAGCCAAGAAAATCCTCAATCGCAGCCAAGCGCGCGGAGCGCCCCCGCGTCCGCGCCTAAAAGTTCGGACACGTCCGACAAACTCAATGAACTCCGCATCGCCATCAAGGGCGACGCCAGCGGCAAAATCAAAGCATCCGATTTCGAATTTGTCGCCAATGGCGTGAAGGTGCAATTGTTGCCTCAGGCGCAAAGCCTCGCCGCCGCCGGCGTCGCGGAGGCGCAGTTCGTGCTGGGAATGCTGTTGTTGGAGACGCCGGGCCATGTCGATCCCGAAGGCGCCGTGGAGGCCTTCACCAAGGCCGCCAACCAAAATTATCCCGACGCTCAAGCCAATCTTGGCCTAATCAACCAGAAAAAAGGAATGCTGAAAACCGGCGTCGATCTGGGCAAGGCGCGCCACTGGTTCGATCTCGCCGCCGAAAACGGCGATGCAAAAGCGCAGTTTTGGCTTGGCTGCTATTATCAATATGGCTGGGGCGGATTGACGAAAGACCGCCGCAAGGCCCTGGAGCAATATGAAAAAGCAGTCGCCGGCAATTACGCCTCGGCGAAGGAAGCCCTGGAGATTATGACTGGAACCGCCAAGGGCGTCTCTCCCTGCTCGAAGTAGCGCTCGCGCAAGCTCCGGCCAAAATCAGGTCAGTGGAAGCTGCCGCCGCCTGGCCCGCTCGACCCGCCGCCGCCACCGCCACCGCCGTGATGATGACGATGTCCGCCCCCGTGCGCGTGACGCGATACAGCATGACGCGCGTGACGCCGATGCAATAGATGCGCCCGCGCGTGACGAGACCGACGCCTAATGCTGTGTCGACGACCATAGTGCGACTGATGATGGTGGGAGCCACCACGATAGCGACGACCGCCCAACAAGGCTCCGATGAGGCCGCCAAATTGCGCCAGCGCCGGCTCCGGCCTCAAAATGGCGGTGGCCGGCAGAGCGAAAATGCCGAGCAGGAGGGCTCTGCGCGAAACGCCAGCAACGCCAGCAACGCCATTCCCGTCGGAACTAACGGCCGGATCGCGCACTCGCTCGCTATCGCTCATGGAAACGACCCCAATGCAATCCTTGACGCGTGGGCCAATGATATCTTTCGTTGAACCGACGTGTCAATCAGCCCGAGCAATTCATGGCATATCGATATTAGCGGCGAGGCGTTCGTTGCCCCGTCTGTTTCGGTTGTCGGCCCCTGCAAGTCGCGCGTTAAGCAACGTCGAAGGGTTAACGCCTCCTTTGACCGGGTCGCGCAAGAATATCCGCGATATTTTCTTTCGTGTCGGCGGTCACGCAATTATATGCTCCGGAAGGATTTCGGACGCAATGTACGCCGGTTCTGGTTTCCGCTAAAGATTCCGCAAGTCGTGACAACCTAAAAGCGGGCGCATTGGCGGCGCCTTCTATTTCAATGCTCACTCCGTCGACCCTTACGAGTCCCTTATCAAAACTTAGCGCGCCGTTTAAAGGCGGCGCAAGCTTCCAGTTGCTGCAATCTTCCGTCGTCTCATGGCAAATACGTTGGTAGCTGGGGTCTTCCGGAAGACCCGAAGACGTCGTTTCCGCCGAACCGGAACTCGCGCTTGCCCTCTTTTGCTCAACTGAGTCGCGTAAAGGAGTGTCCGGGGCACGAAAAAACGAGACCAACCCAATCAAAGCGACTAAAACCACTCCCGCTCCGACGGCGATCTTTTTCCACGGCAACGTTCCGCCGCGCGTCTTTTCATCGAGTTGTGGCTGCGACAGTATAGCGGAAACGCGCTGTCCTCCAGAATCAGGCGAGGAAGGCGTGGAAACGCCGCCGCGGGCGTCGAGCGCGGCGCGAACTTCGGCGCAGAGCCTGTCGAGATGCTTTTCTGGAGGACCGGCATAGGCATCTATCCATTGCGGCAGGCTGAGAAAGAGTTCGAAAGCATCGCTAGGCTCAACGTTCTCGATCCGAAATGGAATAAGCGTCAATCCTTTGCTGACAGCTCGCTCAACCTCGCGCCGAACATTAGGGGAGGCGTTCGCGTTTCTTGAAAAGATTAAAACCATAACCCTTGAAGTATTGAGCGCGCCAACGATCGCGCCCGCCCAGTCGGTTCCTCCGGAAATGCTTTTATCGATCCAGACTCGCAGCCGCCGCCGCTCCAACGCCGCGCGCACCGCCTCGGCGACCCGCTGATCCTTTCTCGAATAGCTCAGAAAAACGTCATGGGACATGGGCGTCAGCGCAGCTTGGCATCCCGCCTTCATGCGGGGAGTTACAACACAACGTCCCTTTCGCTCATCCACTTCCGAAACGTCGGCCTGTCTCCCGGCCGCCTTCGTCGAAAAAGATGTATCGAACATGCTAGGGACTTGCTCGCGAAGATACTATAAAGCTATCATTCTAATCAAGCGCGCGAGATCGTTTCTCGGGGGGATCGGCTGTAAGCGCGCGGAGCTGATGCGGTTTCGGGGGCGGTCATGGCCAGCAAGTCAATTTACAGGGTCGTCATACGGCATGTGACGGGCGCGAAAGCCAACCAGATCGAACAATTTCCCTTAGTCGAAAAGACGGAACTCAGTTTGGGGCGCGATCCCGCTTCGGACATATCGTTCGATCCTGTTCGCGACGACGTCGTCAGTCGGCGCCATGCGACGATTAAAATCGTCGACGGCGACCAAATTTCATTTCTTCTGGTCGACAACAACAGCAGCAATGGCACGTTTCTTAACGGGGAGCGCTTCACCGGAGAGAAGGAGTTATTGCCGCAAGACACGATAAGCCTTGGCGCCAATGGCCCAAAACTTATCTTCGACGTGCAGCCGCGACCGGCGAGTTTAGGCGTGCGCACGCGCGTCATCGACGTGCCGGGCGAGGCGGCGACTCGAACCGTGGATCTCGGCGCGACCACCAAAGCAGCTACGCCCCCGCCCGGAGCGAACACGTGGACCGGGGCGACGCTAGGTGTGAACACGACGCAATCGACCCCGGGCGCGGAAACGAGGTCGACCGGCGACGCGGAAACGAGATCTCCGCCTCCACCGGCGCCTCGCTCTGGCATCGGCAGAGAAACGCTGATGCGGGAGATACAACAGGAGCGGAGCAGATTATCCCAAACCTGGGTTATGACGCTCGCCGGTCTCGCGGTCTTCGCCGCGGGGATCGGGGGCTTGCTTTACTGGCGCGAAACGAGGGATCAACGGGCTGCGCAGGCCGAGATCCAGCGTATTCGCGACGAGGCGGCGGCTCGAGAAAATAAAAACGAGCGAGATGTGGAGGCGACCGAAAGTGCGTTGAAGGGCCGTATCGGCGTTAGCGCGCAGCAAATCGTTCAGGATTATGGCAATGCCACCGCACGGTTGAATATCGAGTGGCGCCTTTACGACAAACAGACGGGCAAACCCGTCTTCCATCAAACCTCCGCATATAAAAATGAGACGCTACGAGATTACGTGCGAGTCGTCGTCGATAAGGAAACCAAGATCGTCCCATGGTTGACCCTCGACGACAGCGCGCGGACAAATGTGCAGATCGGAGGCAACATAGGGGGCACCGGATTTGTCGTCGAGGAGCATGGTTACCTTCTAACGGCGAAGCATCTTGCCGAAGGCTGGACAGAACCGTTCGATGATGGTCAAAACGATGCGACCCGTTACGGATGGTTGTGGGAGTATAAGAGCGGACCAAACGCAAAAAAGTCCAAGCCTCAGCGTATTGATCTTAACCAAGCGGATTACAGGGAAGCAAGGAGTTGGTCGCCTAACGACGGCGGTTTTGTTTTCACACCAGGCGTGGCCTACACATATGGACCCGGAAAGGCGCCGGACGCGACTAAGAATGACCACCGCATTTTCGAAGGACGCAACGACAAATTCGAGGTTCGTTTTCCCAACACGATAACCAGCGTGAACGCCAGTTTTGTGCGGGCAAGCGACGAGACCGACGCCGCGCTGCTAAAGATCGATACGCCTCAAAAATTGAAGGCGGTGATTCTCGCCCGGGAGCCTGCGGAAGGCGATCCACCAATAGTTTCCGTTGGCGCGACCGTATTCGTCCTCGGTTTTCCGGCGATCGCCGAGAAGACGTACATGAACAAGGAACAGATCCAAAAAGGGGGGTGGAAGAATCTTACGGAAGAAGTGCCGAAACCCTTCATCAGCGAGGGGATCGTCTCGCTCGTCGCGCCGAGGCTCACAAGCAACAATCTTGTGACCACAAGGGGGGAGTACGGCGAATTGCTGCAACTTAGCATCAACTCGACTGGCGCCGGAAACAGCGGCGGCCCCGTGTTCAATTCGGAAGGAAAGGTGGTGGGCGTGTTCACCTCGCGTATTACGGGAGGCGGAGCAACTAATTCGGGTGCGGTTCCGATCCGATTTGGCCAAGAGTTGTTGCGATTTCAACGCGAGTAAAGAGCTCCTCCAGGCGAAAAGCGCCGCGCTGCGCGCGGCGCATCTCCCGCGCAATGATGACTGGCGGACGCGCCGCGAGGGAGGTTCCACCAACGATAGGCATCGATGATCACCCCGCCAACCAATCAAGATGCAAACGCGATTTGCGCCCGCGATCGACACTTGTTCGGCCCCGGCCGCAAAAGAATTTTGTCGATCGATGGCGGCGGCGTTCGGGGAGTCGTCGCCCTGGCCTTCGTCGAGCGTTTCGAAGCGTTGCTCGCCGAAAAGGCGGGCCGCGCGATCCGCTTGTGCGATCACTTCGATTTCATCGGCGGCACTTCGACCGGCGCCATTGTCGCGACCGGTTTGGCGCTGGGCTATTCGGCCGCCGAGATTCGGGATTTCTATTTTCGGCTGGCGCCGCGAATTTTTCGCAAGCCCTTTTTTCGACTTCCGTTCTGGCAGGCGAAATTCGACGCCGAGGCGCTGCGGCGGGAGATCGCCGGGATTCTCGGCAATCGCAGTCTCGACTCGACGGATCTGCAAACCGGGCTCGGCGTCATGCTGAAGCGGATCGACGCGGGCGGCGCCTGGATATTGACGAATAATCCTCGCGCAAAATATTGGAACACGCCGAGCGACGGCTCCTTTATCGGAAACAAGCATTATTCGCTGGCCAACATCGTGCGGGCGAGCACGGCCGCGCCGCATTACTTCAACCCACAGGAGATCCCGATTGTCGAAGGCGCGCCGCCCGCGCTGTTCGTCGACGGGGGATTGACGCCTCATAACGATCCTTCCCTCGCGCTGCTGCTAGCGACGGTAATGCCATGCCACCGCATCGGATGGAGTCTTGGCGCCGACAAACTGACGGTCGTTTCGGTTGGCACGGGCTCGTACCGCGTGCGATTGAACGCGCGGGATTTGCGGCGCGGGAGTTCCGTGACGATCGCGCTGCTCGCGCTTGTTCAGCAGATTTCGGAAAACCAACAACTGACGTTGTCGCTGATGTCTTGGATGGGCGCCGGGGGTTCGCGCTGGCCGATCAATTCGGAGATCGGCGATCTCGCCGACGCGGAGCCCCCGTTTGGCGCGCAATTTCGCTTCCTGCGCTACGACGCGAAACTGGAGACCGACTGGCTAAAGGACGCGCTCGGCGTTTCCCTAACCCCCCGCGAAATCGCGCAAATTCGCCGCTTTGACGATCCCGACGCGATCGCGCTTCTTTACGACATCGGGGCGCGCGCGGCGAATGTCCAAATCACAAAGGCGGACGTGGATTCCGCCTGAAAACGGTTCCGGGGCGCGCGCCCTCCCCCCGCGGCGGGGATGCGGAGACGACGGCGTAAAAACGAGGCTTTAAAACGCCGGTCAATATGGTTACTGTCCGGCGGGGACTGGACCAAGAGCATTGCGGGTTTCGCCTATGCTTGCGAAGCGTGCCGTTGCTCGAGCGGGGGCGACATGGAGGCGTTGCGTCTTTTTCTCGCGGCGGCGGCGCTTTCGATGGGCGCCTGCGCCGCGACGGATCATTTCCAGCAACGGATCGACCGTTACGACCTCGCCGCGGCGGAGTCGCGCGACCAGATGATCTTCACGAACATCTTGCGGGCCAGCCGCGCGGAGCCCTTGAGTTTCGTGCAAATGGGCCAGATCACCGGATCGAGCACCGCGGCCGCGACGGTCGGCTTGCCGTCGATCATCCTGGGACCGCACATTCCCCTGGCCACGAGCGTCGCGAGCAATACTCTGCAAAGCGAAAGTATTTTTGGCGGCAATCCGCTTGGCGGCAGCGGCTACACCGGTAATTCGATGACGATGAACGGTTCGACCAATTTTCAGGTCACCCCGTCGGAAACAAAGGAATTTTACAATGGTTTGCTGGCGGAGGTGGAGCCGCACACGCTCGAGTTCTTTGTCCAGCAGGGAATTGCTCGGGAATTATTGTTTTATTTGTTCACGGACAAGCTGATCGAGGAGCGCGGCGGCAAAAGGCGCGAGTTGCGCAACGATCCGCTCGATCCCAGTTTCCACGACTTTCAAAAATATGTCCGGCTCGCGATGGATTACGGCCTGTCGAGCGAGCCCGTTCGGGAGAAGGGCGGCGCCAGTAAAACCGACGGCGGCAAGACCCTGACCATTAATTTGAACGATGGAACGGCCAAGAGCGGCGACAAGGCGGCCGAGCACAAACAATGGCGGCTTTGCTTCAATCAACTCTATAAATCTCCGAGCGCCCCGGCGGCGGTCAACGCCCCGAGTTGCGGGGACTCAAGCGTCTCGCGCGACAACCGCGTCGTAAGTTTCGTCGGCCACGAAGGCGCGCGCGTGGAGCTTCACGTATTGCCGCGATCGGCGTTCGCGATCTTCAAATATCTTGGGCGGATCGTCGCGGGCGGGGAGCAGGCGCGAATCACGCTCTTCAGCGCCGATGCGATCGATCGCCCGCCGTTTAGCGACGACCAGTTGTTCTTCGTCGAGGAAGGCGCGGTCGCCGGCTGTTTCGTCAGCGAGTTTTTCGAGGGTAAATTCTACTGCGTGCCGCAGGAAGGCGCGGTCAACACGAAGCGGATACTGGGCCTGTTGACGCAATTGATCGCGCTCAACACGTCGATCTCGCAGATTCCGGTCGCGCCGACCGTGCAGGTTCTGCGTTGACGCCGGGGCGTCGAGCCCGCGCGAACCTCAATCCGCCGCTCTCAACTCGCCAGCAAAAATCTTTCGGCCTGCGCCAGATCCACCGAGACGAGCTGCGAAACGCCGCGTTCGGCTTGCGTGACGCCAAACAGCCGGTCCATGCGCGCCATCGTGATGGGGTTGTGGGTGATCGCGACGAAGCGCGTGTCGGTCTTCTTGCTCATCGCGTCGAGCAGATCGCAAAACCGCTCGACATTGGCGTCGTCGAGCGGGGCGTCCACCTCGTCGAGCACGCAGATCGGCGAAGGGTTGGTCAGGAACACCGCGAAGATCAGCGACATCGCGGTCAGCGCCTGTTCGCCGCCGGACAGCAAGGTCATGGTCACCGGCTTCTTGCCGGGCGGGCGCGCGAGAATGTCGAGCCCCGCCTCCAAGGGATCATCGCTTTCGACCAGTTGTAATTCCGCCGTGCCGCCGTCGAACAGCAGCGTGAACAGCTCCTTGAAATGGGCGTTCACCTTGTCGAAGGCGGCGAGCAACCTTTCGCGCCCTTCCTTGTTCAGGCTGGCGATAGCGGCGCGCAGTTTCTTGATCGCCTCGGCGAGGTCGTCGCGCTCGGCGAACATTTTGCCCTGAGCGGCCTCGACTTCCGCGAGTTCGTCCTCGGCGCGCAGATTCACGGCCCCCAGCCGCTCGCGGTCGGCGCGCAGCGCCTCCAATCGGCGCTCGATTTCAGAACTCTCCGGGAGCCCGGCCCCCGGCGCGACGCCGGCCAGCACGACCAGCTCTTGCGGAGTCGTCTCCAAATCCTGGGAGATCGCGCGACCAATATCGGCGGCGCGCTGACGGGCGGCCTCCAGTTGCGCCTCGCCGCGGGCCTTTTGCTCTCTGGCGGCGCTCATCGCCTCGAGCGCGCTTCTGGCGGCGCGGTCGCTCTCAACGAGGCGGGTTTCGCCCAGCGCGCGCGCGTCGGAGGCTTCGCGCCGATCGGCTTCGGCGGCCTCGATCGCCGCGATGAGCGCGCGGCGCTGATGCACGAAGGTTTGCGGCGCCTCGGCCAGTTCCTCCTGTTCCATCCTCGCGGCGTCAAGGCGCTCCTCGAGTTCGCCGATGCGGTCCTGAGCCTTGTCGCGGCGCTCCATCCAAGAGGCGCTCTCGCGCAAAATCGCGGACCGGCGCGACGCGCGCGACGCGACCTCGTGCCCGAGAGCGGCCAGCGCCGCCCTGGCTTCGCCAGCTTGCGCCCGCTCCGTCATCGCCTTGGCGCGCAGGCTCTCCAAGGCGCCGGCGAGAAAAGCCGGCTCGTCGAGCGCATCCAGCGCCTTCAACGCGACGTCGCGTTTTTGCGCCGCCTCGTTTCGGTTGGCGAGGATTTGCGCCTTCGCTTCCTCCAAGGCCGAAAGCCGCTGGGCGATTTGCGCATAGCGGCGTTCCGCGGCGCCGTGGCGCGCTCTCGCTTCGTCCAATTGCGCGCGCGCGCGCCGTTGCGCCTCGCGCGCTTCGCTCTCCATCATGGCGGCTTCCCGCGCCGCCTCGCGCGCCATTTGCGCCGTTTCGCCGGCCTCGTCGGCCTGCGCCCGGGCGATAAGCGACTCCTCGCGCAAATCGCCCAACCGGTTCTTTTCGACGAGACGGCGGGCTGCCGCGGTTGGCGCTTCGGCGGCCTGGGTGAAACCGTCCCAGCGCCAAAGATCCCCTTCCCGCGAGACCAGCCGCTGACCGGGCGCGAGCAGCGTGCGCAAACTCGCGCCCTCGCCGCGCAACACGACGCCAATCTGCCGCAGCCGGCGCGTCATCGCGGCGGGCGCTTCCACCAATTCGCTCAACGGCCGCACATTGGGCGGGAGCTTGGGGTCTCCATCGCCGGAGGTCGACGCCCAGTGCGCCGGGGCCGAGGTCTCGGCGGAGGCGTCGAGATCGTCGCCGAGCGCCGCGCCAAGCGCGGTCTCGTAGCCCTTGGCGACGGCGATTTGCTCCAGCACCGGCGCCCAAAGCCCGCCGGAACCGGATTGCAACAGCTTTTCGAGCGTGCGGACTTCGGTTTCCAGCCGCTGAGCGCGCCGCTCGGCGGCCTCGAGCGGCGCCCGCGCGGCTGCCTCGGATTCCCGCGCCGCTTTATGGGCGTCTTCGCGCTCTTGCGCGGCGAGATCGGCCGCCTCGGTCTCTTCGTCGGCGATTTGCAACGCTTCTTCAAGCCGCGCCAATTCCTGCGCGCCGCCTCCCTCGCTGGCGATAAGCGCGAATTCGGTCTCGACGCGGGTGAGTTCCGCCTCGAAGCGGGCGTGACGGCGGTTCTCCTCGGCGACCGCGGCCTCCAGGGCGTCGCGGCGGGCGTTCACCGAGGCGAGACTCTCCTGA
>WSSedB1CaDRAFT_10001154_pt1 | contig 10289 bp, 5 predicted proteins | sample WetSurSB1Cattail_FD_9460 | JGI IMG/M metagenome (IMG submission 9460)
GCCGCCGCATGCGGTTTCGCCGGTTTCCGTCAGCCATATTGTTTTGCCCGGCTCAAAGCGGTTGCGAAGTGCCGCGTAAAACTCCTCCTCAATTTCTGTGCGGGTTAGCCAATCGGCAGAGAGGGCATTCTCCGCCGTGGTCCCCATTGCCGCGTTGCCCATGGCGCAACGCTGCGAGACGGACCCATAAAAGTGATAAGAGAAGCCATCCAACCCCGGACCCTCGGCAGTCAGCAGATCGTCGGACTTGATGAGCTTCGGCATTCCTGTTTGCTGACCGAGCGCCCCGCCCTCACCCACCGAGCCGGGGCCCACAATTTGTATTGCCGGCGCGAACTTGCGCAGGAAAGCGCTGAAGAGCTTGAAGTCTCTGCCGTACTCGACCGCGTCATAGCCCTTCGGAGCACCTCCCATGGAGGCGTAGGTGGGTTCGTTAAAGAACTCGGCGAGCGCAATGCTACCACCCGCATCACTGGTAAACCGCAACCACTTCTCTGCCTGTTCCGATGTCCACACACCATTGCTGTCGCGCACCCCGGCGCCGATTGCGAAAGACGTAACGATTCGCGCGTCCACGGCCTTGGAGAAGTCGATGACATTCTTCCACTCCGCACGCGTCAGCACACCTCCAAATCCGGGTGGTGGTGCACCCGGCGTAGCTTCGTCCGTGTCCTGAAAGTATGTGGTGTTTGCCCAGGTTCCGCTCACCCGGATATAAGCAGGCCCGAGTGCAGCGGCCAGCTTGCGCAACCGCGGACTCGTCAGGTCGATCGGAGTGCGGTAGCGGTAGAGCGAGGGGGGCATACCCGAAGGCGTTGTGGCGGGATGCGTGTCGGGTGCAACGGCCGGACCGGAGTCAGCCTGCTTGTAAGGAGCCCAAAAGCGTCCTCCAGTCACTTCCACCATCTCCACGTTGTAGGACTGAAACCGCTCGTCCACAGTGCCCAGCTTGGAAAAGTTCGACGGGGTGAGAGGCTTAATTGAAGTGCTCTGGGCCAAGCCCGTGTCGGTGGGCGCGAGCGCAAATAGCACCACGAACATTGCCGCAAGAGACGTTCTTTCGATTCCCGCCGTGTGCACTCTTCTCTTCTCCTGTCTACCTCGGTAAGATATTGTGTTACTGCACAAGGTTGCTCCTCATCTCTCTCCGGCTTCTAAACAGGAGACAAGTGCGCGGGAGCAGTCACTCCGCCGGGTCCACGGCCGTGAAGGGCGAGCAGCAAGGCTTTTCCGTCGCGTGGAAGTTCATCAGTTCCAGTCGAATCAGGTCTGGGTCGTACAGATTGAGCTGTCCCTTGCCGTCCTTGCCGATCTGCGTGTGCGCGTCGGCCTTCGCGCCTTCCAGCCGCCCGCTTGCCTTCAGCGAAGCGTAGGCCGCTTCCACTGACACCTCGCCGATCGACAGGTGATCCAGCACGCCCAGATCGTGCAGGGACATGGTTGCGGGGATTCCCGACCCCGACGGACCGCTGGTCAGCATGTACTCCAACCAGTCGTGCCCGTCTGGCACCTGCTGGCTTACCCAGTCGATCTTGCCATCCACCATACCGCCAAACCAGTAGGGCTGGAACCCCAGCAGCGCGCGGTAGAACGTGTCTTCCTTGGCGCGGTCATGCACCAGAAAACCGATGTGGATGATGCGATGCCCCACGGCGTTGGGCGCATCCACCTTCACGCCAACCGGCGGTTGCACAAACTCGATCGTGTTGCCCTCGGGGTCCAGCACCGCGAACCATTGGCTGCCATCGGCACCCTTCGTCACCTTCGCCGGCGTCTTCCAGCGTTTTGCCGACAGGTACGCGCGCAGCGCCTCGGCATTTTCGGTGTTGAACGCCGAATGATCCAACCGGTTGATTCCCGAGCCCGCAGGCAGCGGCAGTACTTCGACAAACTGAGTAGCACTGACGGCGTACTTCACGCCCTTTGGATTCTCCGGGTCTGGCAACTTGGCCGCGCCAATCACCGCCGTGTAATAGTGCTCCGTGGCAGCGGGGTCTGACGTGTAAACGGCCAGGTGCGAGATTCCCGTAATCTTCGGGCGAACGGGTGCAGACTGCGCAACAGTGAGCGTAGCCAAGGCAAGAGAAGCGGCGGCAAGAAGTCTGCAGGACATAAGTCACCTCGAGAGCAATAGCGCCCACCACGATAAATCGATTTCTCGCCGAGCGCCAGATGAAAGCGCCTTCCACCATCGCGTCTTGATCCGATTCTTCCGGGTCTGCGCCGTACAATGCGCTTATGCAACGTTCCTATCGTGCTTTCCGCTGCGCTGCGGCCATGCTTGCCGTGTCTCTGGCTGTTCCCGTCCTCGCCCAGTCGCTGCCCACCTCCTCAGCCGCGGACCGCGCCGAGGCCCGCGACATCTTCAAGCAACTCATCGAAATCAACACCACTGACACCCCAAAAGGCAGCGTCACTGCCGCGAGTGTCGCCATGCAGAAGCGCTTTCTAGATGTGGGCTTTGCACCGGAAGATGTGCAACTGCTGGGCCCAGCGCCACACAAGCAGAATCTCGTCGTGCGCATCCGCGCTGCAGCCACGCCTACCGAAAAGCCCGTCCTCTTTCTTTGCCACATCGACGTGGTTGAGGCTCTCCGCTCCGACTGGACCTCCACTGATCCTTTCGAGTTCGTCGAGAAAGACGGATACTACTACGGCCGCGGTACGCAGGACATGAAGGAGTCCGATGCCGTGCTCGTAGCCACCTTTCTGCGCCTGCATCGCGAGGGCTACAAGCCCAAGCGCGACCTGATCCTCGCACTCACCGCCGACGAAGAGGGCGGCAAGTTCAACGGCGCCAACTGGCTGGTCCGCAACCACCGCGACCTGGTCGACGCTGCCTTTGTCATCAACCCTGACTCCGGTGGTATCGAACTGAACAGCGGCAAGCCCGTCCTGGCGGGCGTCGAGGCCACTGAAAAGGTCTACTCTGATTTTCAGGTCATCGCCACCAACCGTGGCGGCCACAGTTCGCTTCCGCGTCCCGACAACGCTATCTACGAGCTCACCGCAGCGCTCACCAAGCTCGCTGCCTACTCGTTCCCGTTTGAGCTCAACGAGGTCACCCGCGCTGCATTTGAAAGCGCGGCCGTACACCAGCAGGGCCAGCGTGCCGCTGACCTGCGCGCCATTTTGGCCACGCCGCCAGACATGGACGCCGCCGCGCGCCTCAGCGCCGACCCTGAGTTCAACTCCAATTTCCGCACCACCTGCGTGGCCACGCGCCTCAAAGGCGGCCACGCCAACAACGCCCTGCCGCAGACCGCCGAGGCCAATGTAAATTGCCGTATCTTCCCCGGCCACTCGCCTGAGGAGATTCGCCAGCAACTGGTCGCCCTCTTTGCCGACTCCAAGCTCACCGTCAACTATGTTTCCGATGGCGGCGAGGTGTCGCCCACCGCGCCCGAGCGCAAGGCCATCGTCCCTCCAGCGCCCACCAGGGAAGTTTTTGACCCGCTCATCCGCATCACTCAGCAGATCTGGCCGGGAGTGCCCGTCACACCCGTCATGGAAAACGGCGCCACGGACTCCATCTACTTCGCCCAGGCAGGCATTCCCAGTTACGGCTATTCGGCCGTGGCGCTTGAGCGCGACGACGTACGCGCCCACGGCCGCGACGAACGCCTGCCGGTGGACTCCTACTGGAAGGCGCTCGACTTCTTCTACTCCTTTACCAGGGCCCTTGGCGGCAACTAAGCCGAAAACCTGTTAGCCGCAACAAAACAAAGTGCCCATCCTTTCGGCGTTCTTGCCGAAAGGGTGGGAGACCGCCCTGGCGCATTCACCGTTCTGTCGTGTCCCCGCTGCTAAACTCGTAATTGATGATCCTCCCGTTCGTCCGCGAGATATTCGCGGAGCTGGAGCAGTCGACCGCGTTTGATCGCGTACAGAGGCACCTCAGCCTTGGTGCGGGGCGCAGACGCGTCTCCGGGCTCACCTCCACCGCCCGCTCGCTCTATCTTCCTTTGCTCGCTCGTGCCGCCGGCCGCCCCGTTGTCGTCGTCGTGGCGGACAACAAGGCCGCCGAGGCTCTGGAGCCCACACTGCGCGCTGGCTGCGCACTCACCGGCGCCATCGATCCCAACCGCGTCGTCCGCCTGCCCGCGCACGACGTGCTGCCGTTCGAGAACCTTTCCCCACACCCCGACGTGCAGGAACAGCGCGCAGCCGCGCTATGGAAACTTGCTACCGGCGCCGTCTCTATCCTCATCGCGCCTGCCGAGGCCGCCGCGATGCGCCTCTTCGACCGCGACTACTACGCCAGCCTCGCCGTTACCCTGCGCCGAGGCGAAGAGATCGACGTCGAAGTGCTCACCGCGCATCTGGCCAGCGTTGGCTATACACAGATGGACCTGGTGGAAATGCCCGGCCAGTTCACCCGCCGCGGCGGCATTCTCGATGTCTACTCGCCCGAAGCCGACCGTCCCGTACGCATCGAGTTTTTCGGCGACGAGATCGACACCATCCGCAAGTTTGACCCCGAAACGCAGCGCTCGCAGGCCGGCCTCGACGAAACGCAGCTTTCACCACTCACAGAAACGCCCGTCACCGAACGCCTCCTGGCCGCCGTCAATGCGCGTCTAAGCCGCCAGCGCATCGAGGGCGAAGACGAAGACCTGGCTGAGGAGGCCGCCGCAGCCGGCGGTCTCAGCGTCTTTCCCGGCTGGGAGTTCTTCAGTTGCGTAGCTGGTGCAGAGAGCCACCTGCTCAAGCTCATCCCCAAGTGCGTGCTCTTTGTCGAAGAGCCCGCCATGGTGCGCAATCAGATCGACCGCTGGTGGAACAAGGTGGAGCAGCGCCACGAGCGCAGCGGTATCGGCTCGCTCATTCGTCCGGAAGACATCTACCTGCGCCCGGAGATTCAGCAGGCAATGCTCGAGTCGCATCCGGGTCTCGATCTCGATCAGTTGGGCGCTGTTGACGTGCTCGACGCCGACAACACGCTCGGCGAAATCGCCTTCAGCTCGCGTCCCACGCTGCGCTTCCACGGATCGATCCCAGCGCTCACTGAGCAGTTGCGCAACCTCATCGCCGCCGAGCAGCACATCGTGCTCGCCGTGCCAACTCAGGGTGATGTCGAGCGCATGGCCACCGTGATGCGCGAGTACCAGATCCCGTATCGTTTGGGCAGTCGCCCCACGCACCCCGGCGGCGAAACCATGTTCGACGAGGCCAGCTATCTGGCGGGTGACCTGCGCGTGCCTGTCCTCGTGCGCACGCAGATTGCGAGCGGCGTCAGCTTTCCCAACGCCAACCTCATCATCTTCGGAGCGAATGATCTGTCGGACGATGCCGACGTTACCGCGCGTCCAGAGCCCAAGCGCTCAAAGACCGCGGCGTTCGTCTCCGACTTCCGCGATCTGGCTATCGGCGACTACGTTGTCCACGTCGAGCACGGAATCGCGCAGTATCAGGGCCTCAAAGAGATCGTGCAGGATGGCCTTGCCGTCGAGTTCATGATCCTCGAGTTCGCTGAGCAGGCCAAGCTCTATGTACCGCTCACGCGCCTCGACCTGATCCAGAAATACCGCTCCACAGACACCGGGCCCTCGCCCGTGCTCAACAAGCTTGGCTCGCAGCAGTGGGTCAAGACGAAGGCGCGCGTGCGCAAGGCCATGCAGGACATGGCCGGCGAACTGCTCAAGCTCTACGCCGCGCGCCATACCGCGCAGGGCACCGCCTTCTCGCCCGACAACGAGTTCCAGCACGAGTTTGAAGACTCCTTCGATTACCGCGAGACCGACGACCAACTCACTGCGATCGCTGCCATCAAGCAGGACATGGAAGCCACCACGCCTATGGATCGCCTGCTCTGCGGCGACGTGGGCTACGGCAAAACAGAAGTCGCCATGCGGGCCGCCTTCAAGGCCGTGCAGGATGGCAAGCAGGTCGCTGTGCTTACGCCCACTACGGTCCTCTGCTTCCAGCACTTCGAGACCTTCAAGCGTCGTTTTGCGCAATTCCCGATTCACATCGAAATGCTCTCCCGCTTCCGCACGCTCAAAGAGCAGAAGGAGATTGTAGAACGCGTTGAAGCGGGCAAGGTCGATATCCTCATCGGCACCCATCGCGTTTTGTCCAAGGACATCAAGTTTCAGGACCTCGGCCTGCTCGTCGTCGACGAGGAGCAGCGCTTCGGTGTGCGCCACAAGGAGCGGCTCAAGCAGATGCGCAAGGAGATCGACGTGCTCGCCATGAGCGCCACGCCCATCCCGCGCACCCTGCACATGTCGCTCGTCGGCCTGCGCGACATGAGCGTCATTGAGACGCCGCCCAAGGACCGCATGGCCATCCAGACCGTCGTCGCCAAGTTCGACGAGAAGCTCATCCGTTCGGCCGTCGAGGTCGAGTTGGAGCGCGGTGGCCAGGTCTACTACGTGCACAACCGCGTCGAATCCATCTACGAGATCGCCGCGCGCATTCAGGAACTTGTACCCGCCGCACGCGTCACCGTGGGCCACGGCCAGATGAGTGAGGGCGAGCTCGAAAGAGTCATGCTCGCATTCATGCGCCACGAGTACGACGTGCTCGTAGCCACCACCATCATAGAAAACGGCCTCGATATTCCGCTGGGCAACACCATCCTCATCAGCCGCGCAGACCGCCACGGTCTCAGCGAACTCTACCAGCTCCGTGGCCGTGTAGGCCGCTCTAATCGCCGCGCGTACGCCTATCTGCTCATTCCGCCGGAAAAGGAACTGACCGATATTGCGCGTCGCCGTCTAGCAGCGCTCAAGGAGTTCAGCGATCTGGGCGCGGGCTTCAAGATCGCCGCACTCGATCTCGAACTGCGCGGCGCGGGCAACATGCTCGGCGGTGAGCAGAGCGGCCACATTGAGGCGGTGGGGTTCGAGCTCTACACCTCGATGCTCGAGTCGGCGGTCAAGGAACTTAAAGGCGAGGGCGCCGAAGAGCGGCCCGCCACGCAGCTTAATCTCGGCATTGGTCTACGTGTCGACGAATCCTACGTGCCCGAAGAGAACCAGCGCCTGCGCCTCTACAAGAAGATCGCCGGTGCAGAGAGCGAAAAGGCCATCGCCGACCTGCGCGCAGAGATGGAAGACCGCTACGGCCCGCTGCCGGACTCGACCGTCTTCCTGCTGGAGGCTGCTTCCCTCCGCATCGAGTGCGAGCGACTTGGCATCGCGCAGATTGACCGCAGGCGTACCGAACTGCAGCTGCGCTTCACCGAGCATGCGCAGGTCGACCCGCAGCATCTCATGCGCCTGGTGGCGCGCAACGCCAAGCGCGGCGCTCAGTTCACCCCGCAGGGCATGCTCAAGTATCCTTTATCTTCCACGCGGCCTGACGAAGTCCTGCTCGAAATCCGCGAGCTGCTCTCGAACCTCGCGCCGGCCCCCGTGAATATCTAGCGGTCCATTTTGTTTTTGCCTTGAGAGGAAACGTGAAGAAGTTTGCCGCGCTGCTCGCGATTGGAGTTCTAATGGTTGCCGCCCACACCGCTCACGCAGAAAAGAAGAAGCTGTCCGAGATCTACTGGAAGAAGATCTTCGAGCACGTCTCTGACGAGTACCTGGACCAGGTCTATTTCCCGCATCAGCCCACGGCGGGCACTCTCGCCGGCTATCACGAGTACGACACCGCCCTCGAAGACGCGTCCGTCCCTTCCGTCAATGCGGAGGTGGCCGATCTGAAGAGATTCGAGCAGCGCTTCGCCGACATGCAAAAGAAGGCCGTATTCGATGAAACCACGCGCGGCGACTGCGCCATCGTTCTCGGCAACATTCGCTCACGCCTGCTCACACTCGAAACCATTCGTCCGTGGGAGAAGAATCCCGACGTGTACTCGAGCACGGCCGCCGACGGCGCTTACACGCTGATGGAGCGCAAGTTCGCTTCGCCTGACGATCGTCTCCGATCGATTGTGGCGCGTGAACGGCGCATGCCCGCGCTGCTTGAAGAGGCGCGCCTCAACCTCAAGAACCCACCGCACATTTACTCCGAAATTGCCATCGAGCAGTTACCCGGCATCATCAAGTTCTTTGAGCGCGACGTACCTCTCGCCTTTGCTGATGTACAGGACCCCGCGCTCAAGGAGGAGTTTGCGCACACCAATGCGCAGGTCATCGCCGCGCTGAACAGCTATCTCGGCTGGCTCAAGACCGACTTGCTGCCCAACTCCAATGGCGACTACCGCATCGGCGCCGAGACGTTCGCAGAGAAGCTGCATTACGACGAGATGGTGGATACGCCGCTCGACAAGTTGCTCGAAGTGGGGTGGGCCAACCTGCGCAAGAATCAGGCACAGTTCAGCGAAGTAGCAAAAGAGTTGGAGCCGCAGAAGGATGCGAATGCGGTGCTGGAAGAACTGGGCGAGAACCACCCTGCGCCGGATCAGCTCATTCCCGCCTTCCGCGCTACCTTCGACAGCCTGATCGGCTTTATCCGCTCGCATCACATCGTCACCATCCCCTCCGACGTGCGGCCTGTTGTGCAGGAGACGCCGCCCTTCATGCGTGCCACCACCTTTGCGTCCATGGATACGCCCGGCCCGTTTGAGATGCATGCCACTGAGGCTTACTTCAACGCCACGCTCCCCGACCCCTCCATGACTCCCGCGCAGGTGGAGGGTTTCATGCACTCATTCAACGTTGGCACAGTCATCTCCACATCCGTGCATGAGGCCTACCCCGGCCACTACGTGCAGTTTCTCTGGGTGCCGCAGGCGCCCAGCCGCGTGCGCAAACTGCTCGGCGCCAGCACCAACGTCGAGGGCTGGGCCCACTACTGTGAGCAGATGATGCTTGACGAGGGCTACGGTCAGCCAGGCCAGGGCGCCAAAGACGAGCGCGAAGCCAAGTTCCTGCGCCTGGGCCAGCTGCAGGATGCGCTGCTGCGCAACGCGCGCTTCATTGTCGGCATCGAAATGCACACCGGCAAGATGAGCTTCGACCAGGCTGTCGAGTTCTTCCAGAAGGAGGGCTATCAGTCGCGAGAGACGGCGCTGGTGGAAACCAAGCGCGGCACCTCCGACCCGACATACCTCTATTACACCCTGGGAAAGCTCGAGATCCTGAAACTACGCGAGGACCTGAAGCAAAAGCAGGGATCTGCATTCTCCCTCGAGGAGTTTCACAATAATTTCCTACGCCAGGGATTCCCGCCGATTAAGATTGTGCGAGAGTCGCTGCTCGGCGACGAGTCGCCCACGCTCTGAGCTTTCTACTAGTTGCTTTGTAGAGAAGGTGTTGTTTAATGGAAGGTCTACTTAGAAGGCAGGGAGTTTCCCGTGAAGCAGGTAGTTAGAAAGGCAGTTTTCCCCGCAGGTGGATTGGGCACGCGCTTCCTGCCCGCCACCAAGGTCATACCGAAAGAAATGCTCGCGCTGGTCGACAAGCCGATCATCCAGTATGGCGTCGAAGAGGCTGTCGCCTCAGGTATCGAACACGTCATCATCATCACCGGGCGCGGGAAAGGCGCCATGGAAGACCACTTCGACCACAGCTTCGAACTCGACGCTACACTGGAACGCCGCGGTAAGAAAGACTTGCTCGAGGTTTCGCGCGGGGTGGCGGCCCTGGCGCGCGTCAGCTACGTACGTCAGAAGGATCCGCTCGGCCTGGGACACGCCGTCCTCTGCGCCAAGGAACTGGTAGGCAATGAACCCTTCGCCGTCATTCTGCCCGACGACGTGATCGATGCAGAAGTGCCGTGCATCAAACAGATGATCGAGGTGTTCAACGAAAAAGGCGGCTCCGTACTGGCCACGCAGACCGTCGAAGGGCCGGCCATCTCCGCTTACGGCGTGCTCGCCGGCTCGCAGGACCCCGCTAACCCGCGCATCTACAACTGCACAGGCATGGTAGAGAAGCCCAAACTCGACGACGCACCGTCGAAGCAGGCCATCATCGGCCGCTACGTGCTCACGCCGCGCGTTTTTGAACTCCTGGAGCAGACCCAGCCGGGCGCTGGTGGCGAAATTCAGCTCACCGACGGCATTCGCGCATTGCTGAAAGAGGAGAAGGTCTTCGGCTACACCTTCGAGGGAAAGCGCTTCGATGCCGGCGACAAGTTTGGCATGCTGCAGGCGACCGTCGAGTTCGCCCTTAAGCGTCCCGACCTCGGCCCTCAGTTCCGCGAGTATCTGAAGGGGCTGAAGCTGTAGTGGCGGTGACAGCGGAGTTAGTATGTAGCGGTGCAGCGTGCCTTTTGACCCCCACTATCACTCTCTAACTGCGCTAACCGGGCTAACGCCGCTTCCACCGCTCCCCGCCTATTTCCACTTGATATTGCAGCCGATCGAAGGCCGCTGATCTTTGAGTGGCGGC
>WSSedB1CaDRAFT_10001155_pt1 | contig 10278 bp, 8 predicted proteins | sample WetSurSB1Cattail_FD_9460 | JGI IMG/M metagenome (IMG submission 9460)
AGTGGCTTCGGCAGGTAACGGACATGAGGCGCTTGACTATCTGCGGGCCAGGGATGTGGAATTGGTTATTACCGATATCAACATGCCCGGAATGAACGGCATGGCGTTTTTGCGCGAACTGAATAGACTTCGTCCGGCCAGCAACGTAATCATGATCACTGCCTACGGTGAGGTTGAGTCCTACATCGAAGCCATGAATCTGGGTGCTTTTGAATACATAAACAAACCGGTCAAGATCGATGAACTCAAGAAAATAATTACCAAGGTTTTTCAGAAAGCCTGACATTTTTGTTGTTTTTGTTAAAGGAGACTTTGCGATGAATTCATTTAATAAGATCCTAATCGCCGTAGATTTTTCAGAGAACGCCAATTATGCCTTCGACTATGCCTTGACACTGGCCAAGCAGTTCGACGCGGAACTGACCGTTATGCACGTCATTAATGAGCCGATTGATCTGCGTGGTTTCTACGTTCCCCATATATCTTTCGAACAGCTCGAGAAAGAGATCGAGGCTGGCGCAGCCGGCATGATGCAAAAATTCTGTCAGGAGAAGATGGGAGACTTCCGCAATTACCTGACATGCCTCGTCAACGGTATTCCCTACGAAGAGATCATCCGCAAGGCAAAAGAAATCGATGCATCGTTGATTGTGCTCGGCACCCATGGCCGTACCGGGATTGACCACATTATATTCGGCAGCACAGCGGAGCGTGTTGTTCGTAACGCACCCTGTCCTGTTCTCAGTATTAGACTTCCAGCCGAGAACCAGTAAACGATTGAACCATACACCTGGTCCACCCGGTGTTTCGAACAATGGCCGACATTTTTTCTTCAGATACCAAGGCAGCCATCGTTATCATTGATGACGATGGCTTACTTATTAAGAGCATCTCTCCGATTCTCTTACAGCACGGATACCGTGTCCATGTTGCTACCAGCGCCCAACAGGGGCTTGAGCTCATCGCCGGCAAGGAGCCGGAGTTGGTGCTGCTCGACTTCCTGTTGCCGGGGGCGGATGTGCCTGCCTTCCTTCAAGAAATCAGGTCTCGTTTTCCCTCTACTTGTGTGGCCATATCTTCAGCCAGGCGCGTTGGGAAGAAGGCGGCCGAGCTGATCAAAGCCGGCGCTGCGGAGTGCTTTCTCAAACCTTTCAACAGTCACGACCTGATCAGCCGTCTTGATACCTTGTTGCGTATCCGTGAGCTGGAGTTGAGTAATGAGAAGCTTCAATTTGAACATGAACAGTTGTTGATCCAGCTTGAAGCATGTCATCAGGGATATCCGCAGCTTCTCAAGGAAAAGACCGAGTCACTCCGGAAGGCCAATTCCGAGATTGCCCAAACGGAAAAGCTGGCGGCAATGGGTTATCTTGCCGCCGATATGGCCCATGACATCCGCAACCCGCTCAATTCCATATCCCTTTTTACCCAACTGATGCGACAAAACGTGACTGATGCCGATCGAAAGGACTTCCTGAACAAGATCATCAGGGAAGTCGAAAAAATCGATTCCATAATCCGTACGCTGCTGGATGGGGCTCGACGCACGCGCAACCCCTCGACAAACGTCCGGATCGATCAGCTTATCGATGCCGCTCTTGAGATTTTCGCACCACAGATTGAAACAAGTAAGATCCAACTGGAGCGGCGGTACCACGTGATACCGCCGCCGGTCAAGGCCGATCCGGGAGAACTGGTACAGATATTCACAAATCTGTTCCTGAATGCCCTGGATGAAATGCCCGGCGGTGGCTGCCTGGGGGTCGAGATCAGCGTTGAAAAAGGAATGGTCGTCGTCAGGGTGGAGGATAGTGGCAAGGGGATTTCCGATCAGGTGCTACCGAATATATTTGAGCCGTTTTTTACTACCAAGCCCCACGGAACCGGCTTGGGATTGCCGGTTGTCAAACGTATTACCCGTATGTATGGAGGAAGCATTGCCGTTGAGAAATCCACGCAGGACGGTACCGTTCTTCGAGTTGAATTTCCAGCATGCATCGAGACGGACCAGCCAACTCCGCTCAGGGCGTCCGGCTCCGGTTAATAACCTGCTGTTGGGTTTGATGCGTATTCATCTTTTCTTTTGCATTATACCTGGTGTAATATCGTCGCATTTAATACAGGTGAAACCATCGTGAACGAATCACGCAACAAAATATTGATCATCGATGACGATCCGTTTTTCCTGAAGGTAATAACGACTATACCGTTTATACAGCCAATGACGGTATAGAAGGGGTGAAGGCCTATTTGGAAAAATCACCTGACGCCGTACTCTCGGATCTGGTCATGCCCCGCATGGGCGGTGTATCCACTTGTATGGAGATCAGTCGTCTGGCTGGCGATACCGCTCCGGTAATCGCCTTATTGACCTCCATGTTCCAAGAGACGCCTCACGAGCACGAGGTTCCCGAGATGGGGGCCAAGGTGCACATTCCCAAAACAACCCGTCCAATTGACATTGTTATTCTCATAGAACAGCTCCTGGAGCGGAACAGGTTCCAACAGAGCTGACCCGATGCCTTTTCTCTTACGCAATCTTACAATTTCTCCACATGACGATGAAAGCTGCTTGCCAGAGCTGGTTGCGATGCAGCTGGGGCTCTCTTCATCGCAACTGCTGGATTTCCGCATTGTTCGCAAGGGAGTCGACGCCCGTAAAAAGCCACGGGTAAAGCTAGTCTATACCGTGTCATTCTCGCTTAGTGATGAGACCTCGTTCAGAGATCGAATCGGTACAGCTGCGGTTCCGGCCGAGCTGGAATGGAAGCAAGAGCTGGTTCCAACCCTATTCACTCCCGTGCGAACACAGGAAAAAATTGTGATTGTGGGCAGCGGTCCGGCTGGTTTATTCGCTGCATTGCGTCTCGCGGAATACGGGCTAAGCGCCACCATCATTGAACGTGGGCAACCGGTTGAGCAGCGTGCACGGGATGTTCAGCAATTCTGGAAGAGCGGCATTCTGGACCCGGAGAGCAATGTACAGTTTGGCGAGGGGGGAGCTGGAACCTTTTCCGACGGCAAGCTGACCAGCCGCTCCAGAGATCCGCTTGTACCCTGGGTGCTGGAACAACTGGTCCGCTTCGGCGCACAGCCCTCCGTGCGTTATCTGGCCAAACCGCACATTGGAACGGATCGTTTGCGTCAAGTTGTCGGCAACATCCGGCATCATTTACTGGAGAACGGGTTTCCGGTCCGGTTCGGCTGCCGGTTGACCGATATAATTGTACGGAATGGACGCTGCACCGCCGTTATCGTCAATGACAATGAGGAACTCCCCTGCGACCGCCTGATACTGGCCACCGGCCATAGCGCCCGGGATACTTACGAGATGCTGCAGCGCCGCACCGTACCGCTGGAGCGAAAGGCATTTGCCATGGGGCTGCGCGTTGAGCATCCCCAGGCTCAGATCGACAGCATACAGTACGGTGGAAAACGCCACTCGAACCTTCCCCCGGCCGATTATGCCGTTGCCTGGAATAATGCAGACAGCGGCCGCTCCGCTTATTCTTTTTGCATGTGTCCCGGTGGCGTTGTCATTGCGGGTGCTTCCGAAGAGGGAGGCGTTGTAACCAATGGCATGAGCGGGCAGTTGCGCAATTCTCCCTTTGCCAACAGCGCCTTGGTGGTTAATATCACCGAAGCTGACTTTGGCGGCAGCGGTCCGCTGGCCGGAATCCATTTTCAGCGGCATTGGGAAAAACAGGCCTTCATAGCCGGGGGAGGCGGTTTTCGCGCTCCAGCCCAGAAACTGCTGTCATTCATGGGGCTTGCCGGTAAGGGAATTCTCTCCAGCAGCTATCGCCCCGGCACTGTGGAAGCTGATCTGGCACAGGTTTTGCCTCCCTATGTCACCAGTACCCTGAGGGAGGGGATCTTAGTTTTTAACAAACGTCTGCGCGGCTTTATCAGCTCCGAGGCGATCCTGACCGGTATTGAATCGCGCACCTCTTCCCCCGTACGTGTTGTTCGGGACGTCCACTATGAGTCAATCGGCATGCGGGGGCTCTATCCGGCTGGTGAGGGCGCAGGCTATAGCGGCGGCATCATGAGTTCGGCCATCGATGGAGTCAAAATCGCCGATACCGTTGCGGCGCGCTTAGGTACGACGGAGTTAACTTATTCCGGTAGCAACGTGAAAATGATGTAAATGCATTTCAAAGGAGTGTTACGTGGCAAAACAGTTTGTAGCGGATATCAAGGACCGTGATTCGGTCAAGACAATTTTCCTGGTCAAGGAAAAGATCATGGCCATGGCCAAAAACGGCAAACCTTATATGAATCTCCGGTTTATGGATAAAAGCGGCGAGGTGGACGCCAAGGTCTGGGACAACACGGACGTACTGGATAAACTCTTTGATAAAAATGATTTTGTCCAGGTGCGTGGCAAGGCCTCGGTCTATATGAACAAGATGCAGGTTGTGGTTGCCGAAATCAGTAAAGTTCCGGAGGAAGAGGTTGATCTGGCTGATTTTCTGCCCGAATCGCCTCGCAATGGAACCGAGATGCGCCAAGAGTTGCATGATGTGGTTGCCGCGCTTTCCGACCCTCATCTCCGGGCGCTGCTGGAATTGTTTCTGGCCGATGACCCCTTTATGAGTCTGTACTGCAAGGCTCCGGCAGCCAAAGGCATGCATCACGTCTATTTGGGCGGCCTTCTGGAGCACTCCCTGGCGCTTGTCAAGCTGGTTAATACCATTGCACCGCTGTATGAGGGAATCAACGAAGAGTTGCTGGTAACGGGGGCGCTGCTGCATGATGTGGGCAAGATCCATGAAATGAGCTATGATCGCGCCTTTGACTATACCGATGCCGGCAAACTGCTGGGGCATATCACCATCGGGGTGGAATTGGTTGAGGAGAAGATCCGCCAAGTGGAAGGGTTTCCACGTGAATTGGGGTTGCTGCTCAAACACATGCTGCTTTCCCATCATGGTCAATACGAATATGGTTCACCCAAGCGCCCAAAAACCATCGAGGCTACTATCCTGAACTACCTGGACGATATGGATTCCAAGATAAACGGTATCCGTTCCCACATCGCCAAGGAAACCGTGAGTACGTCCCGCTGGACGGCGCATCACCGGTTGTATGATCGCTATTTCTTCAAGGGGAATGGTTTGGATGATGAGCAGGAAGTGCTGTGTGTCTGCGAAGAGGAAAACGCGCAAGAACCGGCTGGGGAGGCGCCACCGGAACCAAGCCCGGCTCCGCGCCAGGAAAAACCGGTCTTCAGCAACCAGCCATTACGGAAACTGGAAAACCTGAATCTGTTCAACAACGAGACGAACGAAAAATGAGTATGATTGTTTGATGTCCCGCAATAACAAACGCCCTTCCAGAGTAATCCGGAAGGGCGTTTGTTATTTATTGCATGCTTCAGTGTGCTGTTACCTATTCATTACAGGTAAAGTTAGCTTCGATACGGCGGTTCTTCTGCTTGCCGGCTGTAGTCTTGTTGCTGGCCACCGGTTTGGCCGGACCGTAACCCTTGGCGGTGATCCGCTCGGGAGCAATCTTGAATGTCTTGATGATGTAGTTACGTACGCTGTCAGCGCGGCGCTGCGATAGTTTCATGTTGCTGGCTTTTTTCCCGACATTGTCGGTGTATCCTTCAATGGCGCCCTTGGCTTTGGGGTACTCGATCAGAAAATCTCCCACTTTTTTCAGTTCGCCATGATACTGGGGCTTGATGTCGGCCTTATTGGTATCGAACGCGATCTTAAGAACGGTCGGGCTGCACAGCTTGGCAACCGGCATCGGACACCCGTCTTTGTCAACCTTCACGCCAGCTGGTGTGCCGGGACACTTGTCGAGGTAATCAGGCACGCCGTCTTTGTCAGAATCGATAGGACAACCATCTGTATCGACCTTCACGCCGGCTGGTGTGCCGGGGCATTTGTCAAGATAATCGGGTACGCCGTCTTTGTCGGAATCGATAGGGCAGCCATCTGAATCGACCTTTACGCCGGCCGGTGTGTCGGGGCATTTGTCAAGGGAATCAGGCACGCCGTCGCCATCGCTGTCAGCAGGAGGCGCCACAACCGGCTCAACCGGCGCGGGTGCTGCAACCGGGGCTGGAGCCGGGGCTACTTCAACCGGAGCAGCAGCAGGTGTTACGCCGCCAAAGGGAATATAGAGTCCCATCGTGTACTCAACTGCGTGCAGGGTCTGATTATTCTGATAAATAAGATGACGAACATCGCCACGTAGTGCGATATTGTCGGTAATGAAATATTTTGCGCCCAGACCATAGTCGGCAACACCCTTGATTTTGGAGTTGGCGCCAAGGGGGACGGCTCCCTTGAAGTTGTAGCCGGCATAGCCTGCCGCGACGTAGGGAACGAAGTTGTTGTCAGGGAAGAAGTGATAGAGCAGTTCGCCGCCGTAACGGTAGAAATCGGCATCCTTACCGTTGGTGAGGCCACCCTTGGTAGGCTCGGTGGTGGAATAGTCAAAGAGTGCCTCGATACCCAGAGCCTTGGTGAAGTTGTAGCCGGCCCGCAATCCGTAAACCGGTGCTGTTTCCAGATGCTGATTTCCATCGAACGTAATTCCTCCGATTACCGGGGAAAGCGAGAATGACTCGGCCTTGTTTCCTGCTGATGCGGCTGTTGCCATGGCCAGTAGAGATCCGGCCACAAAAAGCGCTGTCTTTGTTTTCATGCTGTTGATCCTCCTTTGGTAAATGTTGCTATAATTGACTGTTTCCATTGTGTGATTATTATCACACAATATTGTTGTCACGCAACTCGCAAGCTGGATTTTGAATTCTGCATTCATTAATGGATATGATATCAGAGCAAGTGCGCAACAGAGCGCGTCTTCTTGTGTCATCAAAGGTAACACGCCAACATGCTTGCATTTTGGCATTTATTTGCAGTACTGTTTCTTTCAAGGGTTTACAGTTTGAAACGAGGAGGAAGAGATGTCCAACCCGTATTTCAGGGCGCGCAGAATCCGGGGAAACGAAACTTTCCGGCGTATGGTCCGTGAGACCAGCCTGTCAATCGACGACCTGGTCTATCCCCTGTTTTCAGCCTTCGGCAGTGGTGTCAGGAAAGAAGTGTCCTCCATGCCGGGTATCTATCAGCAATCCATCGAACATATAGTGAATGAGTGCCGGGAGGTGCATGGGCTGGGTATTCCGGCTGTATTGTTGTTTGGTATTCCGGAAACCAAGGATGCCGTGGGAAGTGATGCCTATTCGGATACCGGCATTATCCAAGAGACGATTCGCGCCATTAAGCAACACGTTCCCGGCCTGGCGGTCATCACCGACGTCTGTCTCTGCGAATACACCGATCATGGACATTGCGGCGTGATTGTTGGTGGTGATGTGGATAATGACGCAACGCTGGAATTGCTGGCCAAGGAGGCGCTCTCCCATGTTAAGGCCGGGGCAGACATGGTTGCGCCGTCGGACATGATGGACGGCCGTGTGGCGGCCATCCGCGGGAAACTTGATCAGAACGGTTTTAGCGCCATCCCAATCATGAGTTATGCGGTTAAATATGCTTCGGGGTATTATGGTCCTTTCCGCGAAGCGGCTGAATCAACCCCGCAGTTCGGAGATCGCCGCAGCTATCAGATGGACCCGGCCAATCGGCTGGAGGCGCTACGCGAAGCAGCTGCCGATATTGATGAAGGGGCCGATATCATCATAGTCAAGCCTGGTCTGCCCTATCTGGACATCCTGCGCGACCTGCGCAACGAGTTCAATCTGCCGCTGGCTGTCTACAATGTGTCGGGTGAATACAGCATGGTCAAGGCTGCCGCGGCCAATGGCTGGATCGACGAGGAACGGGTGGTGCTGGAGACCTTGACGAGCTTTAAACGGGCCGGAGCCGGCATTATCATCACCTATCACGCCAAGGATGCGGCCCGCTGGCTTACACGGAGGTAACAGAGTTACTCTCCGAGCCGTTCCTCCATTTCCTTTTTATGCTGTCTGATGACTCCACCTTTGCTGCTTGACGGAGCCGGACTTTCAGGAGCTTTTTCCGCTGCTTTCGGCGTCGTGGTTTCTCTCGCCGGGGTAGCCGCGGTTGCTGCCGGACGTACGGCGCCGATTCTTTTCTTGTGTACGACTTTGTGGCGTTTGGGAAAGGTTCTCTTTAGGTTAACTTCTGATGGCTCGAACGAAGTCATGGTGTCGCGGGTTGCAAGAACATATACCTTGCCGCCCGAACGCCAGACCCGTTTGGCCTGAATAACTCCGCCGTCCTTCAGGTAGAGCTTTGCCGCCAATGCCGGTGTTGTCAATGCGACTGTTATCAGCGCTGCACACAGTATCCGTTTCATAGTTCCCTCCTGTTAGCGTATGACATTGTTGTATACCGGTTTTTACTGAATTTCAATGAGTTATGGTTTGGGTTGCGAAGCCGGCCGAAGCCATGCCCTCAAAACCACTGGGGCGGTCACCAGATATAGTCGCGCGCAATGGCACGTTTATCCCTGCCGGCCAGAATGTGCAGGATGCGTATCTGCTTGATTTTGAGGGGCGACAGCGATCCGAGCGGGATAAAGACGATTTTGCGGTCGAGCCGTGCAGCCATCTGCTTGAAGATGCTGCGGGGCGGCCGGGCCGCGATGTAAACTACGTGCCTTTCCACTGAATAGTCCAGTGCCGCCATCAACAGCACCTCGGCCCCGGTTGCGGCCATGCGGTACTCGGGGTCATGCCAGACATCAAACATGCGTTGTGGCGGATAGGAGAGCATGAAGCCGCCATATTCGCAGCGGCAGATGCCCGGACCAACCACGTTTTCCGCCGGATCGGTGGCATAAAAGGCCATATCCGATTCCTGGTCGTGCTCTCCCAGCCAGGTCACGCGATAGGGATACCGTTCACCGCGCCGGTCTTCGTCGAAGATCACCACCAACGACCCCACGCCCCCTTTCAGCCGCTGCTGTTCCCTGACGTAGATGCCCCCTTCGTGCATGTTTCGCATGGTTTCCCGCAGATCAATACCGTCCAGAAGCGAACTGCTGAACTTCTCGCTACGGGTCAGCTCTTCGGAGAGTTGCAGGCACCCCTTGCGTTTGAGAAAACGGCCGTACTCCTCGATTGCCAGGTCTTCCGGGGGATACGAGCAAATCGATGGGTCATCGAATCCCTCCAGCCATTCACCGGTACGCCGCTCCCTCTTGCGCTTGAGGAAACCGAAAGCGGAGAGTCCCTTGCGCCGCTTCCGGCGGGGCCGGAAGCGGATATGGCGGATGCCGCCCCAGATCTCTTCCGGGGAAATACGAATGGTGGGCAGGTCAGCGGTTTCGGATTGCCAGGGGTAGCGGGTGGCCAGGCGGCAGAAGGCGTAGGCAAAATTATCGTCGATACAGCCGCGGGCAGTCGTCAGAAGCTGGAACAGGTCCGGCAGCAACATGCCGCTGGCCAAGGCCTGATTGCGTGAAAAACGGAAAAAAGCCCGTTTCTGCCAGAGCTGAATGGTTTCACCGGTTTCCTGGCGATAGTGCCGCGCCGCCTCGTTGAAAAGACGGTAGATGATGCGCTGCCGGTCCGGAAACGTCCCTTCGCGCCCCAGTTGGCGTGTGCTGCGCAGGATGGCGTTGTCCAGGAGTTGTTCCTCGGGCAACTCCTGCTTGCCGCCATTGATCAGCTCCAGGGCGTGAAAGCGTTTGCGCAGCCCGGAACCGCCCTCCCGTGGTTCATCAGGAAGCGGGCCGCGGCGATGTTCATAAAGCGCCGACAGAAAAGGAAACTCGGCCAGGATCTCACGACAGGAGTCAGGATGCAGGTTCCAGACACTGATACCCTTCCGCCGGATCCGCTCCAGCGGCGCAGCCAGCGGGGTAGGAAAGAGTTGTCTGATTCGCTCCAGATGTGCCATGCCGCAGACAAGAAGGATCCGTTCATGTTGACGTGCCAGTTCTGCCAGACGGAAAGCCATCCCCTGTTCCCGGTGCCGGTCCTCCTGGCAGGGGGGCTGCCCGGCGCAGGCCTTCAGGTATTCGCGGTAATAGGCTTCAAGCCCGATGCGGCAGATACTGTATGAATCGGGAAGTCTGTCCAGGTGGCGGGGGTAGTTGTCTGTGTCCACGTCAATGAAGTGCAGCGCCAGCCCCTGTTCCAGCGCCAAACGGGCAGCCTCCACCAGAGGGTCGGCAGGCTCCACCAGCAGGTAGGCTGTTTCAGCTTCGCCTTTTTTCGGATCGATCCGGTAGCTGATGACTGAAATTTGCGGCAGCCGCCGCACTGCCCGCAGAAAGGGGGCCTGTAGAGTAGGGGGCAACTCTATGGCCACCGCCTGTGGCTTG
>WSSedB1CaDRAFT_10001156_pt1 | contig 10276 bp, 7 predicted proteins | sample WetSurSB1Cattail_FD_9460 | JGI IMG/M metagenome (IMG submission 9460)
GACTTCGTNNGGAAAACGATCAAACCGTTTTCCACTTTACCTCGGCGGCGGCGGCTGGTTAACTGATCTCACATGTGTGCGGAGAATGGGGGCAGGTCAGTCCAACAAGCACCTCGGAACGAACCACCCGTCGAATGAATGCGAAGCTCGCATCCGTTGTGCGGTTCTATTACAGGTAGTTATATTTCAGAATGCACCAAAGGGCCTGGACGCCGTCACGCCAGCCTATCTTCTTGCCCTCAGCATAGGTGCGTCCATTGTAAGAAATACCGACCTCATAGACACGGACCTTCGCTTTCGCGATCTTTGCGGTGATCTCCGGTTCAAAGCCAAACCGCGCTTCTTCGATGCGAATACTCTGGATTACCTCGCGACGGAAGGCTTTATAGCCAGTCTCCATATCGGTGAGGTTCAGGTCAGTAGCCATGTTAGAGATTGTGGTGAGGAAGCGGTTGCCTACCGAGTGCCAGTAATAAAGCACGCGGTGCGCGCCGACGCCACCCATAAAGCGTGAGCCATACACCACATCGGCTTTGCCAGCGAGGATGGGCGTCAGCAGTAAGTGGTACTCAGTAGGATCGTATTCGAGGTCCGCATCCTGAATGATGACCGTGTCGGACGTTGCATGCGCGATGCCCGTGCGCAGGGCGGCTCCCTTACCTTGGTTCACTTCGTGCCGCAGCAGTTTGATGCGTTGATCCTCATGCGCGAGTTCGATCAGATGGTTCCAAGTGCCGTCGCTCGAACAGTCGTCCACGATCACCAATTCCTGCACAGGCCGCTGCGCAAGTACCAGGCGCACAATACCCGCAATCGTGGCCGCTTCGTTATAGACGGGCATCACAGCCGTCAGACATGGCTCAATTGCGTCATTGGTGGACATTGGGGACATGCTAACATCCCCAATGCAATGCGCAAGACTCCGCGTTCATGCGCCTGATTACCTCTGTGGTACTACGGCTTAAAGGTCGCGCCAGTTTGGGCCGAAGGCGAGGTCGGCGACCAGCGGGATCCGCAACTGGACGACCCCTTCCATTTCCGCACGGACCAGTGTTTCCACTTCAGCTTTCTCGCCGGCGGGCACCTCGAACAGCAGTTCGTCGTGCACCTGCAGTACCATGCGCGTCTTCAGTCCGCGTTCGGCGAGTTTGCGGTCAAGTGAGATCATGGCCAGCTTGATAAGGTCTGCGGCCGTGCCCTGCAGCGGTGTATTAACGGCTGTACGCTCGGCGAAGCCACGCTGATTGGGGTTGCGGCTCTCGATATCAGGAATAGGCCGCATGCGACCGAAGAGCGTGCGCACGCTGCCTTCTTGGCGCGCCGTCTCAAGCGTCTTATCAATGAACGCCTTTACACCCTCGTAGCGCGCGAAGTAGCGGTCGATGTAGGCACGCGCCTCGGCCTGAGGAATGTCCAACTGCGCCGCGAGACCGAAGGCCGAGATGCCGTAGACGATGCCGAAGTTCACGGCCTTGGCGCGGTTGCGCGTCTCCTTGTCCATGGCGTCGGCAGGCACACCGAAGACCTCGCTGGCGGTGAGCGTATGAATATCCTCGCCGTTGGCATAGGCACGCAGCAGCAGCGAGTCTTCGCTGAAGTGCGCCAGCAGACGCAGCTCGATCTGCGAGTAGTCGGCGGAGAGCAACTCGGTGCCGGGCGCGGCAATAAAGGCTGCACGAATTTCGCGGCCGAGCTCAGTGCGCACAGGAATGTTCTGCAGATTGGGATTGACAGACGAGAGACGGCCGGTGGTCGTAGCCGCTGATTGAAATGTAGTGTGGACGCGCTCATCGACATCGGCCAGCATGGGCAGGGCATCAACGTAGTTCGATTTAAGCTTGGTCAGGTGGCGAAACTCGAGCACCAGGCGCGGGGCCTCGTGAGTTTCCGCGAGTTGCTCGAGCACGTCCTGCGCGGTGGATATAGACTTGCTCTTGCCACGGGCAGCAGGTGCTGGCAGCTTCAACTCGTTAAATAGCACTTCGCCGAGTTGCTTGGGCGAGTTGATATTGAAGCGTCGGCCGGCGAGTGCGAAGATGCGCTCACTGAGCCGTTCAATCTCGATAGCAAAGCGCTTTGAGAGCCCGCCGAGCACGGCAGTGTCAATGCGCACGCCGGCACGCTCCATGCGGAAGAGCACAGGAGCAAGGGGCAGATCGATCTCGCTGTAGACGCGCGCCACTCCGTTCTTTTCCGCCTCGGCGCGAAGCAGGGGAACCAGCGCATACACGGCGGCAGCGGCGGCTGCCAGAGAGGAAGGCGACGGCTGGCCATGGCGTGCTGCCACATCCGCTACCGTCTGTGAACTGTGTGTAGGGTTCAACGCGTAGGAGAGCAACATGGTGTCGTCCACGGTGCCGCGCAACTCCACACCCTGCTCGTCGAGTATGTGCAGCGCGAGCTTCCAGTCGTGGACGCGCTTGGGCACAGCCGCGTCTGCGAGCAACGCTCGTAATTCCGGCGAGAGAGGAAGAAGCAGCGCAGTGCCCGGTTCCGCGCACACGCCAATACTGAATTGCTCCTTCTTCTCGGCCGCTTCAACGGCATCGAGGAGCGAGAGTGTCTGCGGCACGTCGTCTTCGGGCGCGTGTTCGATCGGCGGAGCCGCATCGAGCGCGAACGCAAAGCCCTGCTTGCGCGCCAGCGTGAAGAACGCTGCTATTTGGTTGGCAGTGGGCTCGTCGATCAGTTCGAGGGGCGCAGCAGCGGCGGACGGAGCAAGCTCGCGCAGCATCGAGGTGAATTCGAGTTCGGTAAACAGCTCGCGGCAGGCCTCCAGGTCCGCATCCTCGGTTTTCATCGCAGTCAGATCCAGTTCGACAGGCACATGGCAGTCGATAGTGACCAGTTCCTTGGAAAGCAGTACGGTGTCGCGGTTTTGTTCCAACGACTCGCGATAGCTCTTACGCTTGACCTCGGCGGCATGGTCAAGCACGGCCTGCACGCTGCCGAACTCGACGATCAAATCCACGCTACCCTTGTCGCCGATACCGGGCGCGCCCGGAATGTTGTCGACGGCATCTCCGCGCAGCGCCATCACATCAACGACCTTTTCCGGAGGCACTCCCAGAACTTCGGTCACCTTTGCAGGATCGAGAATCAGGTTGTCCTTCTGCGGGTTGAGGATCTTCACCTGCGGCGTGACCAGCTGCATCATGTCCTTGTCGCCGGAGACGATGAAGACCTCGTGCCCTTTCTCGGAGGCTTCGCGTGCCAGTGTGCCAATCACGTCGTCAGCCTCGAAACCCTCAGCTTCAAGCACGGGAATCCGCAACGCTTCGAGTGCGCGGCGAATGTAGGGAATTTGGCGCCGCAGGTCCTCGGGCATCGATTCGCGGTTGGCCTTGTAGCCCTCGTAGCTGACCTCGTCAAAGCTCTGGGTCTTCGCATTCCACTTGCGTAGCGTGCTGATCGCGCGCGCCCGCTCGTCGCGAAAGACTTCGCCGCTCACGTCGAAGACGGCCGCAAAATAGTGTGGCGAGAAGTCCTGCCGCAGCTTTTTGATCATGTTTACGAACACATAGATGGCCGCCGTGGGCAGGCCGGAGCGCGTGGACATAGGTCGGCTGCGCTGCATGGCATGGTAGGCACGGAAGATGAACGACATGGTGTCGAGGAGAAAGACTGGCGGCTTGGCTTGATCGGGCACGCTACCGAGTCTATCAGGGGCACCGGAGCATGACGCCTTCTGCATTCGAGCGCCGAAGCGGGCCCGTTGACGAGCTGAATTCAGGCCCTTTCTGACGGCACGGGATTGTCTTGCCGGGCTGTTTGCAGGTCAATTACTGTGAATCTATGCATCCCCAACACTCCGGGCAGGACACCGCTGAGACACCTGTGCGTACATTCAACTCGCTGCTACAGCGCCTCTTCAGCAGGCACCTGATGGACATGGCGCTTCTGCTTGTGGTTGCGACAATCTTCTCGGACCTGCGCACAGGCGACGGGCTTTTTAACGATCCGGACCTCTGGTGGCACATGGCCAGCGGGCGCATCGTTGACCAGACGCATCACTTCATTCGCGTCGAGCCGTATTCGTTCACGGTCGCGGGGCAAAGCTGGATCGATCCGGAGTGGCTTTCGGGCTTGTTCTTCTGGCTCAGCTACAAGCATCTCGCTCTGGTGGGTGTGTACGTTGCCTCGGCTATCGGGATTTTCGGCAATGTGTTGCTGATCTACTGGCGGGGCTGCTGGAGGCAGGCGAACGCAGCGGTCTCTCTCTGGATCGCTGGGCTTGGCGTGCTGCTGATGACGGTGAATAGCAGCGCGCGCACCATTCTGTTCGCCTATCTCGCACTCAGCGTGGAGATGGCGATTCTCGAGCGTGCGCAGCGAGGCAGGGAACGGATGTTGTGGCTCCTGCCCCCGCTGTTCTGCATCTGGATCAACCTGCACGGAAGCTGGTTGATAGGGTTGGCAATTCTCGCGCTTTACATCGCGTGCGGATGGTTTCGCATTGACCTCGGCATCTTCCTGCAGGATGCGTTTTCTGCTGCCCAACGCAAGCGGCTGCTTCTGGTGTTAGCGGTAAGCGTTGTGCTGCTGTTCATCAATCCCTACGGATGGCGGCTTCTGTGGAATCCTTTCGATATGGCCTTTGGCCAGACGCTGAACATCAGCAATGTGCAGGAATGGCAGCCGCTGAACCTGGGCTGGTTCGTGGGGAAGGCATCGGTATTCGCAATTGTCCTGATGCTGGCTGCCCACGCAGTGGGCGCACGCAAATGGAAGCTCTTTGATCTGGCGCTGTTCTTCTTTGCCTGGTATGCCGCGTTTGCTCATACACGCTTCACGTTTCTGGCTGCAGTGCTTACGCTGCCAATGATCGCGTCGGACCTGACATTCAGCATCTTCCTGCCACCACCAGTACAAAAGACGATCCCATTTCTGAATGGGCTGATCGCGGCAGGTGCCCTGGTGGTTGTGGCGCACTTTGTGCCCGTGCAGGGCAAGCTGCAGCAGGCCGTTGCCAAGGAGTTGCCTCTTCGGACCATCGTCTCGCTGCAGCCGTCGTGGCGCACCATGAACGAGGATAACTTTGGCGGGCTCATGGATTTTTACGGCAAGCCAACCTTCATCGACTCGCGCTTTGACACCTTCGAGCATCACGGTGTGATGAAGGACTTTCTTGACCTGATGAAGCTGCACGAGTCCCTGCGACTGCTGGACCAGTACCGCATCGATCACGTACTGGTGAAGAAAGACGAGGCGCTCGCGTATCTGCTCGAGCGGACCCCCGGATGGATGGTTTTGAGCAGAGAAGGCGAGAACACGCAAGCCTGCGTGCTTTTTGCTCGGAGTTCTGCTGTGGCAGGCTCGTCGGCGCGCTAAGGTGCGTCCGCTGCGCGCGTGCGCCGCACAAATACCCACAGATAGAAGAGTGCCGTGGCGAATAGCAGAAGCGGGGCGGGCCGCCCGAGCAGGATCGCAGTGAGCTTGGCCCCCACCCCCGGCGCCGTCATGGGCAAATGCTCGGTGGCCAAGGCGACTACCGTTAACGGAATGTCAGCGGTCATCATGACGCACGTGCCGGTAAGCGCCAAAGCGACCCACGCAACCTTGCCGCGCTCAGACCAAAGTACGGCGCAGGCCGGGATGGCGATGAGCAACAACTTGGCGTCGTAGGAACGGTGATAGGTGATGAGCATCGACAGGGAAGCGACGGATACAAGCGCGAACCAAGCGGATTGGGGAGTGAAGCGTGCGCGCAGCACGGCCCGAGTCCAGAACAGAAGCACTGCGCCACAGGTTAGGTATGTGGCTGTGTTGTAGAAGCCGGGTTCGTTGCGCACAATGCTGAAAACCGTCTGCAGGTCGATGATCATGTCGGCGCTGTTAACGCCGATGGACGAGGGGCCAGGCTCATTGATGCCGCCGGGCGCCGATATGGCAGCCAGGTTGGAACGCATCTCCGGCAGCCAGTGCGGAGCGGCGAAAGAGACCCAGATAGCTGCAACCACGGCCAGCGTCGCGGCAAGGCCTGCGGCTTGCAGTGCTCGCTTGCGCAGGCTTCCACCCGCGAGCAGAAAATAGAGCCAGATGAGCGCGGCATCGTGCGGCTTCATTGCCAATCCCGCAGCCAGGCATAGCACGCCGACAACCTCAAGTCGGGACTGAAGAAAGCACCACACTGCAATGACGCATAAGGCAACCACGAAACCTGCGGTGTTGCCGCCCGAGAAGACCACCTCACAGTTAGCCAGGACAATAGACGCAAGCAAAAGGGCGACGCCGCGCGATCGAGCCGCGCCAAGCTGCCACATCAGAAGCGTTGCGATGAGAAAGGCCACGATGAGCAAGCAGTTCCAGAGCATCAGCGCGGTTTGGAGAGGGAGTGCTGCAAACGGAGCGACGAACAGGGACGTGGTGGGCAGGTTGACGTAGAGCGTCATTGCCTGGAGGCGGGGGAGCGGCATGTCCTGCATGGCGGCGCCGCTGGAGGCGGAAAAGGCTGTGAGTTGCTGCACGTTGTACGGATCGCAGTGGTGCATCAGGCAGCGCGTGCCGTAGTAAATGCCCGGGAACCCCATCATGCCGCCCGGCGAGTTGCGCGCCAGGGAGAGGCTCCAGAGAAGCGACACGCCCGCTGCTGCTAATAGAACGAAAAGACTGGGAAGATGTTTCCAGCGGAGTTGGGATTCCATGGGCAAAGTCTTGAAGGAAGTGTACAGCGCGCGGTTGACATCTCTGCAGCTGCTTCACGAGCGACGTGCCCAAAATGGATGGTGCCATTCTCGGAAACTCTGATAAATCAGTTGGCCGCGAAAATGATGCCGTAAAAAGTGAAGGCGCACTAAAGAGTGCGCCATAAAGCCAAACGAGCAATCAATCTAAGTTTAGGGTCAATCGATTGCCAGAACCTGGGGTTACAGGTTCTGGCATTCGATCCCGTGGTGGACAAACCAGACCAGGCGACGAAAGAAAGAGCAGGAAAGGCTAAGGCTGCGATTTCTCGCGATCATCCCGTAACTGCTGTTTCCTGCAACCGGTCAGGTTAGTCTCTATGACTAGTTGCTATACCAGCAAAGCCTATATCGGGATCTCGCCAATTTGGAGAGAAGAACCGAGCGACCGCTGGAGGTGATTCGTAGTGATTACTTTGCACCCTCCCGGACCAACCAGGGAACGCAGACGAGTACAGGATGAAGGCAACTCTTCCAACTAGCACCTTAAGAACCATAAATCCGGTTCGAGAGTGCGTTCCTGTGCTTTTCCGCTCCTAGGGTTAATGGCCAAGGAACGATGGTATGAGCATTACGCTCTCGAGAGCTTCTGCTTCGCACCCACTGCGGATGCGACAACAGGAGCCTCGAGGTTGCCGCTTCTTACAGTGCGCTCGAAACCTTGGTGCTGATGGTGCCGAAGGCAGTGTTGAGTTCGGTCGACAGGGCCGACATACCGGCGATGGCGCCGAACGCGATGAGCGCCACAACGAGGGCGTATTCAACGAGGTCCTGGCCTTCTTCGTTGGCCAGCAGGGTCTGCGCATTGACGTACAGCTTGAGCATCATTTCCTTCATTTTTGTCTCTCCTTAGTTTGGATTGTTCCAGCCACGGGCCGGCTTACCCGCTGTATTGCATTTGTAGTGCCAATTGCCGTAGCTCTATGCTCATCATTGGAATTCAATAACTTACGCGGAGTCAAGTGACGAAAGGTGTATACGAACGTATACACTAATGCGGGGCTCAAACACTCTCTCGTATACATCACACAAAAGTGTAAGTGCATTTTTCTGAAGGCTATACATCGGGGGCGTGGCTTCAGTATGCACCCGGGCGCGCAGGAGGGCGAGCAAGTTCATTGTGAAGCTGTATTCCGGTCAGGCTGTGGGGCCGCAACTGGAGAAAAGACCAGCTGATCCCCAGCTGAATCCTGGCCTGTATCCAGTGCCCCAGCAGGGAACTCCAGGACCGAATGCGCGCGCAGGCAGAGGGACATGCGCCAGGGCCGCACGTTGCGCCGGATCTTGACGATTCGATTTTGCTTGTCGAGATAAACAAGGTCGAGCGAGAACTGCATCCAGAAGGTATGCACGGACTCGCAGGGAACAATCCAGAGCGCAGTGCCGGGTTCGAGGCCCCTGCGTCCCAGCAGGCCTTTGGAGCGCCGCTGGGCAGTGTCGGCCACCTCTACGGACTGCGCTAGCTCCGTTCCGCGCGTCAGGTTGACGATCTGGAAGCGCCGTTCGGGCTGTGATCGTGGTGGAACACCGAGGAGGCTCCTGAGCTTTGCCAGGGCCGTGCGCAATGAGTGCATAACGTGTCTCTCGATTGTCTCGTGGTGCAATCTGCTGGTAAGGGGCAGAAGAAAGGCCCCACCCTCTTGTAGGGCGGGGCCTTTCGGGCTGATGTGCTACGTGCTGTTACTGTGGTCCGCTGCTCGTGCTGGCACCGCCTCCGCCTCCGCCGCTCGATCCCATGCCGCCACCCAGATCAGTAAGCTGCTGCCCCGGCTTCATACTCTCAATGAGTTGCTCAACCGGCATGGTCATGGGAGCAGGAGCGGGGGTTCCCGGTGGGACATCCGGAGTGTGCATAGGAGTGTTCGAGTTGGGAGGCAGATAATCCTGTGAATTCTTCGGCAGCGCAATCTCCGTACCGGCCGGCACGGGGGCTACGATCTCCGGAGTGACGATGACAATCAACTCCGTATTCGTCTTCTTCCTGTCGATGGACTGGAAGAACTTGCCCAGAATAGGAATATCGCCGAGGAACGGGATCTTGTTGAAGCTCTCGTTGACTCTGTTGTCGAGCAAGCCGCCGATAGCGAAGCTCTGCCGGTCGGCGAGCTCGATCTCGGTCTTGACGCGCCTTACTGTAAGTGCCGGCTCGGTGTAGCCCGAAACAGTGATGGCATTTGCAAAGTCCAAAGCGCTGACTTCAGGCGCCACCTGCAGGTGAATCGTACCGCGGGGCGTAATGGTTGGAATGAAGTTCAGGCGGACGCCGTACTCCTTGAACATGATAGTGACGCCGCCGTTGTTTGTGCCGCCCTGGACCATCGGAAAGGGGTACTCGCCGCCGGCCAGGAAGCTGGCCTGTTTGCCGTTCTGAGCAAGAATATTCGGCTCCGCAAGCAACTCGACCAGGCCCCTCGCCTCCAGAGCCTGAATCGTTACACCGAGGTCAATTCCCGGATAGAAGGCGAACAGGTTCAGGTCCTGAGTGACAGTTGACGTTCCTGAGGTGATTGACGGCGGGTTGAACTGGCCCGTGGTGATGGAGCCTATTGTGTTCCCGGCGCCGGTGCTGAAGATGTTGATGCCCAGCTGCTTCTCCTTGCTCCGGTCCACTGAGGCGAAACGCACCTTGAGGAGAATCTGCCGTTCGGACTCCGGCACTTTGACACTCAGCAGGTTGACCACCTTGCCAGCGGTGCCGGCGATCGTAACCGCACGGCCGGAAGATGTCAGATCGTCGACGGTGCCACGCAGGAATACGTTGCCGCCATCGATGGTGACGTTCACATCCTGACCAGGAAGTTCGGTGCGCAGCTGCCGACGAACCGACTCAAGCTGGTCGTGGACCACGTAGGTGCTTGGCCGGACTGTGACGTTGAAAAACTGCCTTGCGCCGCTGGCATCCCATACGATGAGCGTCGTCTCACCCGGAGCTCTGCCATTCACCAGCACCTGCGTGGGGCTGACTGCCGATGCCTCGGCGTAGTCGCCCAGGCCGGTCACGATCTGGCGGATGGGCTTGGCCATGTCGAGTACTACGGACTTGCCCACGGTCACGGAAAGATCATTGGAGGAGTCCTGGACCGAAGGACCGACAGGCTGCATGATGGGCGTCGGCGGAGGCGGTACGGGTGCCTGCGCCGGAGCTTTCTCTGGAGCCTTCTGTGCTTTAGGCGCGGACATCTGTGCAGCTTCGGCAGCGGCCTGCGCCTTCGACACTTGCGGGGCGGCCAGAATCACTGTCAAAACGCCGAGCGTGGCGATCGATATGCTAGTTCTTGCGTTCACTGTTGCCCCCCAGTAGAAGCAAATTTTGCCTCAGACCGCTTGTCCCCATTGATGACCGTAATCGTGAACGGCTGGGCAGCGGCGGGCCGCGGTTTGTGGCTCGAGGTGCTTGCCTTCCCCTGGGTCGGCTTCGTTGGGTTGCCGAAGAGGTTGGCCAAGGCCGTTTCCTGAACCGGGTTCATCGCGGTGTCAAGCGGGTTGCGCAGCACCAGCTGAATCTTCATCTGGTTGGCTGCGAGGGCCAGAATCTGGGCCTGCTCAGGGGTGACCAGCAGATTGACCACCTGGACCTGTTGCGGCTTGCCTTC
>WSSedB1CaDRAFT_10001157_pt1 | contig 10276 bp, 7 predicted proteins | sample WetSurSB1Cattail_FD_9460 | JGI IMG/M metagenome (IMG submission 9460)
AGCAGTCGTTTCCATTTCCAACGATATTTTTTTGTAATAATCTGCTAAATCCCGCAGATCATCCGTATATTCTGTTGCTAATGGGCTTAACTCTTTATCATATAAAACATAGGCCTCAGCCTTTTTATTTTCCACTGCAAGACTAATGATCTTTGTCTTCGCAGTATCATATTTCTTCTGTGTTATTTCAATTTTCTTCAATAAATCAGTTGCTTTTGCATCCAATTGCATTTTTTCAATTTCTGCAAGGTTTGTGGTGATCTTCATTGACCGATCATCAATCATGCTCTTCATATCCTGGTTTTTCTTCGTATTATTCGTAAGCATAAGCTCTAAAACCGAGCCATTAATTCGATTAACATATGAACGATTTTCAACAATGAGCGCTACTGGAAGCAATCGTTCATTGTACATCGTCGTAAGATCCCGAGTGGCTTGAGAATGATTGTACGATCCCACAAGGCCAATAAGCCCAAGAGCTGCGAATGCTACAATCAGCAATGATGCCAACTTAAAACGCACTTTCATATCATTAAAAAAACTCAAAACGATCACCAGCCTCTCTAAAATTATAGCCTGCTCTGTTTGCCACAAATTCTGCGTTTTATCGGTGATACGCCTTTCCTTAGTAAAAATTTTTCTATATGTAGTATTATGTATACAACTTATATTACTATATATATAAATTATATTATATCATGGCATATTCTGAATATCAATGAAAACTGCTGTCTATACGACGATAAGGTTCAAGCCATCTTTCACTGCTTTCATCCATAAAATCAACTACTACCAAGCTGTTCCTATACGCAAAAGCAGACAAAGAAATCCTGCAGTCTTATAAGCAAAAGACTTGCAGGATTTCTTTGTGTCGCGGGGCACTGCCATTTATTCTTCAAAGGGCATTTTTCTTTATTCTCTCTGACTTTTCCAGTTATGCCCGCCACTCCATGGTGAACGCTCTTTTTCAGCAAGCAGAAACCCCTGTATTTTCGCGGGTTGAGGATAAAAAAAGGCCCTGCATTAGCTTCGTTAAAAGCTCTAATGCAAGGTCTTTTTGTCTATGTCGGCGGATTAGCTATTTGGGCCCTTTCTCAGAATAAATGGCAGTGCACCGAGACAATTTTGTCGCGGGGCACTGCCGTTTATTCTGTAAAGGGCATTTTCCTTTATTCTCTCTGGCTTTGCCAGTTATGCCCGCCACTCCATGGTGAACGCTCTTTTCCGCAAGCAGAAATCCCTGTATTTTCGCGGGTTGAGGATAAAAAAAGACCCTGCATAAGCTTCGTTAAAAGCTTCAATGCAAGGTCTTTTTGTCTATGTCGGCGGGTTAGCCATTTTTGCCCTTTTCAGAATAAATGGCAGTGCCCCGTGACATAGTATCCTTGACCTTGTTATTCCAATTATATCTACCAGTCATCCAAATTGCAAGAGCAACAAAATGTGTCGAAACTTATGGTTTCATTATAGGCTGTCCTTATGGTAATGCGGTTGTCTTTGAGGATACCTTCAACACTTTGCTTAACTAATTATTTTAATTCGGTTTTGATTAAATTCCCGTTAATTATATAATGTTGTATGCTATCTAGTTTATTTTAAAAATAGAATATCGGCTATAGTTTATCTAGATATTCCATCCCGTCCACAAGGTTTAATAGTTTTTTCCATCTTTATAATTCACACTTTTTTGTAAACAACATCTCTATCCTTTTACAGTTAGTATCTGAAAGATCACACAGCTCATAATCTTTATAAACTTTATCAAGCAATTCTAAAAAGGAAATCTGTTTTTTTAAATTTCTGAAATTCTTTTTATCTTTCAAACAAAAGGGAATGATAAAAACAAAAATCTGATCCATAATCCGTAATTCTCCATAACAATATGGCAAATCGTATTTTTCTTCGTCTTTTCTTTCAAATATATACAATTCCGGCTCAGAAATTAGTCTCCGACTTTTTATTATCGCAACCTCTGGCAACCTGTGATAGCTATCATCATATCTCAACCAGTTAATTGTCTTTTTAAAATCATCCAGTTTTTCGTTACCAATTAATCCGATAACACATTTAACCATTGTTTTATAAGCATGCATTGGACAATAATCCTTTAGATTTGAAATGCATATTTGATTCTCAATATTATTGCCACCTATATCTACAACAACTGGGCACTTGGCCTCCTTCCGTTTAACTAAATCTTTTACAGCTTCAAAATCTCCCCAATTCTTCTCATAGTCTTCCTCTTCCCAATTAAAATATCTTACATATTTCTTTGGTCCCAGTTGAAAAATCGGATAACCATTTTTACCTTTTAATCCGTATTTCAATCTATTAAACATAAGCATGTTACTAAGGTCTTCTTCTGCATTTTTAGCAAAATACCCGTTGCATGCATCACATTCCTCATTCTGAATGAATTTTTTATTTCCTAAGGCCTCAGGAATCGCATGCGCCTTTTCTTTATAAAATGTTTTTCCATCACCCTGTATTTTGCCGCAATAGATACATTTTCTTTTTGATTTATCACATTCGCCAATAATAAGTTTTCTTTCTGGTAAAACAGGGTTAAATGTATACGGATGTGCATCAATCATTTCTCCTACTTTTTCACTCTCTTGTATGTGCTCTTTCATTTTACTAACAATTTCTTCTTGAGAACATCCTTGGTTATAATATACCAAGGATTGTTCAATTAGATCAAATATATTTTTTACTGTCTCACTATCACTATAGAGATAAAAAAATATATAACTCTCCGTCTCAAGGTGAGCAAAAAAATCTATCAATTTATTTATTTTTCTATCACTAGAATACCTATTTTGTAAAAATTCAATTACACATTCTTTTTCTTTCGCCGTGACTTTTATTGGTTGTTCTTTCGGTATTCCCTCTTGCAAAAGCCTCTTGCTAATACCCTCACCAAAGAAAATAATTTCTTTCTTAGTCGATGTTAATTCAAAAATTAGTGATTTTCCTTCTTTAATAAAAATAAATTTTCCACAATAATTCATAATCATTACCTCTCAAAAAATTTTCTAAGAAACAAAAGCAGTTAACTGTCACTACAGCTTAATATTTAAATGTTTTAATATGGATGGGCGGATATCTTCATAAAATCCATATAAATAATTTAAAACAAAATCGTGTAAAAAATCACATCTATATTTATTATTAAATACACCAATTGCCCAAGCGAAAAATTGTCTTATATCATATAACCCTGTTACTTTTCTACAATCTCTATATATTACCGATGTAGGTACTCCATAACGTTTAGAACACTTATTTATTGCTTCAGTCAACATTTCATATGAATAAAAATTTCCATCTATCTGATCATATGTCAAAATCAATACTCCCATCATATGACTTAATGCAACAGAATTAAATTCTAAAAAGCCTAGTGTCTTTAAATAGAATTGTTTCCAATCTAAAAGTGCTTCTTGCCATTGATCTAGGTCAACATAGTAAACATGATCTTCTTTGTCTGTAAGATCTATTATTTTAACAACGTGCTCGTTAGCATTAATAATAATATGAAATAAATTTCCCGTCCATTCATATTCTATACCCTTGCTAGTTTCATCTATTAGTCTATTTAAAAAAAAGCCAAAATCACCACGAATATCAAGGGAAATTGCTTGTGCAATAATCCTATCATTATCATCATCAACATTGTCGTTTAACAGAATATAAATCTGATCACTTTCTCCATCTTGATTATTCTCATTATATTCTGTTAAAGTGAATACTAAATGTTCAAATACCATTTTACATTACCCCTCTTAGATTTTAGATACATTTTAATATTTTAATAGAGGAAATGTTGATGCATTATTATTTACAACAACGATACCTGTTTTTTTATCAATGCATACTTGCTGGCAATTTAGCCCCTTTGTCATTGTATATTTCTTAATGATTTTACCAGATGATTTTAATCTATCTATACAATCAACAACATCCTGTCTAGACCAATCTTTATTAAAAAAAGTTGATTTACCACCATTATCATGTTTTAGTCTATGTGTTTCTTTTTCTCGTACAACAGCTTCAAACAATTTTCGCTGTCTATTAACAGTAATTGTTCGTCTAGACTTCGGATATAACCTCGTCTCTGCATATACCTTCTCATCTCCAAAATTTTTATCACAGTGATAACCACTTATTTTTGTTTTTTTTACAGTTCCAAGAAAAATATGTTCTAATTTTGGATCAGAAACACCTTTTTTATCCCTTATATCATTCAAATTTTATTTCTCCTTCTGTGCTATAATTATCATTTTATCGGTATGCCTTCTTAAGCACAAATCATATTCCTTTTATTCTATTTTTACATGACCTTATAAAATCTGTCCAGTTTATTGTAGCCGATCCACCTTGTTATACCAATTATGTCGACCAGTTTTTCAGATTACAAGAGGAAGTAACCAAACATCTCATATACAATACTTCTATTTTCCTTTCGATTTATCAGACCTCCAATCGAAGTTAACCAAAACCCAATATGTTGCTCTAGGGGGTTCTTTGTCACGTACTGACTCCACCTTGTAGGCTATATTCTGCTTTTCAAGAAGCTTATTCATTTTATTTATGTCATAAAGAGGTTTAATGGAATCTTTATTATATAATGCTAGATTATAGAGCCTTGTAAAAGTTGTTTTGAATCTTTTTTGATCGTCTTTATATACACAACGTTTACCATGGACACACGATTCTATGAATGTTATGAACTCTTTTTCTGCTTTACCTATCCCCGTCAAAGTTACATCATTTTCCTCATCATACTTCTTACCGAACCAAGATAACTGATATTCCAGATACTTTTGTCCACTAACTTTCATGTCTTCGTCAGTTCTCTTCATTTCTTCTAAAATAGCTTTATACTTAGAATCAAGCTTTTCTTTTATTAAAGAGCGGGCTATCGTGTTTGGTTCTACAAGTTTGGGGTTATCCTCGCTTCTCGCAAATAAGTGTTTTGCAATTTTCCAATCTTCTTCGTTACCATTGTAATATTTATTAAGAAATCCTACTTCATGATAGCGATTTTTATCCTCGAACTCCTTTGCATAAGCCAAATCATGATGATAATAGGCGTCCTGTTTATCCATTAAATCAACGATTATTTTTTCCATCTCTTTTACATTAAACCTTTTAATGTAAAGAGTAATTTTATCATCGTTATCATCTACTCTGGCACGGCCAACCATTTGTAAACATTTAACTTTAGAAACATCTGACACAACAATGTTTTTTATACCTCTAAAGCTTACTCCATTATCAATTACAGAAGTAGCAATGAGAGCCTTCGTCTCATTATCAAATCTTTCATTGAATATCATTTTTTGAAATTTAGGATTATATTTACTCTTGGCGCTCACCATGAAAATTTGCCCCTTTAAACTAGGGACATCTTCTTGGCTCTTCTCAATATTTTTTTCACCAGAAGTTTCTAATATTTTTTTTAAACGCTCACATTCATTCGTATTATCAATAAAAATAAGCCATCGTTCATCGCCACTATTAACAATTATATCTGTTAATTCTTGACGAGAAGAATAATATCTGACATCAAGATAGCTATAATCACGTTTGAAATGGTAAAATACACCCCTCCGAGATTTACCAACTTTTTCATACTCCATTTCCAAAATATAATCGATACATTCATACGGAGTTGCACTCATGTAAATTCTAATGGCATCTTTAAAGATACTCACTATCTTCTCTAGTATCCGATCAGTATATGGATTAAACATAGCATCAGAGGTAAAAAAATGAGCTTCATCACAAATTACGAATATATACTTTGAATTTTTTGTTTCTTGTTTTTTCGTTAAATCATTAACTCTATTTAATATGCTTTGATACGATATAACATCAGCAAAGTCATCATAAGAATAAATCGCATCCTCTTCAACATCTTGGTTATTGTTTTTAATCCGGTTTTCTATCTGTAAACGAAGTGCAATACGATTACTAATAATAAGTACTTTTTGACCCGTACATTTCTTGTGATTAAGCTCCCGGACATATGGAAGCAAAGCTTTTTCTACAAAGTAATTTTTACCTTGCCCTGTTTGTGCCGAAATAAACACTGGTTGTATCGGTTCCCATTTGTCCGTATTAGTTTCTATGTCGAAGTTGTAATCTGTGTTTATTTTAAAAGCATCACCAATACCATCTGCAACCCTTTTTCTGCCACATTCGATTTGATCAAATTTTTTCATAGAGCAACCATCCACCAAGTCATTAGGGTCATATGACGGTAATTTTATACCAGGATTATTTTTTGCAAACAGTGTATACTCAGCAACGAGTTCACACTCATAAAAGCAGCAACATTCGCAGAAATTGAACTTGTATTGCTGGTTTTCCTTGTTCGTAAGATACCGAAATTTATTCACATTGATCATCCATTATCCTCCTCCAAAACGCCTGCATTATATACGTACAATCACAAATCACGGATTTTGGCAACCGAAACATCCTATTATTACTGCTCTTTCAACATGCTACGAAGTAAACGTTGAACCTATTTAAACACAGCTTCATGACTTGCAGAAATCGACCCCTTTCAGCTTCGATGATTTACGGCAGAAGTCTTTTTCCACAATCAACCCTTAATTCATCCATTGTCCTCCACCAAAACACCTGCATTATATAAGCTAAACTACAAATCGAGGATTTTGGCAGTCGAAAATCTCCTACCTCAACTGCTTGGGTTAGAAAAATACTGTTCCAAGGCATCGGCTATAATTTTCTCGACTTCTTCAACACTCTGGTCTGGATTGAAATACTGTACTAAGAACTGTCTGCCAAGTTTCACGGGCTTGACCTTTGCAGGAAAGTAGTCCAAACTCAATATTTCACTTATATTCGCCAGATTAAGTTCGCCTTTTCCTGATTCGGCTTTTAATGTATCCGCTTGCTTAATGTTTATACTCGTACCCTTGGCAAGCAAATTTCCAACAATATTCTGCTCCTCGATCCGTAAATATGACAACGCTTCTGCAGCGCGCATACCAATATCATCGTTGTCAAGCCGTTCTTTTAATGCCGGGATAAGTTTATTTACGCGCAGATAACGAGCAACCGTAGTTTTTCCTAAGCTGTATTGTGCTCCAAGTTTATCCCTTGTTCTCTTCCCGTGCCCCACTGGGGCACAGGTTAGTTCTTCAATTTCAGCAAGTAAATCCGAACGATAACCAGATTTTTTCTTCATCGCTTCGTAATGGATTGACAGCACAACAGCACGTTCACTGTGTTTCAAGTCCGCAAACGACCGTTGAATAAGGTTAGTTTCCGTAACAATAAGCAAGGCTTCTTCATCCGTTAGATTATTTCGTATAATAACAGGAACCTCTTTCAGCCCAGCCTCCCTTGCTGCAGCTACCCGGTTATGCCCGGAGAGAATTTCGTATTTTCCTTCCTCTTTGATATAAGAACGAACGACAATCGGCACAATTACACCATTAGAGCGAACGCTTTCTACCATGTCCGTAAATCGTTGTCCCTCATACAACTTGAAAGGGTGGCTGGCAAAAGAAACTAATTTATCAAGCTTTATCTCTTTTATTTCAAGCTTATCATCTTCAATATTTTTTATAACAGATTGATTCTTTGTTATTGGAAAAAATTCAAAATCGTCGTTCTTGTTAGCAGGTTTCAGTTCCATAAAGCACCTTCTCTCTTTTGTATTTTAGAGTGTAGTAACAAGAAAATCAATTATGTATTCTAGAATATAGTAAAAATAGCCATCCTGCCGTTTTGGGCAGGATGGTTATTATATGTGTAATAGGCTTAGAAATTTGGTGTTGAGTCCCTGAAAGCGGCCAGTATACACCAGCCATAAACAAATCAAAAGTACCGTCAAGATCGTATCACAAATTCGTTTTTGCAGCTCTAAGGATAAATTTATTATTCTATCGAGCTGCTCTCATATCCTTTTTCTTTTTCCAATTTGCGAAATTCACTCTCCCCCCTATCCGCTACTTCGGTAATGACTAAAGGCACTTTTATGTTGTTCTGATAATATAAATATCCTCATTATCCCTCATATCATTCTGTTGTACAATGATAGTAAAAGGTAAAGCACTTTTCTAAGCACTCTATATCTATCAAATTTACTATTCCGCAAGCAAATATGAGTATAAGCTTTCAAGAAAATCCACTTTGTGCCGGAATATCACTAATATCTTGATCCCCATAAAAATATGCGTTTATGTTAGGAATTTCTTCTTTTTCATCGGTACGTGTAGTATTTTCTATTCTAACCTAGCGGCTCCATAGTTTGCTCATCAGTTTTAACCAATTCCCGACATCAGCTTGATGAAATTATTCTAGCGGCAATTCAATGTCACCGCTATCATCAGAATCAAATAAATACACATGAACACCTTTTTAACAAAGGTGCATAAGACGCATTTTTGTTAAACGTTCATGCCGCCTATTGTCTGTAATTATTTTTTACTAAGCTGAATAAAGATTAAACAACATAACTCGAATATTTATTAATTGTCCAGGATTAGATGCGGAAATTAAACAACATTCAAATTCATTCTTATCAAGTTCTTTAACCTGCCTCATCGATGGCATACTCTTCAAAGCCTGCTGTCCGGCTGATAAAACCCTTACAAAATCCTTTTTACGAACAAAATATATCAAAGCTACTTTACAATCACGCCATGTAAGATAACTATCAAGCTGATTAACCGCATCTGCTACGCTTCCTTGTCCCGTCCACATTTTACACTCAGCAACAAAAGCCGCTCTGTTGTCTTTTTCAATACAAATATCAGTTTTCCCTTTATTACGGAAAGCTTCTCCTGTAGCTCCACCCTGATACATCCCATTCAAAGCAGCCAATAATGTATTACGCAAATCTTCTTCATGCATTGATCTATATGATGACGGTGTTCGCTCATAAGTACTGCCATTATGCTTAATGGTATCAAGAATAAACTCATATTCAATATCCGAAATACAGTATGCCTGTTCATTACTATATTTTTTTGCAACAGGAATAATTTTACGTTGCATAGGTATTTGAGTGGTTGCAAAATCAGATTTTTTTAACGGAACTTCAAGCATCTGCGAAATGGAAAAAAACTGTTCAATTTTCTTTCGTCTTTCTTCCAGGCATTTTAACGCTGTATCTCTCAATCTTCTATTAAATTCCTTAACGTCGCTATTTACATAATCAAGACCCGTCTTAATAGATGAAAGATCCCGATTGAGCCTATCCAATAGTTTATCTCTATCTTCTTGACTCTGCATCTCAAATAACGCCTTTTGATAAGTAAATACCATAAAACCATTTAAGAGGTCAATTTCCGGATAACCAGAGAGCGAAAATGTTGATGCCTGACATTTAAACAAATCAGCTTTACCAGTATATGGAAAATAGAATTTAGCAACTATACCATCGACTTCGACATATCCTTTATGATAAATATCTCGAAAACCTGGATCACTTTCCTTCTTTATCTTTCCCTGATTAATACTTCGCTTAGAAAATTCTTCATCGCCAATGTCCACAGGAACAATTCTGAATTCCTCAAAACAATTATCAGCTAGCAATTCAATATCATTAGCCATGATCTCATCATTAGTATATCTTTCAACTTTACTATTAAGCTTTCGGTTCTGCTCTTCCATCACAAGTCTCAGTTCATACTCACGAAACAATTTCATCAAATTCATTCCTAACTCTTGCTTATTCTGTTTCAAATATCTTGCAATACTGCAACCTGTTCCTTGCTTTAATCACGGTTCTCCTGCTTTGCCAATCACTTTTCAACGACAAGTGAGGACGTGCCATTTCTGTCACCCTATAATGACTTTTTTAATATTAAAAATAGAAGTTCCCTTTTAAATGTCTATATTCTATTTACCAATATTTTCATTAAAATTTTTTAAGACTCATTTGAGAAAACGTTTTCTTTACATCCTCTATATTTTCATCATCCATTGGTGGCCATTTTATCCTATATTCATCGTCGTTACTTTCAAAGATTTCACTCACCCAAACAAAAACTAATACTAAAAAAGAGATTAATACTAAATCACTCCACAATGGCGGTAATTGATTTAGCATAAAATCCATAATTGACTTTGTTTCTGTAAAATAACGATCGAAAATAACTAAACAAATAAATTTAAATGTAATACTCAAACTTCGCACATCAATAAAAGCCTATGCACCTTGAAAATTCAATAATTAGCGTTATTTAAATAGCAATATTTCAGGCTGTTTGGCGTAGCCTTATCGAAA
>WSSedB1CaDRAFT_10001158_pt1 | contig 10266 bp, 7 predicted proteins | sample WetSurSB1Cattail_FD_9460 | JGI IMG/M metagenome (IMG submission 9460)
GCCAATGCACTTGCGCCTCGTGCTGCACCTACGCCACTTGCAACACTGGCCGCAGCACCTATAGCCCCTCCTGCTGTACTGATCATATTGCTGCCACCAAGCGACGGTTGTCCATTGAGCAAACCAGATACCAAGTCCGTAACACGCTTGGTCAACATATAAAGCAGCATCGCTGCTAAGACACTCTGCAGCACTATACCGACCTGTTCCCATGGATTGGAGGTTGCAGCCACTTTAACGGCAAATGTATTCAGAAATGGAACGATAATCGTCGTAAGGAAGGCAATAACACAACATTTAATGGCCAAGTTAAACATTGCACCAATTGACTTATCGGATAAGAAACTGAATTTTGACGTAATCATGAAGGATAACAATGGCATAACAAGAATTGCCATTGTATAAAACTCAATACGTGCCATAAACATCTCAATACTGGTCAAAAACAGTAGGATAACCATCACGAACAGGCTAAGCACATTGATGATCAAAAGACCAAAGCTACTAAAATTTGCTTTGTCCCAAAAAGCAGCAAATATTTTTATAGCATTGTTTGCAATGGAATCAGGGTCAAGATCTGTAAGCCCTGTCTGTCCTCCCATCATAAAACCAAGTTGCTGGAACGCATCACTTAAATCTGTCATGAGACCCATCCCATTGATCCAATTGATCTGAAAAAACATAATAATGCCTACCTTTATGCTAACAGATAATAAATACTTGATTTTATCACCTGAAATGAGTTTGAAGGACAAGTCCCATGCCGTCTGTATAAGGGTCAGAATAATAAGAATCCGCATACAGACAGGTAATATAACGGCAGCGCCTGGTTCAATTATGCCTTTCCTGTAGTTGTTCATGAAACCTGCAAAGATGTTTATTTGACTGTCATTATCGCCCTTTAAGTCCGGTACATACTGCGTAAACTGGCCCGCTTGCTGCTGTGCCTGATTGACCGTATCCATAAAGCCACCTTCATAAATAAACGCGCCAAAATTAACAGCAAGTCCAACGCCAAGAATCCAGTTCCATAAAGTACGTTTTCCGTTCTCAATACCCCACATGACCATCATTAAAGCTACACAGGTCATAATCGTTACAACGATACGGGCAATATGGATAAAACCAAGTGCGATGGTAATGAAATCCTGATCAAACTTTCCGCCAAGACCAGTTCCTTGCTGGATAAGCGTTTCCGTTTGATCCGCAGCAAAAGCAACCTGTCCGCTGTCAATAAAGCCTACTACAACCAAAGCAATCAGGATTAAAATTCTCATCGTCGCATACCTCCTTTCTCAAGCTCTTTTCCTATATCTTTGCTTATATCCAAAAGATGTTTTGCTGCACCAAAGCGTTGTGTCATATCGAGTTGACGCAGGCAGGGAGAATATACTATACACTTCATAATATCGATATCGGATTTCCCTAATTTCGTTAACTGTTTGATAATGATTCCATCTGCTTCATCTGGCAGAATGCCACTATGTTTCTGGGCCACTTCACGGAGCGCGGCAAAATAGACCTTATCCGGTGTAGAATTTCTATCTTGCAGTACCTGCTGCAGCGGAGCTGCATGCTGTACTTCGGGAATTTTAAAAAGTGGATTCTGTTCTTGTTTTTGAGCCGTAGTTTGCAGCAGCTGATCCGAAAATAATTCTACCTTCTCCATGATTTGGTAGATATCCGTCCATTCTTTTTCTTGCAGTTGTGCCTGCTGCATGATTTCTTCTAACCGTTGCTTAATTGCCTTTACTTCCGGATTTAAGGCTACATCAAACTCTTTAGAAGCTTTTTCAATACCAATCGACCAAAGGGTTAAGACTTTACATGTATTCTGTGCCTGGTTCAGCTGTAGAAGCGTATCCCGCATAGTATTCAAAATCGTAGACCAATACGAAAGAATATCTTCTTTATCATGTATAGGTTTCAAACTCCGTAGTTTATTTTTCATTTCCTGATAAATTTCATCATCTGTCTGTACTTTTTCTTCTGGAGCCATAGTGGGCCTCCCTGCTTCCTCATATGCCTGTTCAAAAAACGCAGTTCTTTGCTTGATGACGGTATCAACAGCCAGAAAATATTCCTTATCATTTCCCATTTGTTCCGGTAATGGAAACTGCATGGAATGTTCAAAACATTTTTTTATACGGTCTGACGGAACACTATTTTTTTTCATTAAAGCAATAATTTCTTTATCCGCCTTACATAATTCCATATCTGGTTTTTTTGTAAGTATCGCCTTGAGATAAGACATATAGATTTGTCTGTCATCACTTTGGACAGCATCCAGCTGAATAATTGGCTTAGCACTGTCAACCTCAGGCAAGGTCAATATAGGATTGACCTTGGCCATGACTGTGATAGCTGCACCAAGATATCTTATTTCTAAATCCATTTCGCTAGACATGGGCGAATAAGTCATACACTTCATGATACGAGCATAATCCATCTGTGCTTTCCAAAGATCCATGACCACCTTAAAATCCAATTGCATTAACCTTTTTTCATCTTGAAGGTCTTCCATTGGATTTGTTTTCATGACATTTTTCAAAAACGAGTAATAGATATCCTGATCTGATGCATTAATGTTCAAGAGAATATCTTCGATTGGCTCTGCTTTTTGAACTGCTTCCCAAGGATCCGCCATAAACGTCTGAAATGCCTCTGGACCCGGGAAACTATTCCTGTAGGCTTTCCGTAACATTGTTTCTATATTTGTATCCATCGTTTCACACTCCTTATCCGATGTCCATGATGGACATTTACGAACATATTTTCTAGATGTCCATTATGGACATCCTATTTTGATGCATCAAAGTTATTGACCCACTTAGAAAGACGGGTTTTTGAATTCTGTTCCAGTTGAGCCGTAGCAGCTTTCTCATAATTATTTGCATAAGCCTCTTGTGATTTGGATGCCAGTATATTTGCCAAAAGTTGATTCCCGTTCTGGATGGACTGCACTTCAGCTGCATTGATCGCTGCATTTGCTTGCTGGACCTGCATATAGCCTTGTGCATGGTTTGCTGCCTCTAAAGCCTCGTTGACACTGGAATTTAAGGCCGAATCAGATGTCTGTACATTCTGTGCCATGGTAGCTGCATCCTTATAGGTAGCATCAAGAGCTTTTGTGTTCATCTGTGTCATTTGAAATACATCTTCCAGCGATATCTTCTGATTAAAAATGTCACTGATATCGCCAATTTTACTCATCAGCACGGTTTCCGGCGTTGTATTGCGATTCAAAATACCAGGCACCTTACCTGCGCCAGCTAAGATTTCCGGATCTACGCTCGCATCACCGAACAAGATATTGCCCTGCGCATTTTGCTGCTTTTGAAATATACTAATGATTTTTGTCGCATCAAGCGATGTAGAATTCAAAATATCCAGTGCCAGCTGCGCTTGCTCATTGGTCAATATATTGAGCGTGTTGGTAACGGTCTGGATTGCTTCCGCTACATTTTGGGCGTCATAGACCGCTACGGCTGCATTTGCTGACCGGGAAGACGGTACCATGGCTACTAAGGGGACGATGACACCCATGCAGATTCCTATACCTATGGCAACTTTTCTGTGTATCATGATTCTCCACTCCTCACTTAATTATAATTTTTCAATAACTGTTGATATGAATTCGCAACTTTGATGACGTAGTTTCTCGTCTCTGCATATGGAGGGCATCCACCATACTTAGAAACTGCATGATAACCGGCATTATATGCTGCTACAGCATTCGTTACAGAATAGTCACCATATCCAGCAAAATCATCCAGCATCGTGCGAATATAAGAAGCGCCACCGATGATATTCCCCAATGGATCATAGGGATTTACACCAATAGACGATGCGGTATCCGGCATCAATTGCATAAGCCCTACGGCTCCGGCTGATGATGTCTGATAAAAGGTATTAAAACTGAAATGACTTTCATTTTCCATAATGGCTGTCATGAGTAAAGGATCGACATTATAAAGGGAGGATGCATAGCAAATAGCTTTCGTAATCCAATCTACTTGTGTCGAATCCCCATTATATTGTGCAATGTCGCTGGATATAACGGTATAGACATCTGCGGCTTCCGCCTTGGGAGTATAACCTTGTAAAATACCAAGGAAACCTAGCAGCATAAAGAATGCTAAAATGCCTGTGTGTATTTTTTCCTGTATCTGTTTCTTCACATACTCTCCTTCTTTCAAGAATCGTTCTCAATATTATCTGTATCGGTTATGGATACGTTTCGGACTAAACTGCGTGTATTGACTTCTTCTCGTTCGAAACTTTGTTCGAAGCTTTGTTTTGCTCGGTTCACGACACAGAGGCCATAATTACTCTGCTCATCCCGGCAGGGAGATTCTATAGATAACGCTTGGATGATATCTACCATCAGGAATCCCTGTACCAACATGGTTTCGGCAATTAATTTATCCATTTGCATCGTATACGGCAAATCGATTGCCTCTTCCATTTGCTCCTTATGATATTTATATTCTTCAACAGCGGATTCTTCATGTTCGAGTCTGGGAATAGGTTTATAATATTTCAGCTTGTCTTTTTCTTCCATATATTTGTTGCGGCCATTCGGTAAAACATATTTATAATAATAATTTTCATCCCGTCCCGGTTCAATCGCAATCGGGGAGAAATCCTTGATTGCATTATGAATATCATTCGCATGAAAGATATTTCGTGCCAACATATCTTTGACGATGGATACATCCATACTACTTTTAACTGCATGCCGTTTTTGATAGTATTTAAAAAGTTTCTTACGATAATATTCCTCTGCTGTTTTTGGATGCTCGACGGGTACATAATTCTTCACTTGCATCAGACGATCATAAACTTTAGGTGTTTTTTCAAGGATATCATCCGCAAAGGCCTCCGGTGATTTGTCAAGCGGATCTGCCGTATCTATGATGGCCTTACGTATTGTGAACAAATCATAACCTTTCATCAACATTTGCAATGCACTTCGTCCCCACTGAAAAGCAGACATGGCATTCTTAGCTTCAACAACGCCCTGTGAAACAAGCCCGCGCTGCCGATTGAACTCCATGAATATCGATTTTTCCTGTTCCTGGCGTTGGCCCACATCAACCAACCGTTTCGATGCTTCCTGTATGACATTTTCAGCGTAATTCCGTTCCTCAGGCAACCTTGTTCCAGAAAGTAGTATCGCACGGGGACTTTCCTGAATGATACCCGCCAGCGCATCCTTGTCAAAATCCGGATATAGATGCATACAAGCCTCGGCCATATCCTTATCCATAAAAGATGCATATAATTTCTGGGAAAGGCTTGGGTTCAATTCCAAGCGTGTACGTAATATGGCCTGATAAATTTCTTTCGCCGTTATGCCTTTGGAAAGCAGGGACTGATAGGATCCATGGTCAGGAGTATTTTGTACTTGCATCTGTAAAAAAGTTTGTTCTTTCTTGAGGAGCTTCTTTGCTTTTTCTACCATCCACATCGCATAATTGAGACTGAGGTTTGACGCCTCCGGGCTTTTGTCTTCCAATGCCTGCATGATATCTTTTTCTGGCTGGCATCTTTGCAGGAGTTCCCGAACGGCCAAACAGTCATAATATATCCGGTTCTTTTCATTGATCCCGGTCAAGATTCCAGCAGCAGTCAATTGCTCTTGGTATTGCTCTATAAGATCCATATAAACATCGCTGGTATTGACAAAAGCCCCTTTCTCTAGTCCGGGCAACAAACTATTCTCTAAATCAACATCACTGGAAATCAACGCCTCAACATATTCCTGTGGATTGCGGCCTGGTTCCATAGCTACGGGGGAGGCTTTTAACAACGCTGGTTTAAGAAATGGATCCGGAAACTTTTCGGCCCGCATTTCTTTTACAATCTGTAATTCATCATCAAACCCCAAGAGTTTGGTTCCAGTCCGCTCCATATAAGATTTTGCAAAGCTACGGAACACATCAAATTCATTCCGGGCATCATCCAATACACCTGCACTCTGAATATCCAAATATGCCTGTTTTACATGTCCACACTTTTCCATCATAGTCTTGATGTATGTAGAGTCATGTTGGGATGCATTTTGAAGGACTGTATGAATTGTCTCTTCGGCAAAACCATCCTGTACGAGCATAGAGATGATGATTTCTCCTTCATGGTAAGCAGAAAAAGCATCCTCATGACCGGCATATTTATTTTGGTTATTTTCCAGATAGGCAAGGTAAACATCTTTAGCCTTTTCATATTCCCTGCCAACTCTTTTTTTTCGTTCATCATTTACCAGACTCAGTACCTTATCTTCATATTGACTGATGATAGCATCTTCTTCATGGAATTCATTTGCAAATGAGTTCTGATGTGTGTATGCCTCCATGACATCACGCATCGAATAGCCATTGTCGAGAAGATCACACAAAACTTCCAAATCCTTAGAAAGATACAGGTTCTCAAAGTCTTGTATATATCTTTTCTTCATTTTATGAAAGTCCATCTGCGCGGCATCTGCAGCAACTTTTATTTTTTGATACAGTTGCTGTGCCGCATCCGCTGGAAAATTCTGCTTGATATATCTTTGGTATGCATGGGCTGCAAGTTCCATGATGAATAGCCCCTTTCTCGTCAACTTTTCTTGTCATCCATTTTTTTTCTCTTGTCCATTTCGGACTGGAATGTCTCCAGCTTGATTACACGTTCTTCCATCCGATTTACGCGAATGCTAAAATAAACCGTCACAATCAAGCATAAGGCTACGATGCTCATCATAAGATTAGTTCCTCCTTTTCTTCATTCTGTGGTATCGTAAGTCCATGTTCCTTGAGCCAATGTTCATTGAAGTGTTCCTGCCCATATTCAGCAATGATCTGATCGCACAGATGAAGTCCGGATTTATCTACCGCTACATAAGCTAACGTAAAAGGACAATATTCCAAGGCAAGATCATAACGCCGGGAACCTTCGGGCGAGGTGTAATAATAGTGTTTCTGCGGTATGGCTTTGTCTAATATTTCAATTTGACGTTGGTTGAGCCTGAAACGCTGGTATATTTTCTTTCGATCCGGGTTCAGTGCTTTATCATCTGGCAAAAAAATGTGGGATGGACAAGACCCTAACACGATATCCAGAAGCGGGGATTTTACAATATCATCCAGCGATTGTGTGGCAAAAACCACGCTGGCATCATATTTACGAAGAGTCCGCAGCCAGTCTTCAATTTTACTGGCAAAAATAGGATTCTGAAAAAAAATCCAACATTCATCCAATACGATAAGGGATGGACGCCGACAATTCGATTCCTTTTCTTTATAACCCCCTTTGAGCTTATTCTCGATTCTATGGAAGATATACATGAGTGTCGGACCCACGATGGTCTTGTTCTTCATAATTCTTCCCATTTCAAAAGTCTGCCACGAGGAAATCTCGAGTGTGTCCTTATCCGAATCAAAAATATTCCCATATTCACCAACATTGCCCTTGTCGTCACTTGCTGCCAACGGATAAAAGGCTTCCTTTAATTTTCTATCTTGCAGATAATCGATGAAGTTACTGATGGTGCGATATTTCGGTTTTCTGCCTGCAAGCGTTCCTAATGCATCACGTATCAATCCCTTTTTTTCCGGTGTAAGTTCTACACCCTCTTCCCGCAAAAAATCGCATAACCATTCTTGTGCCCATTGCCGTTCATTGACATCATCAATTTGTGCAAGCGGCTGAAAGGATAATGTATCATGCTCACTGCCAAGGTCATAAAAGGCACCGCCTACTCCATAGGTCAACACCTTAGAAGACGCACCGTTATCGAAAATGATGACGCGGGCATTTTTATATTGTCGAAAAGCTGCCTCGATACAGTTCAAATGCACGGATTTACCTTTGCCTGTATCTCCTACCAGCAAGGTATGACCAACCTGTCCAACATGGAGACAGAGACGAAAAGGTGTATTTCCATCGGTCTGTGTATAAAGCAGCGGAGGTGCATCCAGATATTTGTTCCATATCGGTCCGGCCCAAATATCACTGAGCGGCATAAGATGGACAAAGTTTCCCGTAGAAATAAGTGAACGTCGAATATTATGTGACACCATGCCCGGCACACAGCCCATCCAGGAATCCACAGCATTGACCTCTTCAATGTTTGCTCGAAAACCACGGTCCATGAATGCTTGCTTGATTATTTTAGCTTTCTCTTCCACCGCGTCCCGGTCTTCATCCATGACAACTACGGCCGTGGAATAATACACGAAGCCAATCGTATCTTCTTCGACGGCTAATTTAGCTGCCTTAACTTCCTCAACCCGATTCACCACATGTTCATCATTATGCATCTCGATGTTCCTGTCCTGACTATGGAAAATATAACTCCAAACGGATTGAAGTTTGGCATACCATTTTCTACGCATTTCTTCCAAGGCAGACAAATTGTCTTGCTTAGACATGCAGTAACAACGTGTTATCCAACGGTACGAAAAATCCAACTGATTCAGCACATCAAAGTAACCAAAATCTGTAGTTTTAGTAAATTTTAAAGGTGAAATAACTCGTACATGTTTATGGTTGAGTCTTGGCTCTAATCCACCATAAAGAGGTGTATCATAAAGATATTTATCCACCAGCATAGGATGTTTTGGCACGGCAATGGGACGCGAAGATGCAGATACCGTAGAATGTAGATATGTCAAAGTTTCATCCGCCGTCAAAATCTGAACCGGTATCTTTAATTCCGTAAATTCGTGATAGATTTTTACAACCTGATCTTTAAAATTTTCCAACGTATCTTCACCGTTGGATTCTTTATGTTCTCGGCCTTCTACGACCAATTCCTTGATTTTCTCACGGCTGTCTTTGGGTGGCAGCCAATAAATTGTTGCAAAAAACTTGGATTCAAAGTGAAAGCCACTGGAAAAAAGTGTCCGACGTTCCTGATTGATACCCTTTGTAACTTCATCCGGAAAATAATTTTCATCCGGATACGCCGTAGACGGATTGCGTTGTGCTTCAAAATACATACTCCATCTTGACTTTATAGATGAAATGTCCTGTTGTAAGCGAAAGGTAATCATCGCAAGTTCTTCTTGAACGGTTGAATCCAGATCTGGCCCATGATAGCTCCACGTTGTCTGCATGGATCCGTCTTTATTCAACATGATGGCAATAGGCTGCCCATCCGATAAATTTACCGTGATTAATCTGCCCCAAACCATGACATCACGAAGTAATTTCTTTTTTCTATTGAACATGTTCAGTTTATACATATGTATGCGCAGCCTCCTTTCGTTGGTAATGTACAAGTAACTCATCTATACTGGAAAACCCGATAATTGGTGGAGTGGTATTCGCTCGGAAAATACCGGCCAGACTGCCCCACCAAATATCTTTCAAATTAAAGTCTTCTATGATATATGGCAATTCTAGTGTTGTAAGGATATTTTCAATGTAGGTTTCCACCTGATTATACATATCCTCTGTCAGTAGGGTAAAAAATGCATCCATATGATATCCATTGATTGTATTTAATATATCCTTGTGTATGAGCTTTTTTATGGACTTGCGTCCGGAACACCATCTTGAAGCATAGTGTTGCTGTTCTTTTTCCGCATGCTGTTGATTAAACAGCAACAAACGTTGGACATGGCGAAAATTGATATGGGCAAGGGACTCATAAATGACAGACATCTGTTTCTCATCTGCCATAGCTGGCAAAGAAACCACCAGCATTTTTTTATTATCAATCAGAATGTGATTTTCCTTAAAATTGAAATCAATATCTTGTGAGAGCAACGCATCCAAATAAAGCGGTGTTTCGGGCATCTCAATTTTCGTCTGTCCTAAGGATAAGGAGAAGGATAAAAAATCAAGTATTTCCTGATATTCCAACACATGACAGGTTGTCACTTCGGATATTCTGCTATATATCTCCAAAAGAGTCCGATAAAATGCATCCTTAACCTTGGACCATGAAATTGATTCCGAACCTAAACCGTTCAAAACATTTTCATTACGATCCACAAAGGGATTCCAGCACAAAATCAGAAAGTTCCTATCTTCTGGTATAGTATGCTGATGCTCTATCCATATATTCCAGCCATTCGTAAAAGTAGGCATTACGATTTTTTTCCTGCCTATTGGATACGCTTCATATGCAAGGATACCAAAGAAACTGTTATCTTTATTCTGCATAATATTAGGATGCGTGAGTCCACCCCATGGCAACCGATCCGCGACTAAGTCATCTCGAAAAAAGTATTCTTTCCATGACAATTGAGATTCCTCCTATCTATATCAAAC
>WSSedB1CaDRAFT_10001159_pt1 | contig 10256 bp, 8 predicted proteins | sample WetSurSB1Cattail_FD_9460 | JGI IMG/M metagenome (IMG submission 9460)
CNCGAAAATCGCTTCCGACCCCTTCGGAATCCTCGCTCAGCTTTCCTCGAACCTGCTTAGAGTGCGTTTTGGAACAGATTCCACGATGACCCCGTCTGCGGCGCCTTGGTCGGGTTCGTGCTGTTCCCCTTGCTGGCGGCGTTTTTGCCGGGCGGGAGTTATCTGACGGCGTGGGCCGCAGGCTATGGCAATAATCGTTGGGGAGCCGGAGTCTATCTCATGGAGGAAGGCGATCCTGTCGGAAAGTCGCAACTGGCGGCGGCGTGGAGGCTGTTTGAGGCCAACAAGGACGCGCTGAAACTTTGCGCCGAGGCGGCGGCGAAGGCCGGCAAGGAGCAAAAATGTGCCGTCACCGTGCCGGTTCCAGCGCCGGCGCGGTGAGCGTGAACGAGTGCAAATCGGCATGGGGTCACGACGCCGATCGGCGAGGGGTCACACACATAAGCGATTGATTTCACAATCATGAGAAACCCCGAAAGGGGTCATGATTGGAATACGATTTACAATCCCGTCCTACCGACGCCGATTTTCCTGAAGCTTCTCCGTTGGTTGACGCGCTTTTGGCCGTCGTCATTCCTCCTTTCCCGCCGCAAATTTTTCCAGAGGCGGTTTTCGCTTCCGCGCGCACGCGAACGAGGGTTACCACGGCCGCCGCGGTTGTCTGCACCGCCGCGAGCGCCGCTTGCCTGGACGGCGGCCGCCGTCATCGAGATTGCGCCGTCGACGGGAGAAGACCGCGAGAGCACGGGCTTGCGAAAAACTCCGATTCGGGTCGTCGCCCATTCGCATATCTGCCGGGCCAGGAATCCCAAAACCGTCATCAAAGATCAGAGAACTGAAACAGCCCTGAGGCGGGTCTTGGATAAGAAATCACGCTGCGTCCCTATAGAATATTCTGACATCATCAATGCATATATAGCCAGAAGAAATCCTCGTCCGTCTTTCTATTTTCTAGCGAGGGTATGAGACCAAGCTTCTTGGTGGTATCATTAACAAAGACATATGCCTCCCTCAATCTTCCAGAATCCCAAAGCTCTTCGAACCTACCTAGCTCTTCTGGATAGGAACTGAGCAGTTCCCGCGTCTGTTTGACAAATTCCTTTTTAATTGTCTCTATGTCGGTCATTGTGGCAACGTCGTGAATGGTTGCAGCCTAAAGTTTGGGATCGGCGTGTTTGTAATTGCCTGCGTTCCCCCGCCCGTTCCATATTCAGGGTATGTGCTAGTTATTGGCTCCGGAATAGGGGACGTGTTCCATCGTCCCCCTGGGATCGTCAGATCATTCGCTATCTGGAGGGTATTGAATGTTGCGAACACGCTGGGCGCGTATTTCAATTGAAGTAGCTGCGCAGCCTGTTCACCTGTCAGCCCATTGAGATTGTTAAAGGTTATGTAAGTGACGCCAGATGGCGACATTATATTGCCGCTTTCAGCGGCGCTAACAGCCTGAGCGCCAATTGCTCGATAACCAATTGCTGGAATTGCCGTTCCACCGGAGTTTACATAAAAGTCCGCTCCACTTCCTACGGTCGAGACAATCGGCGGCGCCTGCGCTCCACCTCCTCCGTTAACCCCTCCAGCGGCGGCCGCCTGCGGCCCGTCCGGCGTCAATCCATACGGATCGACGAGGTTGAGGGGGTCGTCATTGACATAGGCGTAGAGGTTTGTCCCCGCCAGATACCCTGCCGGGTCCGGCTGCAAGAACCGGCCCCAGCCGGGAGCATACATGCGCGCGCGATAATAGTACAGCCCGGAGGGCTGCGAGACGGAGGCGAGCGTCTCGGGATCAAGCCGCCTGGCTGTGTAGCGGTAGCCGCCCGAGGTCAGCGTCGGGTTCTCGCCAAACGTCTGGTAGCCGAATTTGGTCAGCGTGCCGCTTGCGGCGTCGAGCGAGCCGGCGATCGAACCGATGACGTCGGGGATCAGCGTCGCGCGCGTGGAACCGGCGACGTTCATCTGATTGAGGACGGCGTCGGGGCCGAGCGCGAACGAATACCAGTTCAGCGGCGCGCCCGCGCTGTATTCGAGAACCTCGCGATTGTCGGCGTCGGTCGCGTAATAAGTGGTCGCCGACCCCACCGTCTTGGATTTGCGCCGCCCCCGCGCGTCATAGGCGTAGGAAGCGACAGTGGCGGTCGGCGAGGCGCAGGTCCCGGCGCTCAAGATGGAGGTCAGCCGGCGCTCGTCGTCGTAGCAATAGGTGAACGTCCCGTCGCTCGTCAGGTCCCCGTCGCCGTCGTAGGTCGGGCTCACCGACCCGACGGCGCTGTACTGGTTGAGGTTGTTGGCCGTGTAGGCGATCGACGCGGCCGTGGTCGGATAGTTCCACCAATTCTTGTCGGTCGCGGTTTGGCCGATCCTTCGGTTGTCGCCGTCGTAGGAATAGCCGAATGTCACGCTCGTCGAGGCTGCGGGAAGCGTCTGCGCCGTCGCCGGGCTCCAGGTGACGTTGATTAGTTTATTGCGCGGATCGTACGCGTAAGCCGCCGTATAGCTCGCGGACGCCGACGGCGCGGAGATGGCGGCGCTGTTGTCGCTGACGCCGATGAGGCGGCTCGCGAGATCATAGGCGTAGCTCACAAGGTAGCTCGACGACGCGCCGCCGCAGGCGATGGGGCTCGTCGCCCAGACTTTCGTGCACGGCCGGTTGAGGGTGTCGTAAGCGAAAGCGATCGCGTCGCCGCGGCGCGTCTTGCGCGTCGAGACGTTCGAGTCGGCGTCGTAGGTCAAAACCTCCGTGCTGGCGTCGGGAAAGGTCGTCGTCGACAACCGATCGAAGCCATCGTAGGCGTAGTTTGTCGTGTTCGGAAAAGCGTCGGAAAAGCTCGCGACAAGCCCGTCGGGCGTATAGGTCTTCTGCCATAGCGGATTGGCCTGAATGGCCGGATTCGAAAGCGAGGCCAGCCGGCTCAGCGCGTCATAGCCAAAGACCGTCACATTGCCGACCGGGTCGGTTGTTTGACTCAAGCGCTCGTTGGCGTCGTAGGCGTAGCGCGTCTCGTTGCCGTTGGCGTCGGTCGTGGTCGCCACCTTGCCGGCAAGGGTGTAGGTGGAAGCAACCGTCCGCACAAGTTGCCCATTCGACGATTGCTGCGTTTGCAGGAGGTCGCCGTTGGCGTCGTATGTGTAGGCGGTGGTCAGACCGCCGCCCACGCCCGCCGGCGAGACGGCGCTGACGAGCCGCCGGTCGGCGTCCCAACCGGTCGTGGTGACATTGCCGTTGGGGTCCGTCGATGTCAGAACATTGCCTACGGGGTCGTAGGACCAGGACGTGGTTTGATTAAGCCCTCCGTAGTCGCGCACGCTCGAAACCAAATCGCCAAACAAATCGTAAGTGAGGTTCGTGATCGAACCGAGCGGGTTTGTCGCGGTCAGAATGCGACCGTCGGAGTCATAGGTGAACCAGCTCGTCGCGTTGACGTGCGGGCTCGCGCCCGCGTCGGCGATGATCTGGGTCCGATTGCCGAACGCGTCATAGGCGTAAGTCGTTATGAGACCGAGCGGGTCCGTCGCCGTAACCGGCTCTTCGAAATTCGGCAGCGAAACGACCGGGCTGATATAGGTAAGATATCGCGTGACTGGGCTCAGGGGCGAGCCGATGGGAGGCGTCGAAGTGATGCTGAGCGGGTTCGAATAGGCGTCGTAGGTGAAGGATCGGCTCCACCCGGCCGGGTAGGTGACGCTCGTGACCCGGTCGAGACCGTCATAGACGTAGCTCGTCAGATTGCCGTCGCCATTGTTGATGGACGAGCTGCCCAATCCGTCAATGGTGGCGAGCGTTCGCCCGCGCGGCGTGAAATAGCTGACCCGCGCCGTGCCGGTAGGGTCGTCTGTCTCCCCTCGCGTCCCCGCGAGGCGGAGCGTGAACACATTGCCGTTCGCGTCGGTCTGCTGATTAACGCGCCCGAGCGTATCATAGGACATCGACAGAAAGGGGCTGCCCGGATTCGCAGGATAGAAGATCCGCGTTAGCTGTCCGACGGCGCCATAGGCGAAGGTAGTCGTGTAGTTCAGCGGGTCGACGGCGGAGGTCAGGTCGCCGTTGGCGTCATAGGAATAGTTCACGGCGCGCGGACTTGCGCCGGTATTATCATTGACGGCGGTCAGCTGATTATTCGTATAAACGAGGTTCAATTGCCGCCGGGGCGCGGCGCAATTCGGCTCGCAGACCGACGCCAGTTGCCCAGAGCTGTTATACGCGAAGCCAACCATGGCTCCGGCGGCATTCGACCAATTGGTGATTTTCCCCGAGGCGGTCACGGACGTCGGGTTGAAATCGAGCGTGACGCCGTCTCCGCTCTGATAAACATATCCGCTCGTGGAAGTTCCGCTCAACACCGCGGCCGATCCGATCGGCGCGTTATAGGCCCCATTCGTCAGCAGCGTGAAACGCTCGATGCTTCCCGCGCGCGTCACCGACACCACATTGTTGGTCAGATGGTCCATCAGCCATTTTTCGGCCTGGGCGGCGATGATGAGGCGCTCGGTCGGCTTCGCCGTGCTCGACTGAAGATTCAGGATGTCCTGCAGGACATAGAGGGCCGCGATCGTCGCCGCGCCGCTGATCGGCGAATTGTCGCCCATCCCCTCAAAGCCGTCGCTGTCCGGCAACGCCGTTAGGTCGTAATTGTGCATCCAGCCGTTGCCGAGCAGCGAGCTGTCGCGGCCCGATTGCGCAAGGCTGGAGTCGAAGGAGCGCACGAAAGGCAGAGTGTCGGGAAAGCCGCCGCTTCCGACCGACAGATCCCGATGGGCGTAAGTGTAGCTGCCGACGACAAGATCGATCGGGTCCGCGCCTGTCTCTTGGCTAGCCGCCGAGCCGCCACTCGCGGCCGCGACATTCGTGTTGGTCGCCGAAGCGACGGATGACGCGTCTTGGGACGGCGGTATGTATTGCGAGCCGGAGAGCGTCCCTGTCTGATTATCGCTAATCTGTGTGGGCGTGACGACGCTGGCCGGTAGTCCGCCGCTGAGCCCGCCGGTGATGATGTTGCCGACAGCCGTGATGCTTCCACTGGGGTTGTAGACTAGCTGCTGATAGCCCGTCCCGGTCCACGATCCAGTGGAGGACGAGACCGTAATCGCCCCGTTCGAAGGGGCGATGACCCGCGTCGTGCTCGGAACCGAGCCGCAGCTGCCGGACGCATAACCGACAAGCGAATCGATGCGCGCCAGATCAGCCGAAGCATAGGTTGTGGCCAGCGTGGGCCGGATCGCGCTTGAGTAATAGCTGCAAGTGTCGCCAGAGATCGCAGGATCGTTGATATCGAAGATCGGGCCGGACTGGCTCCAAAGATCGAGCAGCTTGACCGTTGACACCGCCGTTGCGTTGGGCTGAGTCTGTTCAATGGAGCCGGATTCGAGAACGCTCAACACCCCGGCGATGACGGTGAACGCGCTCGATTCCAAGGGCGTTGGCACGGGCGAACTTGAGGAGAGCCCCACTCTTTGGGCGACCGTCACGATGTTCAGGGGCAGATCGACAAAGGGTCCCTGAGCCCCTCCCGTAACGCCTTTCATGCCGATGATGCCTACGGCGTGGAGGTAGGTGGTCGTCACCCCGGAGATCTCGGAGACGCGGGCCTGCGCATCGGTGAATTCGGCGAGCCAAGTATAGCCGATCATCGCCAGCCCCTCGCCGAGCACCGGCTCGGCGCTCGGGTTATTGGAGTTTTGCGCGGCGTTCTGTTGCAGCAGCTTGCGATGCTTTTCGACCATATTACGCGTGCTGCCGCCCCAACCCGTGCCGACCACGAACAATGCGCCGGCCGCCGGCGTTACGCGGACACTGTCGACGTTCGCGCCTGTGATCGCCAGGGTGACGCCGGTGTTGGTCGCGGTCGCATTGTTCGAAATTGTGATCGCGGTCGAACTATTGACTTGCGTGATGACCGAGCCGGTTGGAATGCCGGCTCCGCTGACGTTCATGCCCGCCGACAATGAGCAGCTCAGTCCGGAAAGATTCGAAATGACGGCGTTGCCGTTCGTGGTGTTGCCGTTCGCATTCTGTGACAGCGGCAGGCTTGCGCACGGGATGGTCGGGTGATTGATCGCCGTGCGAATGGTCAGCTGATCGCCAGAGGGAACCGCGCTCGTCGCTGTCACCTGAGTGACGCCGTCGAGAAGGAGGCTCGGCACGCTGGTCGTCGTGTTGAACAGGACGCTCAGCCTGTGAGCGTAGATATCCGAGGAATTGAATGTCCGCGGCGCGGCAAGCTGCGTGAAGGTCGTTCCGGTATCGTAGCCCAGCGTCAAAGTGAGGGTCGTGCGCAGAGAATTGAGGTTCGACAGCGATGTCGGAGATATGGCTTGTACGTTCGGAGAGCAGACCCCGCCGACCAAGACGTTGCACAATCCGGTCTGTCCCCAAAGCGTGGGGCCGGACGGCGGCGGCGTATAGAAGGGCAAGAGGTTGATCGTCGCGCCGCCGATTATCGCGTTGGTCGTCGCCGTTGGGCTGTTCGCTTTGATGTAGGCGATGAGGTTGTTGGCGTAGGTCGTGAGGCTTTGACGAACGTTGGCGCGATTGATGCCTGAGACTTCCGGCGTGCCAATGCCGGACGCGCCGCTTTCGGCGGCGCTTAAGAAGCTCGACTGCGAATATTGGAGCGCCGACGAGCCGAGATTGGCGATTTGCGCCACGCGGTCGTAGCCATACCCTCCTTGGTAGGTTTTGCTTGCGGGCTCAAATTGATAGGTCGTGCCGCCATTGGGAATTGGGACGCTAACCCACACCCACGGCAGGTCCGCGCCGATGACGGTCGTGCTGCCGGACACGTGGTAGAGGCAGACCACGGGCGATCCTGCCGCGTACGAACAACTAGACCCGCTGGGGAAAGGGAACCCATTTTCCAGCAAGACCCTGCCTAAGTCATAAAAATTCGTGTCGGCGCCAAGCCACGCGGTAAGTTGGGCGGGGCCAAGAAAGATCGTACCGATTTCGTATTGCGGGCTGTAGCAGGATTGCTCCAGCAGAACGTACATCAGCTCGGCTTGATCGATCGGCGTGCCGACGCCATCGATCAGAGTTCCGTAGGCCCCCTTTAGACTGCCGTAGATCGGCAAGGTCTGAATATTGTTGTGGACGTATTCGTAGATGAGATCGGGATTCCAATCCAAGGCGCGCGCCAGCTCCACAATCTCGTTGGGGGCAGACGGCGGGGCGCACGACAAGTTTGCTGGTTTGACGAGAGGCGCCGCCGCCGCTGGTTTGGGAACAGCGGCCGATTTGGGCGGAAGCGCGATCGCCGGGGGTAATTCGAGCGCAAACGTCCGCGCCGTTGGCAACGACATCGTCAAGCTCGGTGGATTAATCGACTGCGCCCGGGCTGAAATCGCGATTAGGCCACTCGCGGCGATAGTCAGCACGAGAACTCTCAACCAATTGCTCAACATGGCAATGCTCCCACAAAGAAAGGGGCTTGGGCCGGAAGCTTCCGTGAGGCTGGGTGGGGCATGGTTGGCGCCACGCGACGATCGTCTCGCTTCTAATACTCCCAGACAACAACGAGGCCGGGACAACCATTGCCGCCGGATTGAGCCGCGCCACCGGAGGATACCAGAAAACTGAAGGCGCCGCCTCCGCCACAGCCATATCCAATGCCATAAGCGCCGCCTTGCTGGAACGGTATTCCAACCGCGATGGCTTCCTGGAGCCCGCCAATTCCAAGGGGTGAAGAGCCGCCAGCGCCGCTCAGCCCAAAAGTCGAACTCCACGCCGACCAGCCGCCGCCCATTCCATTGACCGACATGATCGTCGTCGCGCCGGAGGCCGTCACGGCGCCGCCTGTTGTATTGCCGTTGGCGCCCGACGCGCCGACGGCTCCCACAAGGCCGCCTTGGCCGCCACCCGCTGTTATGTTGACGCCGCCGCTGACCACGAAACTTGCCGCGACGCCATTGGGTCCATTGGCGCCCGCCACGCCCGTCGCCGCCGCTCCCACGGTAACCGTGGCGCCGCAGAAATTGCTCGTCGCGAGGCCCTTATAGTAGGCGCCCGCGGAGCCGCCCGCGCCGAAGCTGCCTGTCGATGAAGTCGAAGCTCCAGATCCGCCACCAGCTCCGCCGCCGCCTTGCACTTCAATGATAACCTTGCTCGTGCCAGAGTCGCACGTAAAGGTTCCACTCGTCGTGAAGACCTTGACGCCGACGAGATTGGCGCAAGCCTGAAGGCTATTGAAATTGGCCATGACCTGGCTGGCGTCGGCCGTGGTTCCATTCGACAGCGTGTAAGGCAAGGTTGCTGGACAGTTCGCGGCGGCGACGCCGGTCCATAGAAGCAGGCCGAGACAAGCGGCCGAAATTCTCGCGATTATGCGTTTCATCATCTGGTCCTCCCGCCGTTTAACAAGAAGGCATGTTTGCGTCGCGCGTCGTGTCGAAGCCGTCAGCCTAGACGCGTCCGCTTCTCTTGCTGATCACCAGAGCGCTCCGCCCCAGCAGTTCGAAGTGCAGGGGGCGGAAGTTGCCGTCCAAGTCAGGGTGCTGGAATTGACGTTGACCACCTGCGACAGGCGGTTTCCATTGGCGTCATACGAGTAATAGATGAACACGCCCGTGTCGTAGCTGGCCGTGCTTATTCGACCCAGCGCGTCATAGGTGTAGATCACGGCGCCATTGGCGGCGCCCGCGCGCGGCTCGGGGAGGCAAACCGATAAGGCCGCGAGGATCGCGCCTAGAATGATTCGACGATGGGCAAGGAAGTGGAAGGCGTCGCGGAGTGTCTTCATGTCACTCGCCTCTTGAAATTTATATGGATGTCTCATCTGGACCGCGCATCCGAAAAGCGCGGCATATGAATGGCGTCTTTCGCCCGCTTTTTTGAAGCGCGTTTATATCGCGTATTCTAGGTTTCATTTTGTGTTGCGAGTGTGACCGATCTGGCTTTGGATCAAATTTCTTGATGGTGGGCGTCATGTTGTTTCGGTCGTGAAGGGAATTCAACTCCGCGTTCCAATTCTCGTCGAGCTTCCGGAATGTCAGATCGGCTGGAGATATTTTCAAAAGCATGGCGCGCGGCTACCCTTCCCGCATGACGATGTTGGATTCTGCGAGCGCTTCGATCGAGGGCCAAAGTTGTTGACACGTAGGCGCATTATGTGGGGCTCGCGCTGCCATAGCTTACCGTTTAAGATTCCAAATCGATATTAGTCGGATGTTAAATCCGTATCTTTAGGATATCCTTTCCATATGAATCAGGCATAGGAAGGATATCTGGCATGATCACGGTTGTGGGAGGTACCAAGGGCGGTTCTGGCAAGTCCACCGTCGCCACAAATCTGACCGTCATGCTCGCCGCCGCCGGCCGCGACGTGTTGCTGGTCGATGCCGACGACCAGGAAACATCAACCGACTTCACCGCTATGCGCAACGAGACGCGGCCGGGTGGAGCCGGGTACACGTGCGTCGCTGTCACCGGGCGCAACGTGCTGACCGAGGTCAAAAGGCTCGCGGACAAGTATCAGGAAGTGGTCATCGACACCGGCGGACGTGACACGGCTAGCCAGCGCGCCGCGCTGGCTATTTGCGACACCTATCTGGTGCCGTTCGCGCCGCGCTCGTTTGACGTGTGGACGCTCGACAAGGTGGCCGAACTGATTGAGGAGGCTCGGAGCATCAATCCGGACTTGCGTGCGCTAGCGTTCATCAACCGCGCCGACGCTCAGGGCAAGGACAACGCCGAGGCGGCCGAGTTTCTAGCCAGCAAGCCGGCGCTGGAGTTCATCACGACTGCTTTGGGCAATCGGAAGGCCTTCGCCAACGCCGCCTCGCAAGGGCTGGCCGTTGTGGAGCTTCGTCCGCATGACGCGAAGGCCAATGAAGAGGTGGGGAAATTATTTGGATATCTTTTCGATATCAAAAAAATATCCAAGTTGAAGGGAGCATAGGCTCATGAGCATCAGCCGTAAGCCGAGCCGTGAGAAGGGAACAGAGGCAACCCCGGCCCAGTTGCTGGCGTTTGTCGAAAAGGGCGGTAGCGTCGCCAGAAAAGCTGAGGGCTCCTCAGTCATCAAAACGGCTCAGCATCCGTTGAAGTTTCCGAGCAGCGACTTGTTCGAGCGTCTTGAGCGAGCCCGCGCCGCTGGCCCGGTAAAGCTCCCACGCAATACCTGGATTTTACAGGCGATCGCGGAAAAGCTGGCGCGCGAGGAATCGTAATCGGATATTATAGAGATATCTATCAGATATTATAAAGGTATCTAATGGATATCTTATCGAAGCGTTACAGTCGCTGGTTCCGAGGCCCGTAATGACGA
>WSSedB1CaDRAFT_10001160_pt1 | contig 10256 bp, 6 predicted proteins | sample WetSurSB1Cattail_FD_9460 | JGI IMG/M metagenome (IMG submission 9460)
AAGAGTAGCCGGATAAAAGGCTCTTGTAAGCTGACCACCCTTAACAACTGACAAATGTTTACGTACTGCATTTATCTCGCTTATAGATGCTCCGCTGTTAATCAGAAGGTCATTAAGTTTAATCATATCCTCGAGAGAACAACCTTCGGCGATATCGGATAGTAATGCAGAACCTCCTCCTGATAACAAGCATATCACAAGATCGTTATGACTTGCTATCTCTGCAATTTTCAAAATTTCTTCCGTAGCGATTAATCCATTTTCATCGGGAACCGGATGACCGGCTTCCATAACTCTAATATATTTCAATCTGCGCAAATAACCATATTTTACAACAATGAACCCTTTGGTGATCCTACCGGTAAGTATCTTTTCCACCGCTTCACCCATCATAGCACTTGCTTTTCCGGCTCCAATAACATAAATGTTCTCTATCGCATCCAGTGGAAAGCTCAACTGGTCAATTTTCAGGCAATTGTCGTCTGAACATATCTTCGTGGATATCAGTTTATCAGGAAGCACACTTTCAACTCCTGCAAGAAAGATCTGCTCAGCTATTGATCTTATATTCATTTTATTATTCTCCATTAGTTTTTCAAGCTCACAGAATCCATGGCCTTTTACAAAATTATTAAGGATGTTATCCACACACAGGCAAAAACCACTAATCCCATTACAATAGTAGAGGATGAATAGACTTTTAATGTTGTTGCAGGGTCAACATCAGAAAAATTAGAGATCACCCAGAAGTAAGAATCATTGGCATGAGATACCATCATTGATCCTGCACCCATCGACATCATAGTAAGTAATCTGCCCCATTCCGAATCGAGTCCAAGTAGTGATAGCATCGGAGCCACAAATGAAGCAGTTGTAATAATTGCCACGGTCGAAGATCCCTGTGCAGTTTTCATAACTACTGCAATAAGAAACGGAACCACTATTCCAATATTTGTTCCTGCAAGCAGCTTACCTATAGCTTCACCTGTGCCTGTTGCTTTAATTACCATTCCAAACATTCCTCCTGCAGCAGTGACAATAAGGATTGGCCCCGCTTTTTCAATGGCTTCCCCAAAAACCGAATTCATCGATTCTATAGTTTTTTCTTTAATCAGGAACATTGCAAGAAATGCACCAATAGCCAACGCAAATATAGGTTCCCCAATGAAAAAGAATATTTTTGAAACCAGGGTCTGCCCTCCTTTGTCAAAAAGGCTAAGAAGAGATCTTATTGTTATCAGCACCAGAGGAACTACAATTGGTAAGAATGAGAGTAAGGTTGAGGGCAGACCCTCCTGATTTATCTTTGTTTCATTTCCGACATTTTTTGCAGGTGAATAGCCTTTACCTTTTGACAACCATTGTGACCAGAAAAAAGCAGCTATAGCACCCGGAATAGCGAAGAGTATTCCAATTATAACCAGGTATCCTAAATTCACATTTATCAAACCTGCTGCAGCCAACGCCCCGGGATGTGGAGGGATGAGACAATGGACCGAATAAAGTGAAGTAGCCAATACTGTTGCCATAAAAGGCATTAAAGTTTTAGATCTTGAGCTTAAGGATTTTGCCAGACCACTTAAGATAATGAAACCTGAATCACAAAAAATTGGCAACCCTGTTATAAAACCTGTAATAGCTAAAGCGGAAGCACTTCTGTGTTCACCCGTTTTTGAAAGGATATATCTGGCGATGCTGATTGTGCCTCCGGTTCTGTCGAGAGTGATGCCTATTATTGCCCCGAGGATAATAAGGAATCCGATGGAAGCCATTGTATTACCGAATCCTTCCTTTATTGTACTTACAATTGTATTTGCAGGCAGAGTGGTAAAGGCAAGAAAGAGGGAAACAAGGAACAGTGCAATGAACGCTTTAATTTTCAGCTTTGATGTAAGAAATATAATTGCAATAATACTTACTCCTACATACACCGATTTCACCAGAATGCTCATTGATAAAACTTATTTAAAGAAGAGATATGCCACAAATATCGCCGTTACAAAACCAGCAAGATCCGCAAGTAAGCCGCAGCCTATTGAATATCTTGTGTTTTTTATCCCTACAGCACCGAAATAGACGGCAACAATATAAAATGTTGTATCGGTAGTTCCCTGCATTGTGCAAGACAATCTTCCAATGAAAGAATCAGGTCCATAGGTTTTCATGGCATCAATCATCAGTCCCCGGGCACCGGTTCCTGAAAGTGGTTTCATAAAGGCTACCGGCAAAGCACTTGTGAACGAGGTATCAATACCCATCCATGCAAAAAACTTTGATATTCCTGCTATAATGAAATCGAGTGCCCCGGAAGCTCTGAATATACCGATAGCAACCAGAATTGCGACAAGAAACGGAATAATCCTGATTGAAGTACTGAAGCCCTCCTTGGCTCCTTCGATGAAGGCATCATAAACATTGACCTTTTTTATAAATGCCAGAACAATAAAAAGTACAATTATCGACATTAGTATAAAATTGGCCATGAATGTTGAAATGGTTGATATCTGTTCCTTTGGAAGCCGGCCGAAATAGAATATAATACCAATGATAATTGCTGTAAGTCCCCCAAGATATGAGAGTATAACTCTATCAAAAAGATTGATTTTTTGAATTATGGCTACACTTACCATCCCCGTAAGTGAGGCGGCAAAAGTTGAGATAAGAATCGGAATAAAAATATCGGCCGGATTAACAGCTCCGAGCTGAGTTCTGTAAACGATAATGCTTACTGGGATAATTGTAAGACCTGCTGCGTTAAGAACGAGAAACATAATCTGGGCATTGGAAGCAGTTTCCTTATCAGGATTAACTTCCTGCATCTCCTCCATTGCCTTAAGTCCGATTGGTGTGGCTGCATTATCAAGACCAAGCATATTGGCCGAAATATTAAGCATTATCGATCCGTAAGCAGGATGACCTTTTGGTAATCCGGGAAAAAGTTTTTCAAATAGAGGACCGATAAGTTTACCCAGAAGAGAAACAACTCCTCCCTTCTCACCCACTTTCAGCAAACCCATCCACAATGTAAGTGCTCCTGTTAATCCTAAGGAAATTTCGAAACCCGTCTTTGCATTTGAAAAAACAGAATTTATAAGGTCGTTGAATATTTGAGTATTACCTGCAAATATCAGTTGACCAAGTGCCACAATAAAACCTATAATAAAAAAAGCTATCCAGATATAATTTAAGGCCATTTTGAAATAATGAGATGCTAAGATAATTATTATGGGCTATAAAAGGCAAAAGTCGAAAGACAAATACAATGGAAGAACTTTCACAGAGTTGCACAGAGAATATTTCAAAAGACCGGCCTGCTGCAAGGTGATAGGAGTAAATGGAAATGCGAAAGTAAAAAGACGAAAGAAATAAGTTAATACGGACCTGACTGACTTTATAGACTTTACAGGCTTTGCATTTGATCCTAATTTACTTATTTTTGTATAAAAGAATTATGCTATGGCACGATTTACCAGAATAGACGTCATAATAAAAATGAGGGAAGCAGGTATTGTCCCTATTTTTTATCATAAAGATCCGGGAATATGCAGAAATGTGATCAAAGCCTGCTATGACGGTGGAATTAAAGTATTTGAATTCACAAACCGTGGTGATTATGCACATGAATTATTCAGTGATCTTAATAAGTGGGCAGAAAAAGAAACTCCCGGATTAGTGATGGGTGCCGGATCAATAGTCGATGAAGGAACTACTTCATTATATATTCAGCTTGGTGCAAATTTCATTGTATCTCCAATACTGAATCCTGAAATGGCAAAAGTCAGCAACCGCAGAAAAATACTCTGGATTCCTGGTTGCGGAACCATTTCAGAAATCAATTATGCAGAAGAACTTGGTGCCGAGATAGTTAAGATATTTCCCGGCTCTTCAGTAGGTGGACCTGATTTTGTGAGATCAATAAAAGGGCCATGTCCCTGGACGAGCATTATGCCGACGGGTGGAGTGGAACCAACTCTCGAAAATCTGACGGAATGGTTTAATGCTGGAGTTACATGTGTCGGAATAGGTTCAAATCTGATAACAAAAGAACATATCGTAAAGAAAAACTGGACAGGTATAACCAAGAGAGTTACAGCTGCGGTAAAAGTTGCAAGAATGTTTCATGTCGATTAATCTCCCTCTTTATCTGTGTCGCTCTATGAAACTCTATAAAACTTATTTTTAAGAACTTACACAGAGAAACACAGAGAAGGCACAGAGAAAAACTGAGAGTAATAATTTCCAACTCTCCATTTCTACATTTCTTCATTTTACATTTCAATTCCCAGGTGACCGGTATAATTCCAGGTTGGAAATAAGCGGACAGGCTTTTGAACGAGCGACAGTTACTTTTATTCTGTCTGTTTTTACAACAGGAAATTTTCTTATTATTTTGTGGCCAATAGTCGTGCCTTCAAGTATTGTTTTCCAATCACCGTTATTAAAAGCTGAAACTGTAAATTCCTGAACCCTTTGTCCAAGCTTTATATATTCCTGAAGTACAATCCTGTTCACTTCAGTTTCGGCACCAAGATCAACAGTAATCTCCCCCGATAACTGAGTATCATTTGTAGTCCAGAAAGATTCCGGATTGCCATCATTTACATTTGAAGCCTCATAGCCTTTTCCTCTGAAGGAAGAAGCAATAACCTGCTTTCCTTTTGCCAGATCATTCGCAAATTCTTTTTCTCTCAATTTTCTGAAACCTAGAAGTGACATAACGTCCTTTTCATTCAACAGGCCTCTCCTGTCAGGTGGTACATTGAGCAGAAGACAGCTATTGCGACCCACTGATGCATAATATATTTCCATAAGGTTTTCTGGTGATCGTACAAGCGAGTCCTGACTCTTATGATAAAACCAGCCCGGACGAATAGAAACATCAACTTCAACCGGTACCCAATAGTTCCCGTCTTCCTGACCTTCTCCGAGAATCTTAGCAAAATCTCCCCCCGGATACATCTCATCTTTTTTCAAAAGACACCAGTTCGTCAGACTGCCCATGCCGCTTTCATTACCAACCCATCTGACATCTGGTCCTGCATCGCTGAACATAACTGCCGATGGTTGCAGTTCCCTGACAATTTTATGGGTATTGGTCCAATCATAATAGGTTTTATTATCAATCTTTCTGGTCTCTCTAGTACCTCCATAATATCCGTCTCCTCCATTGGCGCCGTCAAACCATACTTCAAAAATATCACCATATTCGGTAAGTAGTTCACGAAGTTGATTCCGGTAATAAGTCAGGTATTCAGGAGTTCCATAAAATGAACTGTTCCTGTCCCATGGTGAGAGATAGACACCAAATTTCAAACCATATTCATCACAAGCCGAACGAAGTTCCCTCAGAACATCTCCTTTACCATTTTTCCATATTGAATTTTTAACTGAATGTTCTGTAAATTTTGAAGGCCAGAGACAAAACCCGTCATGATGTTTTGCAGTAATAATAATACCTTTCATGCCTGCATCTCTGGCAACTCTTGCCCATTGCCGGCAGTCGAGTTCAGTCGGATTAAAGACCGACTCTTTCTCATCGCCATATCCCCATTCCTTATCCGTAAAGGTGTTAACGGTAAAATGGACAAACATATAATACTCCATTTCATGCCAGGCCAGTTGCCTTTCGGATGGAACCGGCCCAAAAGGGTCAGGGGGTTTCACCTGGGAACAGGAAAAAAGCATGACTAATGATAACAGAAGAAAGCATATATTTTTCATGTATTGCGGTTTATATTTAATTTCTGAGGATCGTCCTTTTTATTCCCCTCCCGGGAGGGGTAAGGGGTGGGTTTATTTGTTTTTATCCAATATTCAATTTCTCTAAGCACATTTAATATATCCTTTTTGACCTTAATATCCTCAAATCTTAATATCCTTACACCTGACTTTTCAAGTTCCTTTTGTCTCTTTTCATCATAATCATATTTATTGAAATGAGATTTTCCATCTATTTCAATTGCCAATAGCAACTCTTTGCAATAAAAATCGACAATATAATTACCAATTGGTCTTTGCCTGTCAAAATCAAATCCAAGCATTTGTTTTTGCTTCAATTGATTCCATAACAGAACTTCTGACAGAGTCATGTTTCGTCTTAACTCTCTTGCAAATTCTTTTAACTCAGGGTTATATGGAATTATTTTTCTTTTATTCATTAAAAAAAAATTAAATACCCACCCCTATCCCCTCCAAGGAGGGGAATTATACCGTTACAGCTCTTTAATTCGAATATCTCTGAATTTTACAAGTGAACCATGCCCCAGAAACCCAATATGACCAGTCTGATTTTTTAATCCCGGGTGGTCTTTATGATCCATAGTCCCATTATCTCTTGGTCCGGCAATGTCTCCATCAACAATAGTCGTTCCATTAAGCACAATTTTAATATGAGTCCCTTTAACTGTGACCTCTTCATAATTCCATTCTCCCAATGGTTTAAGATATCCTCTTCTGGAGGGAATTACTCCATACACCGATCCGTGGTACTGGTAAGGCTGAAGATTTGCATACACAGGATCAGTATCATCGAGTATCTGAAGCTCCATTCCCACATAAGCTGCATCACCGGTAAGCGGTGCTCTGATTCCTAACCCGTTATTTGCTGCCGGAGTAAGCTGAAATTCAAACCGGAAAATAAAATCAGAATATTCCTTTTCTGTATAAAGGTTGCCACCCGAATCATCAACCGGCTTGATTACAATCATTCCATCTTCTGCCACATATGACTTTTTATTGCCAACCCAGTTATCAAGGTTTCTTCCATTGAAAAGAGAAACAAATCCTTCCGATCTTTCATCAGGAGTCAGATTATATTCCTTATCACTTATCTCTCTGACATATAAATCTCTGAAAGCCAAATCAGTTCCATGAGCCTGCAGTTCAATCGGACCTTTTGGGAATATGGGTATATTCCTGTCCCAATAATTTTCGAGGGTAACATTATCTACAACCAGTTCACCATTAAGCCAGACTGAAACTTTCTCTCCTATCATAACAATTCTGAAAGTATTCCAGTCACCAACAGGATTGTCAGCGACCTTTAAAGGCTTGGATGGGTTTTTCTGATTATTGTATAATCCACCGGAGCCAACCTGAGCACCTACATCCACTCTCGAGGTATCCCATATCTGAACCTGGGGTGAGCCTCTGAGATAAATACCACTGTCACCCTTTTTCGTTATCTTCCAGTCCACTAACATTTCAAAATCGCCATATTGCTTTATTGAACAAAGATTATCACCCGAACCATTAAACCATATACAGCCATCTTTAACGCTCCAGTTTCCAGGTAATTTCTTGTTAGCTTCAAGTTGCTTTCTTGCCAGTTCGGCAGGTTTCATCTTTGCCCTTTCTATAGGGTTTTCAACAAGCCCCTGCCATCCCGAAAGATCCTTTCCGTTAAACATTGATTTAAAACCTTCATCGGCAGGCATGGCGGCTAAATATTTGGTTATCATTTCTTTATCAGCTCCACTCTCCTCTCCTCTCAATTTTCCAGCTGCCTGTGTAAGAATCTCTTTTACCAGTTCTCCATACATACCTGCTTTGGAGTCTACCGTTGGAAGAGCGATGTTCATAGCTGATCTGGCTGCTGTAGCGGAAGTTGTGGAATCATCAAGATAATTGGCAACAAAATAAAGTGCCTGATAAGTCTTCAGTTTTCCTATCTCGTTCAGAATTTCTATTTTACGGTCAGTGCTTAATGCGAAGGGCATAATCTTTCTGAAAAGCAGCAGTTTTTGTTCATCGGGCAGATCAGCGGATTTTATTTGTCTTATATATGCTTCAAATGCCGGACCTTCGAAAGTTTTATTTCCTGAGGCACAAATTTCATACAGCAACGAAGAAGCTGAAAAATTTTTCCATTCCGAAAGGGTCTTAAAACAGACGTCGCGGATATCAGCATTTCCAATTTCAAATTCCTTCATTAACTTTTTCAAAGCCTCCCGGCCTCCTGTCATCGCCAGGACAGGAATAATCCTTTCCTTCTGAATATTTCCATCCAGGGCTTTCAGAACAACTGTTGATCGCTTTTCGGGGTCAGCTATTTTACCTGCAGCAACTCCGATTGCAGTCCGGATATCATTTAAATAATCGGGATTGTCCGTTTTTGACAGAAGTTCTATAAGTTTTGTCTGATCGGATGGTCCGGCAAGATTGGCAAGCGCTTTTATGGCCGCCTCTTTTACAGGTTCGTCAGCTGACGAGGTGAGCGGGAGAACATCCTGGAAATATTCTTCTTCTTTGTTCCAGGCCAGCAATTCAATAGTACTGATCCTTGATGCCTCAGATCCGCTTTTCAGCACCGGTACTAATTGTGATATATTATTGTTGCCGCAAACCGTCTTAAAAGCAGATTTCGCAGCGTACTGATCGGAATCGCTGTCAAATTTCATCATATAGTCTGTCAGGGCCGGTATTGATTTGCCTCCGTTTAATTTTACTAAAGATGAAGCTGCTTCAATTCTTACATTCCTATCCGTAGATGACAATGAGGCTGTTATAAGAGGCAAAGCCATCTTATCGGCTCTTATACCCAGCATATATATTATTTCAGGTTTTGCTTCCGGAATTGCTTTTGGGAAGTAAGCAATCCACATTTTTACAACCTCTGTTCCGGGAATTCCAAGCGACATATTTATTGCTGCACTCCTGTATTTACCATCTGAATGAGCGGCAGCATTAATAATTTCAGGCATAGCTTTGATGCCATGAAAGAACACATAAGTATCAAGAGCAACAGTTTTGTTTTGGATTGAATTTTTGTCGTCACAATTTGACATTATGAGCTTACATATCTTATCTGCTATCTTTACGTCGCCATTCATGCCAACTACTTTGGCGTACCTCAGCAAAGATGCCGCAGAGCCTGTTGCGTCCCATCTGTAAGATACATCTTTTGCTGCTGTTAGTAACACAGGATAAGCCAGTTTGCTTCCACTTTGTGCCAGCGCATTCAATGCTGAAGCCTTTATATTAATATCGTTCGCTGATGCCCATGTAATATATTCATTTACAGCTGCCTGTGAATTCATTAATGCGAGAGTGTTCATAACTTCCGCTGCACAGGGAAGATCTTTATTCTTCAGAGCCTCCGACAAGATATCATCTGCAGTTTTGCCGCCAACTGATGAAATCACCGCTAAAGCCGGGCTGCACAATTCTTTGCTGGAAAGATAAATTTTCATAGCCTCAGCCGACTTGATTCCTCCAAACTGCTGAAGTTGTTTCATGAAAAAATCTTTGACACCCGAGTCCTTTTGTCCGGTAGCATAACTTATACATATCATCTCCCAAAATGGTCTCTCCTTTTCATAATTTTTGCCTGAAAGAAAACGTGAAAGACTTTCGATTGCAAATCTGGGCCGTGTATCGTCACCTGTTCCTGCAGGGATAACCTGATGGCAGATTAGATTTAATCCTTCTTCTCCGAGTGACATCATGTCGACCATAAGACTGTTTGTAAACTGCTGGTCATTTGCAGGCATCCTGGCGAGCAGATCTGCTACTTTGGTTTCGATAGTCCTTTTGTCTTGCGGATAAGCTGAGAGCGAAAAAAACAGTAAGGCAAAACCCGTAATAAGTATTCTCTGGATTTTAATCATAATTGCTTTATTTTTTATATACATCATATTTTCCATGGTCCCCGCATTGGAGGGTTTATAAGTCGGTTGGCCCCCTCATCATCAACGAAACACTGTTTAACGGGATCATACTTAAGATTTCTTCCCAAGCGAAGTGCAATTATACCAAGGTTCACTATTGTGCATGACCTGTGGCCATTTGCTTCATTAAGGGCAAATTTTCTCCTGGTTAATACTGACTCGTTAAAAGTTACAATTTGAGGTGCCGGATCGGGTAATGAGTCGATAAGTTTCTGCATATCGGGTATATCGGATCTGAATCCTTTAAAAACTTTGCCATAAGGTCCTTCAATATATGCAGCATTTTTATCACGGTTCTCACCATCGAGAATTATCTGGCATCCGTCAGCATATGTGAATGTTATTCTTCTCCATGAACCAACAGCATCATAGTGTTGCTGGGGGGCATCTACTTCTACTGAAACCGGACCGGTTTCATCTTTATTGAGCAGATATTGGACAGGATCGAGATAGTGCTGGCCCATATCTCCCAGGCCACCACCATCATAATCCCAATAGCCACGGAATTTTTGATGTACACGCTCGGGATTGTATGGTTTGAATGGTGCCGGACCAAGCCAGAAGTCGTAGTCGAGTTCGGGAGGAACA
>WSSedB1CaDRAFT_10001161_pt1 | contig 10250 bp, 9 predicted proteins | sample WetSurSB1Cattail_FD_9460 | JGI IMG/M metagenome (IMG submission 9460)
CGAGAGGGTCGATCCTTGACGTTAATGGGGATCCGCTGGCCGAAAATAGGCCCAGTTTTACCCTGTCAATTCTTCCGGGAGCGATCAAAGACTCGCAGGGTATTGTCGATGTTTATGCGGACGCATTGGGTTTTTCTCCCGAGAAGATGCGAACTATACTTGATAGAAGCCTTTTGGCTCCGATGTTTATGTCCTTTCCGATCAAGAAAAATATTAGCCTGGAAGAGATTTCGCTTATCAAGACTCATTCGAGAGAAATAAAGGGTGTTGCTCTCGAAACTCGACCCTATCGATATTATCCACTTGGGGAGTTGCTTTGCCACCTGGTAGGCGTTACTGGGGAAATTTCGAGTTCTGAATTAGAAAAGGTCGGGCGTGTGGGATACAGGCCTGGGGATTATGTTGGAAAAACGGGAATAGAGAAAGAGTATGAGCCCTATTTGAGAGGGGAGGAGGGTTGGGAACAAATTGAAATTGACGCCAAAGGAAGGCATCTCGCGAGCCTAAGAAGAAAACCAGCCAAGCCTGGGGCTGATATAGTGTTGACAATAGACTCTTCCTTTCAAAAGTTTGTTGAAGAATCCTTTACGGAGCGAGCAGGCTCCGTTGTGGTTGTGGATCCGGATACTGGACGAATTCTAGCTATGGTCAGCAAACCCGGTTTTGATCCTAATTTGTTTTCACCTTCGATCTCAGAAAGAAATTGGAAATCCTTAAACAGTGATCCTCTTCATCCATTGGAAAATCGCTCGATCAGAGGATTGTATCCGCCAGCCAGCACATTCAAAGTTGTCACGGCTCTTGCCGGTTTGTCAGAAGGGGTAATTAGTCCTGAAAAGAATTTTTTCTGTTCCGGTGAGCTTGAACTGGGAGGTCAGGTATACAGATGCTGGAATCAGCATGGCCACGGGAAGGTGAACCTTCATAGGGCTTTAGTTGAGTCGTGCGACGTATATTTTTACGAGCTTGGATTAAAGCTGGGAGCTGACCGAATGGCTAAGTACGCATCGCTTTTCGGCTTGGGGAAACCGACGGGGATAGAATTATCCCAGGAATTACCTGGTCTGATACCGACAAATTTCTGGAAGGAGAGAAATTATGGGACCTTCATCAAGGATGGCGAAAATGTAACTATAGGGATAGGCCAGGGATACACTTTGGCCACGCCCATCCAGCTTGCCATGATGACAGCGGCTCTGGCCAACGGTGGAAACATTATGAGACCATATTTGGTTGATGAAATTAAATCTCATGACGGAACTCCCATATTTCACCAGACGCCGGTTGTGAAATGGAGTATAAACCCCGATCCGAGGAACTGGGAGCAAATCAGGAAGGCCATTCTTGATGTTGTTCAGGACAGGGCGGGAACAGGTAAGAAATGCAGGATTCCTGGGCTTAATGTACACGCGAAAACTGGGACCTCACAAGTTATCAGCCTTAGGGATAAATCTAAGAGTGAGGACGAAGTTCCATATCACGAGAGAACTCATGCCATGTTTGTGGCGTTTGTAGATGATCAGCCGAAAAAAATCGCAGTTGTCGTCATTATTGAACACGGTGGTGGTGGAGGCAAAACAGCCGCTCCTCTGGCTCGTAAAATCATATGTAGATATTATGGCCTACCCGACAAGGGTGATCCCAAAGAGTGATCATTCTTGTTTAGACCTGTCTCAAGATCGTCCAAAAAGATTTGATTTCAAATGCCAAAAACCTATCTAAATTCGAATGTAATCGATTCCGTTCTCAAATTTGAATGGCTCCTGGTTCTCGACGCTGTCATCCTGGCAATTGCCGGGATTGCTCTAATATATAGCGCAACCATTCCGATGGGCGCCATGGGCAGGTCTTTTGTAATAAAGCAAACCGCCTGGTTATTTATGGGAATGACCCTTTTGGCGCTGTTTTCCTTTGTTGATTATCGGGCGCTGGATCGCTGGGGGATCTGGATATATGTATTTATTCTGTTCGCCTTGGTTACGGTAACTATTTTCGGGAGGGTTACAGCGGGTTCTAGACGCTGGATCGACTTAGGGATGATGCGTTTTCAGCCTTCAGAATTCGCCAAATTGGCGGTTGTAATAGTAATGGCTAAGAGTCTAAGTGAACGGGTTCGCGGGCCGTTGACAGACTGGACGGAGATATTAAAGAATTTTGGGCTCGTTCTGGTTCCTGTGATATTTGTAGCGACTCAGCCAGATCTAGGCACCGCCATAGTGCTCCTGTTGGTAGCGTTTAGCATGCTTCTATTCGTTGGATTGAGCAAAAAGATATGGACAGCTATTGGTGGTTTGGTCCTGATTAGCGTCCCTTTAGTTTATCTTGGGGCAAAGTACTTTCTTTTGGATTATCAAAAGAAGCGATTGTTGACCTTCCTCAATCCCGAACATGATCCCTTGGGAGCGGGGTACCAGATAATTCAGTCTCAGATTGCAATTGGTTCTGGAGGTTTGTTAGGGAAGGGCTATCTAAAAGGTACGCAAAACCAGTTGATGTTTTTACCGGTGAAGCACACGGATTTTATCTTTGCGGTTCTGTCCGAGGAATGGGGTTTTGTAGGATGCGCAATAATTTTGTTACTGTTCATAATTTTCATACTTAGGGGACTTACTATTGCAGGTAGGGCAAGAGATGATTTCGGGACTCTTCTTTCGGTAGGGTGCGTATCAATAATTTTCTGGCACGTCGCGATAAATGTGGCCATGGTGATGGGAGTAGCTCCTGTAGTCGGAGTGCCTCTGAGTTTTGTTAGCTATGGGGGGTCTTCACTCCTCTTATCATTTCTGGCGACTGCTATCCTAACTTCCGTAAGCGCTAGACGGTTTTCTTATCTAGCGCAACCTTAAAAGAAATACCAGAGATTGAATTTCAAGATGGCTAACGCAATTTAATTAATTTTCTAGAATTTATGCAAAAGACTGAAACAATTTTCAATTATTTGTTGAAGTTGATTTCCGGCTGTGTTAAGGAATGGGCGACCGGGCTTTAGACCAGAGACAATTGCGCCGGGAAAACAGGGAGGGCACATGCTCCGATTCAGGAAGACTAAGAGTGACGCAGTAACAGGTTTTTTGGGTTCACAAACCGAGTTCGCCGGTAAACTGTCGTTCTCTGGGATAGTTCACTTAGATGGACACTTTGAAGGAGAAATCATCAGCCGCGGAACACTCGTGGTTGGTTCGGACTCCATCGTCCATGCTCAAATTCATTCAAATATTCTAAAAGTTTCTGGCGAGGTCCATGGCGATCTAACCGCTACGGAAAAAATAGAATTGTTTCCGCCTGCCAAGGTTTTTGGGCATTTGAAGACACCGAGTTTGGTTATAGAAGAGGGTGTTATTTTTGAAGGCACGTGTTCCATGGCCTCGTTCCAGCAGGAAATGCCGGAATTAACGACGAGTTCGGACGAAAAGGAAATCGAAGCAAGATCTATTGAAGAGATCTCGGCTCAGCCTTGGCCCCCGACTTTTGAGGGTTCAGACAATCTCTCAACTGAGGAATCAGGCGAGGAGCCAGTAGCTGAGCACAATCGCTGAATCTCACCTTCGAGCCCAGTTTCACTAAGAAAAATTTCTTGACACCCCTAACCATGGGGTGCTAGAAATTATGGCATTTAAAGTCTGGGTCCAAAATATCCTTGCCAAAAAAATCAGTTTGAAGGCGCCCTATAGCGTGACACGGGGTACAGTTATGCTAGCCGGGCGAAAAACTTCTCGGATCAGGAGATCAAACCAGTGATAAATGTAAATTTCACTCTGTTTATTCAGTTGATCAATTTCCTGATTCTCTTACTCCTCCTCAACTCTCTATTGTTTAAACCGGTGTTGGCTAAAATCCGGGAGAGGGAATCTAAGATCAAGGCCGACCGGGACAAGGCTTCTCAGCTGGAGGCTGAGGTTCTGGAGCAAGAGAAAAAACACCAGGAAGCGCTGTTTGAGGCCAGACAAGTAGCTGGGCGGGAAAAAACCGAGCTTCTTGCCGCCGCCAAGAAAAGTGAGTCTGACATCCTTGAGAAAGCGCGAGTTGAAGCGACCCGCATTGTGGATGAAATGAGATCGTCCATCCAAGCGGAGACGGAAAAAGCACGGACGGCCATCAAAGAAGAGATGGCCCCCCTGGCGCAATCGATTTCTGAAAAAATTCTAGGGAGGGCTATGTGATGGACTGGAAGAGAATCCTCAGGAATTTTTTCTTTTTCGCATTGGTTATGTGTGGCGCCGTTACAATGGCCAACGCTTCGTCCGGCGCGGAGGAGGAGTCAAGTTGGACTCCATGGTTGCTAACGTGGAGAGTGATCAACACTGTGGCGCTTATTGCCCTCCTTGTCTATTTTGTAAAGAAACCTCTCGTCACGTTTTTTGCTGAACGTAAAGATCAAATCAGAAGAGATCTTGCAGAAGCCCTAGAACAACGTGAAGAGGCTCTCCGATTGCTGGCGGGCTATAAAGAAAAGCTGGCCGGTATGGAGAAAGAGGTTGATCGGATGAGGGTCGAATTGAGGAAGGCAGCGGAATCCGACAGTGAAAAGGTCATGGCAAACGCTGAGAGAATGTCGGGAGCCATTGTCGAATCGGCCAAAATGACAGCGGAGCAAGAAGTCAGAAAGGCTCGCGAGTCATTGCGACACGAGGCTGTAGAATTGGCCGTGCAACTGGCCGAGACCATGATTCGTGAAAAGATTACGGAAAAAGACCGCAAACGAATCGTTGAGGATTACCTCGTTAAGGTCGGGGGTATGAAGTGATAGACACTACTTTAGCAAAGCGTTACGCAAAAGCCCTAGTAGAAATAGGTCAAGCCAATGACGCACTGGACAAGTACGGGAGCGATTTGACAGCTCTTTCGGGAATTATAGCGGAGTCCAGAGATTTTAGAGAAGTTCTCGAGAGCCCGGTCTTTACGAAAGATGACAAAAAGAGGATCGCCAGAGATATTCTCAACAAAATCGGCGCGGATCCAATGGTGATTAATTTCGTTAACGTGTTAATAGATCGGAAACGCATCAATCAACTTGATGGTGTAGAAACCGCATATAGATCAAGTGTTGATGAGATACGCGGAATCACAAGAGGTGAAGTGGTAAGCGCTGAGAGTCTGGAAGAATCGGACCTCGGTCGCGTTACGGAAGCTCTTTCCAAAATAAGTGGCAAAAAGGTTCTGGTAACTACCAAGGTTGACCCCTTCCTAATCGGGGGCCTTGTTGCCAGGGTCGGAGACATGGTTTTTGATGGCACAATTAGAACGCAATTAAACCAGCTCAAGGAAAGCCTGAAGGGATAGGGACAATGCAAATCAGAGCCGAAGAAATCAGTCAAATTATTAAACAGCAGATCCAGGATTATGACAAGAAGGTTGAGGTAAGCGAGACCGGAACAGTTATAAGTGTTGGTGACGGTATCGCTCGTTTGCACGGACTAGAAAACGCAATGGCCGGCGAGCTTCTCGAGTTCCCGCACGGGATCATGGGAATGGTCCTTAACCTCGAAGCCGACAACGTTGGAGCAGCCATCCTTGGTGAGGACGTTCACATCAAAGAAGGCGATACCGTTAAGAGAACTAACCGCATCGTGCAGGTTCCGGTCGGGCCCGCTATGCTTGGGAGAGTTGTGGATTCTCTTGGTCAACCGATTGATGGTAAGGGTCCAGTCGATACGAGTGAATTCCGCATGGTTGAAATCGTTGCTCCCGGTATTATCAAGAGGGAACCAGTTAAGGAGCCACTTCAAACCGGAATCAAGGCGATTGACGCGATGATTCCAATCGGACGTGGACAACGTGAACTCATAATCGGTGACCGCCAGACCGGTAAGACCGCCATTGCTATTGATACCATCATCAATCAGAAGGACAGCAACGTCAAGTGTATCTATGTAGCCATCGGACAGAAGAGATCCACGGTGGCTCAGGTTGTGGCCACCCTTGAACGTTTTGGCGCAATGGACTACACCACGGTTGTTTCCGCCACCGCATCGGACCCTGCGCCTATGCAATACATAGCGCCTTATTCCGGTGTAACCATGGGTGAATACTATCGAGACCATGGACAACACTCGCTTATAATATACGATGACCTTTCTAAGCAGGCCGTCGCCTATCGTCAGTTGTCTCTGTTGCTTAGAAGGCCCCCTGGACGTGAGGCCTATCCTGGTGACGTTTTTTACCTGCATTCAAGATTGCTGGAGAGAGCCGCAAAACTTAACCAAGTTGATGGCGGAGGCAGTCTGACGGCGCTACCTATTATTGAAACTCAGGCTGGCGACGTTTCAGCTTATATTCCTACTAACGTTATCTCAATTACTGACGGCCAGATCTTTTTGTCCACCGACCTTTTCTACTCCGGTGTTAGACCTGCTATTAACGTTGGCTTGAGTGTATCACGAGTTGGTGGTAACGCTCAGATCAAGGCCATGAAACAAGTTGCTGGAACGCTACGTCTTGATTTGGCCCAGTTCAGGGAACTTGAAGCGTTCGCGCAGTTTGGTTCCGATCTTGATAAGGTTACTCAGGCGCAGTTAGCCAGAGGAACACGACTGGTCGAAATCCTTAAACAGCCTCAGTATGAACCGATGGCCGCAGAGATACAGATTGCCGTAATATTCGCAGCGACAAACGGATATGTAGATGAATACGACGTGAGAGTGCTGGCCGAATATGAACGACAGTATGTGAGTCACCTTGAAAGTAGCTATCCGGATGTTCTGACTGAGATCAGGGAGAAAAAGATCATATCGGCTGAACTGGAGTCCAAGATGAAGAAGATATTGGACGAGTTTAAGGCGGTTTTCATTCCTCCCGTTGTTTCACTTGTATAGAGTTAAGAAGAAGCGCGATGTGGTTTGAAATCCGGAATTAGTCCGCAAGGAATGAGGTTGAAATGGCAAGTCTACGAGATATTCGTAAACGCATAGCCAGCGTCAAGAACACTCAGAAGATCACAAAAGCCATGAAAATGGTGGCCGCGGCCAAGCTACGTAGGGCGGAAGAGGCGATCAAATCGGGTAGGCCCTTCTCAGAAAAAATGCGCGAAGTGATGATGTCTTTGGCCGCACGGACCCAGGCTCATCCAATGCTTGAGTCTCGTCCGGCTCAGAAGGTTCTTCTGATATTAGTGACCGCTGACCGCGGGTTGTGCGGAGCATTTAATACCAATTTACAGCGTCGTGCTGAGGCCTTTGAAAAAGAAATGAAGGCCAAAAGCATTCAAGTTGATCTGTTAACAGTGGGACGTAAAGGAAATGACTACTTCCGTAGGCGTCAGGTAACAATAGTCGAGAAATTTAACAACGTGATGAATAGCATAAGCTACGATTTGGCAGGACGCATTGTTTCCATTGTCACGGAGAAATTTTTAGCCGGCGAATATCAGGAAGTCTACTTACTTTACAATAGTTTTAGGTCGGCGGTTACACAGGTGTTGACGCTTCGTAAGCTTTTACCGATCGCCCCTGACGAGGAAGGGTGGAAGCCCAGACGAGGTTACCTGTACGAGCCATCAGAGGAGGAGTTGCTTCAAGAACTTCTACCCAGATACGTTCAAGTGCAAGTCTTCACGGGGCTTCTCGATTCCGTCGCCAGTGAGCACGGAGCACGAATGTCCGCGATGGAGGCTGCGACTACCAATGCAGGTGAGATGATGAACAAGCTGACGTTGAAGCTTAACCGCAAACGTCAGGAATCGATTACAACAGAATTAATGGAGATCGTCGGTGGGGCCGAGGCGCTCAAAGGTTAGTTCGACCTCTCCAAAGCCAAGTTTAGATAAAGATAAGCAAGACGGTTTCAGGAGGAAATCCTAAAATGAGTGTAGGGAAAATCGTTCAAGTAATCGGCCCCGTCGTCGATGTCGAATTTCCGGAGAATCAGCTCCCGGCGATTTATAACGCCTTACTGATTTCGAATCCTGCGATTAACAACGAGCCGGATAACCTAGTTATTGAGGTAGCTCAACATCTAGGTGACAATACCGTGCGAACCATTGCTATGGACACGACTGATGGTCTTGTACGAGGAATGGCGGTCACGGACACAGGGGCTCCGATTCAAGTTCCGGTGGGCAAAGCGGTCCTAGGAAGAATTATAAATGTGGTTGGTCGGCCGGTCGATGAGGGTGGTCCCGTAAGCGCAGAAGCCATGAGACCTATTCACCGTCCTGCCCCTTCATTTGATGAACAGGTTACACAGATTTCTATTCAGGAAACGGGAATCAAGGTCGTTGACCTTATCGCTCCGTTCATGAGAGGCGGTAAGATCGGATTCTTCGGCGGCGCCGGCGTCGGGAAGACCGTCTTTATGATGGAGATTATTAACAACATCGCCAAGCAGTTTGGTGGAACATCGGTGTTTGCTGGAGTCGGCGAAAGATCTCGTGAAGGAAATGACCTTTACCTTGAAATGGGGGGAGTGCTTCCCGGTCAAAAGAAACCTGAAGGAGAAAGAGTCCTTGATCGCGCAGCGTTGATTTACGGTCAGATGAACGAGCCGCCGGGCGCTCGAGCACGAGTTGCCTTGACCGCTCTGACCGTCGCCGAATATTTCCGTGATGAGCAGGGAATTGATGTTATGCTTTTCATTGATAACATCTTTCGATTCACTCAGGCTGGGTCGGAGGTTTCTGCGCTTCTTGGACGAATGCCCTCCGCCGTCGGTTATCAGCCGACTCTCGGAACCGACATGGGCGAGTTGCAGGAACGAATTTGTTCAACCAGAAACGGTTCAATTACGGCGGTTGAATGTATCTACGTGCCTGCTGACGATTTGACCGATCCGGCGCCGGCAACTACTTTTGCTCACTTGGACGGCACAGTGGTTCTTTCACGTCAGGTCGCAGAGTTGGGAATTTACCCAGCGGTTGACCCTCTGGACTCCACTTCAAGAATTTTGGACCCCAGAGTGCTTGGTGAAGAGCATTACGATGTCACAAGGAAGATTCAGTTGGTCCTTCAACGGTATAAGGACCTTCAGGATATTATTGCAATTCTCGGTATGGACGAACTATCGGAAGAGGACAAGCGCGTCGTAGCCCGGGCCAGGAAGATTCAAAGATTCCTGTCGCAGCCTTTCTTTGTTGCTCAGGAGTTTACAGGCACCCCAGGTAAGTATGTCAAGATCGCTGACACAGTCGCCGGATTCAAGGAAATTATCGAAGGTAAATGCGACGATCTGCCCGAGCAGGCATTCTATATGGTAGGTGATTTGAGCGAGGTTAGAGCCAAGGCTGAGAAACTGGCGACCGCCACGGCCTGATCAGGAGAAGTTCATGGCTGAAAAGTTTAAGGTTGAATTGGTTACTCCACGAGGCATCGTCCTCGACAAAATGGTGGAGGAAGTCATAGCGCCGGGAATGATGGGCGAATTCGGTGTCCTCAACGGACATACGCCTATGTTGACGTTCATCAAGCCAGGTGTCCTTTCTTATCTGGAATCCGAACGGTTTGTGAAATATGTCGTGGGAGCAGGGTTCTGTGAAGTGCTTAAAGATTCCGTTACCCTATTGGTTGAAGAAGCCCATCTTGCTGAGTCCATAGACAAAGCAGCAGCTTCCGAAGAGCTTCTATTTTTGGAGAGGCAACTCTTGGAAATTGACGCACTGGAAAATTCTGCCGAATATGAGAGGACTTTGAACCGAATAAAAGTAGCTAAGGCAAAGATTTCTCTCACCTGAGGAAATTGACGGTTAAGCTTACAAATAAGAAGCAAAAGCCTTGACATGTTCAAAGCGGGTTAGCTATATGTCAAGGCTTTTTTAGTTGTAATTCCATCGGTCATGGTATTCTAAAACTCCCATCTATTTTTGGACCCCTTCAAATGATATCACTAGATCCCATTGCTTTAATTCGAGAAAAGCTGAGCAAGAATCGCCTCGACGCTGTATTGTTGAATACCTCGGAGATCACTCGCTCGGTCAATTTAAGATACCTTTCCGGATTCTCTGGTTCTGACGCTACAATCCTAATTACCCACGATCAGTTACGATTGTTCACGGATGGTCGATATAAAATTCAGTCTAGGGATGAGTGTCCAGATTTCAGGATTCATATAAGTCGTGACAAAATTGCGTCAATAGGCAAGGTCATCAGGCGTCTTGGAATCACGAAACTCGGAATAGAAGGCTCAAGAATCAGCCATGATTTCGTGACTTTTTTACAGAAAAAAATTATGGAAGTTGAGATAGTGTCACTTGGACGGCAAGGTTTGGAAAGCCTCAGAATAATCAAGGAGCCCACCGAGGTTGAAGCAATTAGTATGGCGGC
>WSSedB1CaDRAFT_10001162_pt1 | contig 10247 bp, 8 predicted proteins | sample WetSurSB1Cattail_FD_9460 | JGI IMG/M metagenome (IMG submission 9460)
CGACCTACGTTGTCGGTCACGCCGGGCCGGAAGCCGACCTCCACGACAAAGTCGAAGCCGGTTGCCAGGGGCAGGTCAATACTCCAGCTCTGGATGACCGGATCACTGAACGGACCTTCAGCAGCCTGTTTCAGCTGTTCGGGCGTAAGCTGGGCGTCAACGGTATAAACGTCGATGGTGGCTACCTCATCAATAGGCAGATGCAAAAAATGTTCGATCTCCCGCTTGATCCGCTCACCGCGAGCGTCGCGAACACCTTCCTTCAGGGCAATTTCTATTCTGTTGGGCATATAGGGTCCAATCCTTTTTCCATAATCACCGTTCTGGTGGGGAACGGAATCTCAATGCCGCTTTCACGAAAACGGCGGATAATAGTGCAGTTGAGTTGATCGGTGACTATACCGACCAAGGTTGGGTCGCTGACCCAGAACAACAGCAACATGTTCAGGGCACTATCCCCGAAGGAGATAAAAAGCGCCAGGGGAGCCGGTTCTTCCAGCACATCCGGGTTTTCCCGGGCGATATTCACAAGGAGCTCTTTGACACGATCCACGTCGCTTGTGTAGCAGACCCCCAGGGTTATACGCCCCTGAGTGGTTGTGGTTGGCCGGACCATGTTGATCAGGGCGGAGTTGCACAGATCCGAGTTGGGAATAATCATAACCGTTGAGTCGAGCGACTGGATCTTGGTGGAGCGCAGTCCGATATCGATCACGTCACCGATCTGTCCGCTCGCAAGCTTGATCCGGTCGCCGATCTGGAAGGGACGGTCCAGCATCAGGGTAAATCCGGATATCATGTGGGCCAGGGTATCCTTGGCCGCCATGCCAATGGCCAGTGAGCCGATCCCTAGGGCGGTCACCAGAGAGAAGATGTCGTAGTTGAAATGTTTGAGAATGACGATCAGGGCCATACCCATCAGAAACAACACGGTCAGTTTTTCGGCAATGGGAAGCACCTGATACGAGATCAGGGGATCGCTTCCCTCATGCATGCCCGCGATGTACCATTTCAACAGCTCGTCAAATGCATGATAGATCAGGTTGAAAACGATGATTACAAGGACGATGAAGAGTATCCCGGAAAGGATCAGAGCTATTTTTTCATGAAGCGGCAGCGACAGAAGTGCCAGATACAGCCCCAGCATAATCAACAAACGCGAAACATGGGGAACAACCCGCTGTAGAAGGCGATCATCCAGATCGGTTCTGGTGAGAGATGTAAGCTTTCGTCCCCACTTGTTCAGAAGCCAGCAGACCAGTTGGGCCAATAGCCAGAAGCTGGTCAGGATCAGCAACGCCACCAGCAGTTCTTTGGCCCAAACCAGGAGGACTCCGTCAGCCTCCTGGGGGTGCAAAAAGTTCTGGAGTAATGCAAGCAGCATGTTATTCACCGAAAACTCGCTTGAAGATGGTTGTGACATGCTTGAGATGATAACCCAGATCGAAGGATTCGCGGATCTTGGCTTCGCCAAGCGCTCCAACCACCTCCTGATCAGCCAGAAGCTCTGTCAGGAAATCCTTGCCCTGCTCCCAGACCTTCATGGCGTTGCGCTGGACCAAGCGGTAGGAATCTTCCCGCGACACCCCTGCCTGGGTCAGGTCGAGAAGAATTTTCTGAGAAAAGACCAATCCCTTCATCTGGTTCAGATTTCTGAGCATGTTCTCGGGATAGACCACCAGGTTGTCGATCAAGCCGTTCAGGCGACATAGGGAAAAGTCCAGGGCAACCGTGGCATCGGGGGCAATGTAACGCTCCACCGAGGAATGGGAGATATCGCGTTCATGCCACAGGGCCACGTTTTCCAGCGCCGGAATGCAGAGGGAGCGGATATAGCGGGCCTGCCCGGTCAGATTTTCGGAAAGCACCGGGTTGCGCTTGTGCGGCATGGCCGAGGACCCTTTCTGGCCCTTGCTGAAGAACTCCTCCGCCTCCAGCACCTCGGTACGCTGCAAGTGGCGGATCTCCACAGCGATGCGCTCCATGGACGAGGCGATCAGGGCCAGCGTGCAGAAATACTCGGCGTGACGGTCGCGGGGGATAATCTGAGTCGAGACCGGCTCGGCCTTGAGTCCCATTTTTGCACAAACATACTCCTCAACATAAGGGTCGATATTAGCAAAGGTACCGACCGCGCCGGAAATGGCGCCGGTGGCGATATTTTCACGGGCAGCTGCCAGACGCACCCGGTTGCGCTGCATTTCGGCATACCAGGAGGCCAGCTTGAGACCAAAGGTAACCGGTTCGGCATGAATGCCGTGGGAGCGTCCGATGCAAACCGTATCGCGATGTTCCAGGGCGCGTTTCTTGATTGACGCCAAAACCATGTCCAGATCGACCAGCAACTGATCGGCAGCCTGAACCAGCTGCACCGACAGGCAGGTATCGAGAACATCGGATGAGGTCATGCCTTGGTGGATGAAACGCGCCTCGGGACCGACATATTCGGACACCGAGGTCAGAAAGGCGATCACGTCATGTTTGACCACGGCTTCGATGGCGTCGATGCGGGCAATATCGAAATTGCCCTTTGCACGAATCACCGGTACGACTTCCTTGGGGATGACGCCCAGTTCTGCCTGGGCCTCGCAGGCCAGGGTCTCTATTTCGAGCCAGATCCGGAAGCGGTTTTCAGCGGTCCAGACGTGGGTCATTTCAGGGCGGGAATAACGTTCGATCATGGGGTAAAGCTCCTTGCGCAAATAAAGAAATTGAGAACTGCGAAAAATACAAGCTTTCGTAAATCGTCTTTGATTTTACTATATCTCAACCACCCGGCTTGCCCGGAACTGATCACCGATGATCACGGTTGGGGAACAGACATTCTGGTCGCGCAAGAAAGCCTCGGTGGTGCGGACCACATGATCCGGATGGTTGTTCACTTCCGACAGATGGGCCATCACCAGCATCTCCAGACCGGCATGGGCAAGTTCAAACATAAGCCCCAGCGAATCCTCGTTGGAGAGATGGCCGTGACGGGACTTGATGCGCTGTTTCAGCTCCCAGGGATAAGGACCGTTCATCAGCATATCCACGTCGTGATTCGATTCCAGATTGAGCGCACGGCAGCCGCGCAGCTTCTCGGTCACCAGGCGGGTTGCTATTCCCAGGTCCGTGGCCGAGCCGCAACGTCCCTCGCGCGATTCGAAAATATATCCGACCGGGTCGCAAGCGTCATGGGTAATGGGGAACGGGTCGATACATACGTCGCGGAAGGTAACGGCACTGCCGGATTCGAACTCGATCACCCGTGTCTTTTTGAGCTGTTTTTCCATCTTGCGGTGAACCAGGTGGCTTGCGATAACGGGAACCTTGAACTTGCGGGCAAAGGAGCCGGCGCTGCGAATGTGATCAATGTGCTCATGGGTCACCAACACGGCATGGACACAAGCGGCATCGATACCACGTTCCTCCATGCGCAGCAAGGTCTCGCGCAACGACAACCCCGCATCGATCAGCACGCGAGTATCACCGGTCTCCAAGTAGAGACAGTTTCCCTTGCTGCCGCTGGCCAGCGAACAAATTTTCACACGGACTCCAAAAATTGCGGGTTAATCATGCGCCAAAGCGAAACGCGAGTGATATCGAGAGAGTACAACGGAGTCGCCGGTTCCGAACCGCCGGCACATGCGCGGCCAGCGGATACAACCTAATTTATATACAAGAAACGGGGCAGACTTTCAAGGGTAATCGAGCCAGCACACGATGCTGTATCTTAGATGACCTTGTATTTTTTTACAATAAAAACATATGGTTAATATACATCACGTTATCCGGAGGCCGAATATGCCGGAAACGTCCCGGCTGCGTCAGCTCACCCTCGCGGATGAATCTTCTGGTGCAGGCGCTTCAGGCGTTCACGGGTGACATGGGTATAGATCTGCGTGGAGGAAAGATCGGCGTGGCCGAGCATGAGCTGCACGCTGCGCAGGTCGGCTCCATTTTCCAGCAGGTGGGTGGCAAAGGAATGCCGCAGGGTATGGGGTGAGATATTCTTGCGGATTTCGGCGATCCGGCTGCGCTTTTTGATGATGTTCCAGAAGGCCTGGCGCGTCATGGAGTCGCCCAGACGGGAGAGAAAGAGAAACGTATTCCGGCTCTGGGGATCGAACTTGTAACGAACCCCTTCAAGATAGTTTTTGACACACTCGCGGGCCGACTCGCCGATGGGCACCAGCCGCTCCTTGTCGCCCTTGCCCACAGTCATCAGGTAGCCGACTTCAAGATTCACCTCGCGCAACTTCAGGTTGACCAGTTCCGACACCCGCAAACCAGTGGCATAGAGCAGCTCCAGCATGGCCCGGTCGCGCACATTCTCGCCCGATGTGCCCGCACAGGCGTCAAGCAGGCGCCCAACCTCGTGCGTGTCGAGAAACTCCGGCAGTTTGTGCAGGGTACGGGGAGCTTCGATGATTGCCGACGGATTTTCGGCGCAATAATTCTCGATCATCAGGAACCTGTGGAACATGCGGATGGCCGAGAGACAGCGCGCCCTGCTGCGCGGTGCAATGCCGCCATCCTTGAGCCGAACGAGAAACGCGGCAATATCGGCAGGCGTTACGTCGGCCGGTGCTCTCCGCCCCTGCAGCTCCAGAAAATCCAGATAGCGTGTCAGATCGCGGCTATAGGCCTCGCGAGTGTTGGCTGCAAGCCCCTTCTCCACGGCAAGGTAGCTCATAAAGAGATCAAGATACTCGTTCAAGCTCTACCTCACCAAAGACCCTGTCAAAAGCCCGCAGGTAGATTTCCCGCGCCATGGCGCTAAAGACAACAAAGAACACCTGCTCCAGTTCTGGATACTTCTCCAGGGCTGACCGGGCTTCATTCATGGCTATTTCACTCCCCCTGTCGATGGGGAAACCGTAGATACCGCTTGAAATGGCCGGGAAGGCGATGGTCCGGATGTCATGCTGGTTCGCAATCTCGAAACAGCGGCGGTAGCAGCTTGCAAGCAGTTCCGCCTCGCACTGGCCGCCGCCGCGCCAGACCGGTCCCACCGCATGAATGATGTATCTGGCCGGGAGATTGTAGCCGCCGGTGATAACGGCGTCACCCGTATCGCACCATCCTATGGCGGCGCACTCCTCATCCAGACCCGTTCCGGCGGCCCAGTGGATTGCTCCATCAACACCCTCGCCTCCCGAAAGATTGCAGTTGGCGGCATTGACAACAGCGTCCACCGTCAACAGGGTTATGTCATTCCACAGGATGCTGATGTTTTCTTTCATGAAGAAGCCCATTATTTTAAATTTTTTTGTGGCGAATGGGGTAATGAAACATATAGGATACGCCAAGTATTCCTTCAACAGACAGATCCTGCAACATAATTATAACGGGAGAATATACCATGCCCCAGGCAAAAAAAACGGTTTTGGTTATTTTTTTTGCGTTTCAGATTATGGGGGTATTTCTTCCCCACACAGGAAACGCCGCACCATACAAGGTACTGGTTATCATGAGTTACAACGAAACGCAGCCCTGGGAGAGCGGGATCAGGGAAGGCATTGAATCCGTACTGAAAGGGAAAACCGAGATAAAATACGTGTACCTGAATACGAAATACGACTTGCCGCACGGCGGAGAAAACGCACGCAAGGCGTATGTTCTTTACCAGGAGTTCCGGCCCGACGGCGTTATTGCGGCCGACGATGACGCACAATCCCTGTTTGTGGTCCCCTATTTGAGGGATAAAGTCAAAACCCCGGTCATGTTCTGCGGAGTCAATGCGGAAGTCGGCCAATACGGCTATCCTGCCGGAAATGTCTCCGGTATTTTTGAGCGCGCCCATGTTAGCGAATCGATCGCACTCCTGCAACAGCTTGTCCCCTCGGTAAAGAAAATCGCCTATGTTGCCACCGATGATCCCGTGGGGAGAATCTACAAGAAACAGATCGATGGAGAGTCCAAATCATATTCCGCGAAATCACTCCCCGTCAAACTGGTAAAAAACCTTGAAGAAGCAGTTTCCGCCACGAAAGAGCTGAAAAAACGGAGTGACGCCCTTGTTCTGCTGGCCATGGCGTCGCTAAGGGGATCAAAAGACACCCAACCAACCGACAGGGAAATTTTCCGGACACTGTCGGATCATTTTGGAAAACCGGTCATCGGCGTTAATGATTTCGAAATTCGCCACGGCCTGTTGTGCTCGGTCGCCAAGTCCGGCCGGGAACAGGGCGCCACCGCCTCGAAAATGCTGCTCAGGGCCATGACCGGAACTCCGGTACCACGGATCCCCATATTCACAGACAATGAGGGAAAACGCATGATCAATGTCACCGCAATGAAAACACTGGGAATCAGGCCACGGCCGATTGTCCTGCGCGGCGTGGAACTGGTGAATACCATTGAATAACAGACCGAATAGGCAACTTTCAGCGAATAAAATCTTTGGTGCGTGCGAGTGATGGTTGTGTACGTTCACCATGGAGAAACAACGATTGTTCCGGAATAGACGTGTAGCCATTCTAACCGCGGTGCTTTTGACGATTGCCTGCCTGCTTCCCTTCAGAGGGGAAGCAGCGGCGTATAAAGTCCTTGTGGTCATGAGCTATCACGAATTCATGCCCTGGGAAATGGAGATCCGGGAAGGGATAGAAGCGGAATTGACGGAAAACACTACTATCAGATATGTCTACATGAACACAAAGAACGATTTTGCCGGGGGAGCGGCAAAGGCAAAAGAAGCTTTGGACGTTTACCGCGAGTTTCAACCGGATGGTATCATTGCCGCTGACGATGACGCCGTGTCCCTGTTTGTTGTTCCCTATATCAAGGACAGGGTCAAAACGCCGGTCATGTTTTGCGGGATCAATGCAGAGCCGGAAGCCTATGGTTTTCCGGCATCCAATGTGTCCGGCATTCTTGAACGCGCCCATTTCAGGGAATCCATAGCATTTTTGCATCAGCTCCGGCCTTCGGTTAAAAGGATCGTCTTCCTGACAAACGACAACCCGACCGGAAAAGCCTATGTCGAGCAGATTCGCCGCGAAGCGGGAACCTATCCGTCAATAATTGCAGACATCAAAGAGGTTAAAACGCTGGATGAGGCGCTTGCCGTTACCAGGGACCTTAAAAAACGGAGTGACGCGTTATTTGTAATCGCCATGGAAGGGCTTCCGGATGCATCCGGAAGGCATCTCCCGGAGAAAGATGTCTTCCGGAAACTGTCAAAGTCGTACGGAAAGCCGGTCATCGGCATGAATGAATTCAACATCAGGTCCGGCCTGTTGTGCGCGGTTGTAAAATCCGGCCAGGAACAGGGAGCAAACGCTGCCAAAATGCTGCTGCAAGCGATGCAGGGTACACCGGTATCCCGGATACCCATAACCAGCAACAAGCACGGCAAACGTTTTTTAAATGTCACCGTTATGAAATCCCTCGGCATTGTTCCCCGCCCTGTTTTTCTGGTCGGCACGCAACAGGTGGATACGGAGAGCGAGTGAGTTTACATCTTGGCATACTGAAAAAGCTCTTACTCATGCATTTGCTTGTCTTTATCGTATTTGCCACGATCATCCTGGCGGTATTCCTGTCTTTTCGCGATATCGAGTCCTTTTCCAGAAAAATCATCAACACGGATGTCAATCAGGTTGTGGTTAATGCCCAACTGGGCAGAGACCTGAACGGAGTGTTTGCCGATACGGATCTGCTTATCAGCACGTTTCTCAACAGAGATGAGGATTTACGGAAAGAAGCCACCCGGATTTCGACAAAAGCAAACGCGCTGGAAATGAAAGTCACCACCCCCCAACTCAGGGAAGCACTGAAAGGCTTCACCAGCAAACAGCAGACGCTTTTTGAACAGTGTGCCACGGTACAGGGGTATTCCCGGAAACTGGATCAGCTTGAGCAGCAACTGTCCAGGGAGATCTCGGCGCTTGAGGGGACGCTGTCCGAAAAGCTGGTGAACCTCGCGCAGGAAGGAAAAGATGTCTCCATCCTCGAGCAGCTCAGCATCATCATTCCCGGTTATCGCGAAACATTATTGCAGATCTCTATCCAGCATGCCCGGCTGCGGCTGAAACATCCCGGAACAGCCCAGGCTGAATATGGAAATCAGATCCTGGCGCTTCTGGATGATCTTCACCTGAGGCTCCGGACCCTGACGGCCTCTGATCCGGTTATCAGAGGATATGGCGAACATCTGATGCGGATCGACAGCGAATACAAATCCACCACCCGGCAGTTTTTACAAGCCATGGGCGAACTGCGAAGCCGGCTGAACCAGGTAAATGCCGACAAGGAAAAAGTTCTGACCGCCATGGGAGTTGCCGACAGAGACATCTCGCATACCGCCGGAAATATGGGAAAAGAGATTTCGTCCGTCATGAGGTCCACAAGCGGATTCATACTCTTTCTCACCGGAGTGCTGATTATCTCGCTCGGCTTTTTCACCATTATTTTCAGCTACAAAAACATCCGCCGCCCCATGCAATTAATTCTGCAAGGGATTGAATCCATCAGAAACGGAAATTTTGAATCACGTATACAGCTGAACAGACACGATGAATGGAGTGATATCGAGGATGCGCTCAACAGGATGGTCAACGAACGCATGATGGCGGAAGAGAAGTGGCATTCGCTCTTTACCAACCTGCCTGGCGGAAGCTTCACGGTCAATGGTGAGTATATCATCGAGGAAGTCAACGATGTTGTCTGCCAGGTGACCGGATACGCACGGGAAGAGCTCATCGGCAAGACCTGCGGCGTCATCTGTCCCAAGGGACCGCATCAGTGCCCGATTTTCGACCTCGGCAAGGAACGCATCGACAATAGCGAGACCGCGGTAAAAGCAAGAGACGGCCGCCATGTGCCGATCATCAAGAGCGCCCGGAGAATCCCCGTTGGAAACAGGGAAATAATTGTCGAAAATTTCCAGGACATTACCGACCGGAAGATCCTGGAGGAACAACTGGGACAAGCCCAGAAGATGGAGGCCATCGGACAGCTGGCCGGTGGCGTGGCCCATGATTTCAACAATATCCTGACAGCGATCATCGGCTATGGCAACCTGCTGCAGATGAAGGCCGGCGGGGATGAAACACTGGGCAAATACATCACCCAGATTCTCTATTCAGCGGAGCGTGCTGCAAATCTTACCAACAGCCTGCTGGCCTTCAGCAGAAAACACATTGTCAACCTGAAAGATGTCAGCCTGAATGAAATCATCGGCAGGGCGGAAAAGCTGTTGTCGCGGCTGGTACGGGAAGATATTGAGCTCCGTGTTCTCACCGGTCCGGATTGTAGTGTCCGCGCCGACTCCATGCAGATCGAACAAGTATTGATGAACCTGGTCACCAATGCCCGCGACTCCATGCCCGAAGGCGGACTGCTCACCATCAGCACGGAGCGGGTCACGCTGAATGATGAGTTCGTGCGTACGCAAGGATATGGCAAGCCCGGTCTGTTTGTCATAATTTCCGTTGCAGACAACGGCACCGGCATGGACAATCTGGTCCGGGAAAGAATATTCGAGCCGTTTTTTACCACCAAGGAAACAGGCAAGGGAACCGGGCTTGGACTTTCGATCGTTTACGGGATCGTCAAACAGCATGATGGCTATATTCACGTCTCAAGCGAACCGGGTAAAGGAACGACATTTAACATTTACCTTCCGGTGATTGAGGAAAGCGGCAAGAAGCCGGAACTATCCACGATGAAAGCCACCCCGCGAGGTACGGAGACCGTGCTTCTGGCTGAAGATGATCCGGTGGTGAGAACCCTGGCCAAGTGCGTACTCGAAGAATTCGGTTATACGGTCATAGAGGCAGTGGATGGCGCCGACGCGGTTGACAAATTCAAGGAAAACATCGACCGGATCCAGCTCGTTATTCTCGACGTCGTCATGCCGAAAAAAAACGGCAAGCAATCCTATGACAGCATAAAAATGATCCGGCCGGATGTGAAGGCCCTGTTCATGAGCGGCTATACCGGCGACATCCTGAGCAGCCGCGGAATACTTGACGAAAACCTGACCTTTGTTCCAAAACCCCTTAAACAGAGTGTTCTTCTGCAAAAAGTACGGGAGGTGCTCGACACATGAACACCTCCCGGCAAATTTTTCACTCATAGGGACTCGGAATTAACTGATATACCAAGTTTTACGCTCAGATTTAGGTCAGATTTGTCGTTCCTGATTGAGTAAAACCGCAGGCGTAGCAGTGCTACGCTGAGGATTTTGCGATTGAAGGGGCGGCAAAGATGGCCTGAAGATGAGATGTAAAACGGTATATTGGTTAGTTCCGAGT
>WSSedB1CaDRAFT_10001163_pt1 | contig 10245 bp, 7 predicted proteins | sample WetSurSB1Cattail_FD_9460 | JGI IMG/M metagenome (IMG submission 9460)
ACCACCGATCCTGTCATTCCGAGGGTTTATTCAAAATAATTTTTGCACTCCTGCCGTTATGACAACATACACAGTATGACCGTCCTTCGAATAGTGCATCGTTGCCTGTTTCCGAGCATGGTTCCGGAAGATTTAGCCTCCAGGCATGGTACTTCCTTTAAAAAGGAATGTCCGATTAGTAGCATTTCATTTCCTATAGGCCTTCCGGGTGTTTTTTTACTTCACTAAAAAGGATAGAACAAATGGAAAGAATTAGAGAGAATGCAGCAGGAATCGACATTGGAGCTCGAAAAGTTTTTGTGTCAGTTGAAGGAAAGGAGGTGAAATGCTTTTTTACCTTCACTGAAGATTTTGAGAAATTACGTGATTATCTGCTTGAGAATGCCATCGAAACAGTTGCTATGGAGGCAACCGGTGTATATTGGAATATTTTATATGAGATTCTGGAAGAAGCTGGACTAGATGTATGGCTTGTGGATGGTGGTCAAACAAAACAGGTGCCAGGTCGTAAAACGGATGTAAAAGACTGTCAGTGGATCCAACAGCTACATAGCTATGGATTATTAAATCGATGCTTTGTTGCCGACTCTGACATTAAAGAACTCAGAATTTATCAGCGTCTCCGTGAAGATCATATTCGATCAGCATCAATGCATATCAATCATATGCAAAAAGCATTGACGGAAATGAATATCAGACTTACGGAGGTTTTAAATCAAATTCATGGAGCAAGTGGATTAGCCATAATAGAAGCTATCCTGAAAGGAGAAAGGGATAAGGGAAAATTATTAAAGCTATGCCACACTAAGATCATTAAAAACAAGAAAGATGAGGTTCTTAAATCCTTAAATGGAAGATACACTAAATCAGGCTTATTTGCTCTAAAACAAGCATTTGACTCGTACTACTTTTATCAAAATCAGATTAAGCAATGCGATGCGATGCTTGAGGAGGTACTTAAAAGAATAAGCAAGGGAAAACCAAATCAAACAATCAGTGCACACAGAAAACCAATTAGGCACAACAAACCTGATATTGATAATCTTGGTACTGTAATGTTAAAAATATTCGATGGCAAAGATGCTACAGCTTTATCTGGGATAACAGATTACACTTGGATGCAATTGCTTTCGGAAACAGGTACTGATTTATCCAGGTGGGAGTCAGAAAAACATTATACTAGTTGGCTTGGCCTTGCACCAGGTCAACATACATCTGGTAAAATGAAAAAAAATAAACGGAAATTAGGCCGACCCAAAGCAGGCCAAATCTTCAGACAGATCGCTCAAAGTCTATTAACAAGCAAACGAATTGCTCTTGGTGCTTTTGGAAGAAGACTGAGCTCCAGGAAGGGATCTCCTGTGGCAATCAAGGCAGTTGCAAGAAAATTAGCAGCATTATATTGGCGAATAATGGTAAAGGGGATGGATTTTGTAGAAAAAGGAATACAAAAATATGAAGACCAACTAATGTTACAAAAACGAAGATCTATCATAAGGTTAGCAAAAGAACTTAACATGCAAATTACTTATAATGTGTAATTTACAAATGTTGTCATTAGTAACGAAGTGAGGAATCTCATGGATTTTTCAAGGTTTCTCTGAAATATTACCAAGCTATTTCCACATTAACAAGTGATCAGCATCTTCGGACAATAAAAAATGAGATAAGAAAAACCTTCAAAAGAAAAGATCCGGAATTTGAATAAACAATCAACCACCCCGGCCGGTATCAGAATTTGTATCTTAATTATAACGTGGTCCGGCCACCCCTCCTTCAAAAGCTACTCTTTGTACACATCTCTGTTGGTTGACAGATTATGATTTTTATATTAAAGAAATGATCTTTTATTTAAGTACAGCTTTATTTTGTTGAGATTCCTCGCATTCGCTCGGAATGACATGTAAATTATGTGGTTATGGGGGGCAGAAGTGGCGATTTGCTTAACCAATTGTCCTTTATGTCAGCAAAAAACTTGCAAATCGCCACTTCTGCCCCCTGTGTTCCTCCAAGGCACTGTCATCCTGAGCGCCAGCGAAGGATCTCCCTATCCAATATCTGTATTATAATAAACAAATCTTTTAAGAACACTCTTCAAGTTTTTCATCCTCTGAAATTTATTAATGGTTGTCATTACTGGTGGAGATAGAAACTAGTTTTACATCAGTGGGATGAACTCACCGACTTCGTTGGACATAGCCGACTATGTCGGTTGAAGGTCGAAGGTAATATCCATCCTCAGTTAATGTTCTTATATTCAGCTCCTTAATAACAATCTATTGCATATTGTCTAGACCCCTGGGGTTCACCTGGGGGTTATTCATATTCGGCTCTTTCGGAACCGGATTAAAATAAAGATGTGTACAAAGAGTAGCTTCAAAAGGAGGGAAAAGGTATCAGAATAATTTTCAATATCTTACTTTCTGTTTTGTACTAAACTCTCTCCATATTTTACTCTATTCAACTCCTTATGTTGACGGCTATAGAGCTCCTGAAACAGCTATATTTTAAGGATTTCAAACTGACCTAGTATTTATTTATAAGATTATACAATTCAGTCAGATCAGGAGTAAGAATGATCTCTGTTCTCCTGTTTTTCTGTCTGGCTTCCGGAGTATTGCGATCATCTACAGGCGAATACTGACTTCTGCCCGAAGCTGTTAATCGTTTTGGATTAATGGTTGATCCTTCGAGGAGTACCCTGATAACCGTAGTGGCACGTTTTACACTCAAATCCCAGTTGTCTTTAAGCTGACTATTGCCGGGGTTATAAGGAACATTATCAGTATAACCCTCAATCGTAACCTGTATATCAGGATTTTTTTCCAGAACCCCTGCAAGCTTTTTCAAAGCATTTCTTCCATTGGCATCTATATCCCAGCTTGCTGATTTAAATAGCAGTTTTTCATCGAGAGAGACATAAACCTTACCATTTTTCATTGTAACTGTAAGTCCGTTGTTCTCGAAGCCAAGAAGAGCTTCGGATACTTTACTTTTAAGATCCTGAACAATTTTTTTCTGTGCATCAAGGATTTTCTCAAGGTCAGCTAACCTGGCATTTTTCTTTTCAAGCTCGAAGGTGAGTTCATCAAGAGAGGCTTTCTTGGCATCAAGGTTTTGTCCCAACTGGCGCAGGAGATCTTCTTTCTTCTGGAGGTTTGCCTGCGCAGTTTCAAGTTCAGCAAGAAGTTTTTGCGTTTCTTTCACATTACCCTTGATAAGATCTTCCTGGGCATTCTGCAATTCGGCATATTTCGAGGAAACTCTATTAAAATCATCAACAGCTTTGTCTCGCTCATTCTGGGCTGCTGTAATATCCTGCTGAACGGTACCGATCTGTTTTTCAAGAGAGGCAAGCCTGGCTTGAAGTTCCTTATTTTGCATCTCAAGTCCTATATTGTCGGTTTTGAAAGCATCCCTTTCGTTCATGAATTGTTTGCTTGTATCCTGCAAACTACTGAACTTCTTTCCCGAAACGCACGATATTAATAAAAATACTAAAGCAACAAAACCCGGAACATAAATAATTGATCTCTTCATAGCCACAATTTGATGTAAATAATAAATGCTTTTCCCTCCAGAATTTTAAGTCTTCCCTCGAAATCCGAAACAAAAATAAGAAAATCCCGGGTAAGCTTCTGCAAACACTCAGGAATAATAATTGTTATATTTGCTCGTTGTTTTATTAACCATCTCTTAATGGACAAAAAAGAGAACTTACTCTCAAAAATAAATACTCCTGAAGATCTCAGAAAGCTTGATCCCGAAGACCTTGAACAGGTTAGTTCTGAACTACGTCAGTTCATAATAGATGTTGTATGCAATAATCCCGGTCATTTCGGGGCCAGTTTGGGTGTGGTTGAATTAACTGTTGCACTTCACTATGTTTTTAATACTCCATACGATAAAATAATCTGGGACGTAGGGCATCAGGCTTACGGACATAAAATACTTACCGGACGACGTGAAGTCTTTTCTACTAACAGAAAGTATAAGGGAATAAGTGGTTTCCCAAAGATGTCGGAGAGTGAGTATGATGCGTTTGGAACAGGTCATTCTTCAACATCAATATCGGCAGCACTTGGAATGGCAGTTGCTGCAAGCGCTAAGGGAGAGACCCGGCATGTGGTAGCAGTAATTGGCGATGGAGCTATGACTGCCGGCCAGGCCTTCGAGGGACTAAATAATGCCGGAATAGGTAAATCAGATATACTTGTGATTCTGAATGACAATAATATAGCTATTGATCCAAACGTAGGCGCTCTTAAGGAATATCTTCTTGATATTACTACCAGTAAATCGTATAACAGGTTTAAGGACCGTGTCTGGAAAATCCTAGGGATCTTTGGCAAGCTGGGGCCAAATGCACGAACACTTGCTGCACAGCTTGAAGCCGGCGCTAAAAGTACCATTCTCGATAAGAGTAACCTTTTTGAAGGATTAAATTTCAGATATTTTGGCCCCATTGACGGACACGATGTCCTGCATCTTACGAGAGTTCTCCAGGATCTTAAGAGGATCCCAGGCCCAAAACTACTTCATTGTCTGACTGTTAAAGGAAAGGGATTCAAACAGGCTGAAGAGGATCAGACCACATTTCATGCTCCTGGTAAATTCGATAAAACAACGGGTGTCATTATTAAAACCGCAGTTGCAGATACACCACTTACCTACCAGGAAGTATTTGGAAAAACCATTCTCGAGCTGGCAGAACAGAATGAAAAGATTACCGGTATTACACCTGCGATGCCCACAGGTTGTTCTCTTAACATCATGATGAAAGAGATACCGGAGAGAACCTTCGATGTCGGTATTGCGGAACAACATGCCGTTACCTTTTCGGCAGGGCTCGCCTCCCAGGGGATGATTCCGTTCTGTAACATCTACTCATCATTTATTCAAAGAGCTTATGACCAGATAATTCATGATGTTGCACTTCAGAATCTCCATGTGGTTTTTTGTATCGACAGAGGAGGTCTGGTGGGTGCTGATGGTGCCACACATCATGGTTTTTTCGACATGGCTTTCATGCGCAGTATTCCTAACATGGTAGTATCAGCTCCTATGGATGAGATCGAACTCAGAAATCTTATGTATACTGCTCAGCTTGAGAAAAACAACTTCCCATTTTCAATTCGTTATCCACGGGGACGAGGGAAATTTACTGATTGGCAGAAACCTTTTCTCGAAATTGAAATAGGTAAAGCTCGTCAGATAAGTGAAGGTACTGAACTTGCAGTATTATCCATAGGTCATCCGGGGACGGATGTTTCTTCTGTTGTCAGTAAACTGTCGAAGGAGAACATATCGGTTGCCCACTACGATATGAGGTTTGTTACTCCCATTGATAACAATGTTCTGCATTCCGTTTTTAAGAGATTCAAATATGTGATTACTGTTGAAGATGGAGTACTTAAAGGAGGATTTGGAAGTGCTGTNATTGAATTTATGAGTGATAATGGGTNCAACTCTGAAGTCAGACGACTCGGTATCCCCGATTATTTTGTTGAGCAGGGAACACAGGAAGAACTTACCAGAGAGTGTGGATATGATGCCGAGGGCATAGAGATAGCAATAAGAGAAGTACTCGTGAAGAAGATGAATTGAAAGAAGGTTCAGGGCACAGTGCAAAGAGCTCAGGAGATCTCTTTGAATCTCTGTGTGACCTTAGTGAAACTCTGTGTAAGTTCTTATATATCTTTGTGCACTTTGTGATTCTTTAACTTTGTGTTCTTTGCGGTAAATGGTTTTTTTTTAAAATATTTTTCATACTTTCGCAATCCTACCAGCCCGGATGGCGGAATTGGTAGACGCGCTGGTCTCAAACACCAGTGGTAGCAATGCTGTGCCGGTTCGATCCCGGCTCCGGGTACATAATAAAACAAATAAAGCCTTGAAATATATATCAAGGCTTTATTGTTTTAAATGCACTTATCTATTTATGATTCCCAATGCATTGAAAAAGAATGACTTCTTATTTCTTTTTCTTGCCTTTTGACGGGGTTTTTTCATCTGATCCTGTAGCAGCATCATATTTCGCCTGGGCAGCGTCAAGCGCACTTTGGGCCATCTTTAGTGCATCATGCGCGCTTTTCTTGTTTGCTTTCCCTTTTGTCAGGTTCGCATTACCCGTACTCATCTTTTTTGTCGCATCCTTTGAACGCAGGCTAAGAGCTTTGGAATCAGCGCTATATTGCAGGTTAAGAGCTTTAAGGTCAGCCCTGGCCTGTACAGCTTCATCCTTGTCTTTTGAAGTTGTAAGCTTTGACAGAGACTTTTGTCTGGCAGCATTGTCCTTGTCAAGTTTCTTACGATCCGCTTCAATGGCTTTAGTTTCGTTTTTTGATTCGTCAACCTGCTGAGTTCCCACATTAATCAGGGAATCTGAAACTTCCAGCTTCCGTTCGTTAAGGGTAACCCTGGCTTTGGCCATATCGACATTTGTTTCAAGTTTCTTTAATTCAGCTGCCTTTTTATCAGGTTGAGCCTTAACAAGAACAGTAGTTAATAAAAGCAATGCCAGCATAACTAACATCCGATAATTTCTTATGGTACTCATAATTTTAAAATTAAGTTTAATATGACAGTTAATCATGTTATACGTTCAGACCAAAAAAAATATTCAATTTTTTTAATAAAACTATGAAATTAAATTCAATTAATCTTCAAAAAATCAGATATCCGACCATCCTGAAGAGTATTTGTGAACAAAAAATAATTTCTGATTGTTTAATGTACCTAAAATAAATTATTATGAAAAACTTAACAGGTATAAGAAACAGAGCTTTAACCGGTGCTTGTCTGATGGTTGCAATTTTTATATTCTTAAATAGTTGCAGTAAATCATCAAATAATATGGCCGGAATGGGGAATAATGGAAATACTGATAATTCAGGAGGTCCCGGAACCAATGAGGTTTTTATTAAGGGAATGGCATTTGATCCTTCTACCATCACTGTTACAGCGGGAACTACAATCACCTGGACTAATAAAGATCCAGTTACTCACACAGTCAGCAGCACTTCTAATGAATTTGACAGCGGAAATATAACTCCAAATGCCACTTTCAGCCATACCTTTTCAACTGCAGGCTCCTACTCTTACTATTGCAAAATTCATACTTACATGACTGCTACTGTTAAAGTTAACTGACCAGATAAATAATTATTTAATGCCGGGGTCATGCTATGGGAATGTATCAGCTCGATAAGGTAATATAAACTACGTTTAATAAATGGCTATTTCCATACATAGGAATTGAAAATAATGCTATCAGTTTCTCATGTGGTTTAAAGAAGAGTTTATTCAGTTTTGATGCATGATATATGAATTAACTATGGTAAGATACCGGAAGTTTATTTATGATGCCTTATAAGCGGAATAAGATCTTCACCGGTAAGTCTGAATTTTTCAGGATTCTCAGGTGGAGTAATGTAAATAAGGGCTCCCGGCTCAAGCCCCTTATCAACAATTACATTTTTATCGTTCGATTCACCAAGTATCACAATATCTTTGGTTTTGTTCTTTCCATAAACATACGGAATGCTGTCAGACCCGGTCTGAACACATTCAGTCGGGATAAAGACTGCATCATTAATAGTTTTTACGATTATCCTGTTGCCTGTTGTCATTGAGGGCCTGAGAGCAGGATCTGATCCATCTATTTTAATATCCACTTCAAACATTTTGGAGTCGGAGTTTGGCAGTTGTTCACCAATATTAGCAATCGTGAACAATGTACCGTAATAAACTTTTCCGGGGAAAGCGTCGACGCTTATAGTAACTCGCTGACCAACTTTTACTTTGCTGATTTCTATTTCATTAATATACACTTGTGAGATCATTGAAGATAAATCAGGAAGAGTCGCTATCACCCTGTCAAAAGGGTTTATTGTTGAGCCGGCTTTTCTTTTTGTGCCATTACGGTCTTTCTTATAGATGACCATTCCGGAAGCAGGTGCTATAATTGTAAATTTTGATAAAAACTCCTGAAGGTCTTCAACCAGTCGTGTCTCTCTGTTGAGAAGCATTTTATTATGACCCAGATCTGCCTTTGATTGAGATTCATACAGAGAATAGCCTTTTATTTTCTGCTCCAGAGTTCTTTTTTCCTTATCGAGATTTATCTCGGCCTGTCTTATGGTGGCAGGCGGCTCATATTTTGATTGTTCAAGGGCAATAGCAGCCTCTTCGACGGCAAACCTTTGATTCCTGATATTATCTCGCTGATCAGTAAGCATTACCGCAGTATCAAGAATTTTCATATCGACATTGTTCTGGTAAGTTTTAAGATTTTCCAGCTCATCTTTTAAAATGTTTGAATAAGAAGATCTGTCAAGCTGAGCAATATAATCACCTTTTCTTACCAACGTGCCTTCAGGGACTATATCCTGTATCTTAAGATCCATTGCGTGCATATGAAATCCTCTGCCTGGACCTCCATTGGATCCCATTGTTATCTCAGGTCCTTTAATGTCAATTGACCGTTCTGCAATAAGCTCACCGGAATTTGTTACAGCAATTTCAAAAAGCCCCTTCCTTACCTCAGCATAAGTATGGATATTACTCTTACCTGATGTCATTTTATTGAAGAAGATCAGCGCTAAAATAGCAAGTGCAACAAAACCGAAAGCCAGTATTCGTCTCATTTTACATACAAAAATTTCAGATCACTTTTTATCTCTTTAATCATCGCTTGAAATTATTAACAAAATCTAAGTATAACAGATAAATAATTTTCTTTTAATACACGGAATATACCTAACCATATTATGCGCAAGCTACAGGAAAGCCTTTGCATCTGTTATTCTTACAGATCCTTAAGCATCCAGATATCGCAACCAAAATGACCCGATTCACCTAATGGTCCGGAAAGAAACCTGAACTTTGCTTTTTCGTACAGGCTTATTGCCCTTTTCAATTCAGGCAGGGATTCAAGATACAATTGTCTGTATCCTAGTCGCTTAGCCGAGTCAAAAGTTTTTTCCATTAACATCCATCCAATGCCTTTTCCTCTATGTGATGCTGACAAATAAAACTTTACAAGCTCAGCACACCCTTCAGGGAGTCCGGGGGTGGGAAAAACGCCGCATCCGCCAATTATTTCGCCATTTTCTTCAGCAATCCAGTATTCTGATCCGGGGGTTTTGAAAAGTTTATAAAGGTTATCTGTAGTAGGATCAAAATAAACCGTTCCTGGTTTGTGAATATTAAATTCTCTGAAAACCGTACGGATAAGTTCAGCAATTTCTGTATTGTCTCTTTCTTCGATTGTCCTGAAAATAAGATCCATAATTATAAACTTACATTTTAATTTCCCAAAATTAATATTAGTATTCTTAAAACCAGTTTCATTTCATCCCGTAGGAAGGTTTTTCTCCACCCTCCTCCACCTGGTCAAAAAGGCATGAGTGAAAATTGGGAACGTGGTATAGATTACATCTTCATCAGTATTTTATAAAGAGAACCAGTAATTCAACTTAATCAGAAAAATGTTATTTGGGAAAATTCTTCTGAGCTCATTATATGAATGCGAAAGTGAAGCATTTGAATCAGTTGTAGTGGCTGACTTCTCAGATGACCATACAAGATAAATAAATGATCCGAGTCTGTATTCCCATTTTGCGACCAGATTAGAACGAAACTCATGAAAGTTAAAGTCGGGATTTGCTATAGTATAGAGGCCAAATTCCGGATCGCTCAGCTGATAGCTGCCATCAGGCAAAATTGTATTATTATAAAGCTGGAACCTGTTTTCGTAAGCATCAGCTTTAGCATCCGTTATATATTTAAGCTTTGAATAGGCACCTTTTGATATGAAAGGACTTCCATAATACTGAATGGAAAACTCGGGAGTCAGGTTTAAATCTGCCCTGAAAGTCAATCCCAGAGTTTTCTGATCAATTTTACCCAGGATATACCTGCTCCCTGTATCGAAAGTCCTGGTATCCACATATTGAAGATTATCGCGATTGCCGGAATAATTTACAGCCAGGCTAAGTTTCAGCCTGCTGAAAGGACGTACTACTATCCTTGGCTGGATCTCATAATTGGCAGATGAATTATTACCCGATTTCTCATAACTGTATTCCACAAAGGCGATCACCTTTTTAGCCTGGTCAGTTGACAGGCTTCCAAAAGTAGTAACATTATACGGCATTTTCATATCGTAGCCGCCACGTAATATTCTGGTATCGAGGCTCTGTGAATGGAAGATGAGGTTTGCGGAAAGGTTCCACTGGTTCT
>WSSedB1CaDRAFT_10001164_pt1 | contig 10232 bp, 7 predicted proteins | sample WetSurSB1Cattail_FD_9460 | JGI IMG/M metagenome (IMG submission 9460)
TCCTCCGCGACTCCCTGTACATTTCCAGCAGTATTCTGCAGCCGCGGCTTGCGGAGCGCCTGACAGCCGGCAACGCCTACTGTATTGTGCCCAGGCTGCTTGACAGTACAAAGAACTCCCTGCCCGTGCAGTTTTCTCCGGCTGCCCACCACGGCCATCTTACAATCGTCCCGTCCACAGTAATCACTGACGGCGTTCACACACTCTATCCGTTTGATTACGTGGGGCTGTATAACCGCATGAAATTTATCCAGCTTGGAGGATTCGATTATACAATTACATCACCGTATTACCAAAATCTTGATCTGGCACTCCGTTCCTGGCTGTGGGGAGAAACGACGACACTTTCAACAACGTTCCTTTTTTCATATAATGAGGGCGTTCCTGTTGAAGATACGACTGCGGATCTTACGTATCTGCATTTCTATCTGAAAAATCTGCTGCCGCGGCTCAGATTTGATCACGGCGTAATAACGAACACATCATTTATTACGTTCCTTGCACATTCTTCCTGCGGATTCTTTGAAGCGCACAGACAGTTCAGGGATGCACAGCACTGGGTTAACACGAATAAATTCCGCTTTCATACGGATATACAGCACCTTATAGAAAACTGGATGGCAGAAAAATGACAGTCGTAATAGTACAATGCAGACTTTCTTCAACACGTCTGCCTGAAAAAGCTTTGAAAAATCTCGGAGGAAAGCCCGTCCTCGCATGGACACTGGACGCAATGCACCAGGTAAAGGCCGACGCATATTATGTTGCAACAGATGAATCGTCATACGCAAAACTTCTCCCGGTAGCGCAGAAATGCGGCTGGGAATGTTTTGCCGGCCCTCTTGAAGATGTGCTCGGGCGGTTCTGCATGCTTATCCGGAAACTCAATGCGGATACAGTCGTGCGCGCTACGGCTGATAATCCGTTTCTGTTTTATGAAGCCGCTCAATCCCTTCTTGATGAATATACCAAACGGTGCAGTTTTTCAAAATGTGATTACATAACGTGGACCGGTCTGCCGCACGGTTCGGGCGTTGAAATTATGAATGCGCAGTCCCTGCTTTCTGCGGAAAAACTGACTGATATGCCGTATGATCACGAGCACGTCGGCCCGGCTCTTTACAATCACCGGAATCATTTTTCGGCAATCATGGTAAAAGCTCCGGCACGTTTTTATCATCCCGATTACCGTACGACAATCGACACTCCTGCCGATTACCGCCGTGCGCTCAGTATCGTACAGTACCTGTCTGGTGGCAACGCACCCGATGTTCCGTATACGACAGAGCGGATACTTTCCGCAATGGAATATCCCGGCATAACAGATCCTGTCCTGTATGTGCCGTCGGTAAAAGCGGGAAGGGGAACGGGACATATCCGCAGATGCCTTGAAGCTGCGGCTAAGACAGGCGCCTCCGTATATATTCCCAAAGATGCGACTCTTGCGGAAATTCCGTCTGTCGTTCAACAGGCAGAAGCGGAAGGTTTTGCCGGCTGGCAGATTGCACCTGAATTTCCTGCAAAAAACGAATACTCGCTTATTGCGGCTGACGGTTTTGCCCTCGACAGGGAGACCGCAAAAAGACTGCACGAATGCGCTCCTCTTGCCGCAATCGACGAAGGTTCCGGCAATACAGAATACTGCGATTATCTGCTGGACGTTATACCGTCTTACGGACTGACCCGCAGGGCGAATATGACGGAAACAGCCTTTATGCGTATGCCGGAACACAAACGCGAAGGAAAGCGGTGTGAATCGCCGTCAGACATAAAACGTATATTAGTGTGTCTCGGAGGAGAAGATCCTGCAGAACTCGTGGTTCCCGCAGCTGAAGCTTTTTCGGGAACAGGGCGCGAAGTTACGGCAGTCGTTCCCGGGGGGCATTCATATCCGGACACAGTACCGGGCGTTACTTTTGTTAATCCCATTCCCCGTCTCCGCGAAAAAATTGCATTGTACGATCTTGTCGTAACGCATTACGGTCTTACGGCTTATGAAGCTGCCGGTGCCGGCTGCGCAGTCATTCTTCTGTCCACGACGCCGCTTCATGCGCAGCTTGCAAAAAAATACGGATTCGTATGCCTTGAAAATGACGAACTTAAAAAGAAAAACGCAGATGCGCTCCTGGCACATCCCCTCAAATTATATCCTCAGCCTGCAATGCAGGAAAGTGAAAAATCTCTGGGAGAGTTTATTTCACTGCTGTCCCGCGGACGCCGCCTTGCATGTCCCGTATGCGGTTCTGACGAACCTGAAAAAAGCAGGATAACAGCCCGGACCGAAAAACGCACATTCAGGAGATGCCTGTCGTGCGGTATGATTTACATGGCATGGACTATCGACGGAAAAGATGCCGTTTACGGTAAATCATATTTTGCGGAACAATATAAAGATCAGTACGGAAGAACATATCTTGAAGATTTTGAGTCGATAAAAAAAATGAGTGCGCGCCGGGTGTACGAAATGGATTTCGTTGTAAAAAACCGCAGGCGGTTTTCTTCAAAACCGACAGTCCTCGACATAGGGTGTGCCTACGGCCCGTTCCTTTCCGCCGCGTCGGACGACGGCTGGCAGGTATTCGGCACCGATATTTCTTCCGATGCAGTTTCTTATGTGCAGTCGAAACTTTTGTTTCCGGCAGCATGTGCGTCCTTTCCCGATTTTGATCCGGCCGGAGAGTTCGGTATACAGCAGTTTGACGCAGTGACAATGTGGTACGTCATTGAACATTTCCGCGATCTTTCCCCGGTACTTAAGATGGTTTCGTCCCTTGTAAAAGAAGACGGCGTGTTCGCCTTTTCCACGCCGTCAGCAGAAGGTGTTTCTGCAAAAATGCATACAGAATCATTTTATGCACAAAGCCCCGCCGATCACTACACGCTGTGGGAGCCGTCAAAGGTGGATTCCATTCTGAGAACATTCGGATTTACAGTCGTAAAGATACTGTCAACGGGCCACCATCCGGAACGGTTCCCTCAAGTGGAAAAACATGGCTGGAAAAAAGACTCACCAATATATAAAATGTACGAATATAAAAGCCGTATGCTTCATCTCGGAGATACATTCGAAGTGTACTGCAGAAAAACAGGAACAGGCAGATGAAAGAAAATATACTGATTCTCGGAGCGGGACTTTTACAGAAACCTGCTGTAAAAGCAGCAAAAAAATTTGGATACAATACTGTCGTCGTGGATGCGGATCCCGGCGCTGTGTGTGTCCCTCTCGCCGACAGGTTTGAACATATTGATTTAAAAGATAAGGAAGGCATTTTTTCGTTTGCGCAGCAGCTCGGAAAGAACGGCGGGCTTGCGGCAGTCTTTACAGCAGGAACAGATTTTTCAGCATCTGTTTCTTATGCTGCGGAAAAACTCAGTCTTCCGTGCCATCCGTACGAATCTTCTCTTAACGCAAGCAGCAAAACGAGGATGCGCACCTGTTTCATGAAAGCGGGCGTTCCGTCCCCGTCCTTTTTCACTGTTACAAAAAAAGAAATAGAAAACGGTGCTGTACGGGAACTGGCTGCAAAGCTGGGCTTTCCCTGCGTCGTCAAACCTGTCGACAATATGGGAGCGCGCGGCTGCCGCATGATCCGGGATGATACGGAAACAGAAGAAGCTGCGTTCGATGCTGTGGCAAATTCAAGAACGGGAAATGCCGTCATTGAACAATATATGGAAGGTCCCGAATATTCTATCGATGCACTCATATACAACGGAACAATGACGATTACCGGTTTTGCGGACAGGCATATTTATTATCCTCCGTATTTTATCGAAACAGGGCATACAATGCCCACTTCCGTCGGCAGCACAAAGCGCAGTGAACTTATAGCAGCGTTCGCACTCGGCGCAGCTTCTCTCGGCCTTACATGCGGTGCTGCAAAAGCAGATATCAAGTACACGAAAGACGGCCCGATGATAGGTGAAATAGCCGCACGTCTTTCCGGAGGATATATGTCCGGATGGACATATCCGTATGCGTCCGGATGCAGGCTCACCGGACAGGCCATTCTCATCGCGTGCGGGAAGGCGCCCGTATATCTTGAACAGCACAGAGTGCCTCTCAAATTTGAACCGCCGGCTTCCTGCAGCGGGCGTACTGCTCCGTTTGAGCTGTATGAACTTACATGCTCCTGTACAAGCGCAGAACGTGCATGGATTTCCATCCCCGGAGTTGTCCGAAGTCTCATCGGTATTGATGCGGCGGTATCGATACCAGGCATACAGGACGTCTTTCCTCGGGCTCATTCAGGCTCTCACGTGACCTTTCCCCGGAACAACGTACAAAAATGCGGCAATGTCATATCAAAGGCAGCACTTGGTGCCGATGCTTCAGCAGCAGCAGAAAAGGCAGTCGCCGGTATTGTCCTCCGTCTTGAGACCGGCTGCCGGGAAACTGATATGTTTTTGGCCGGTAATGCAAAAGATGATTTTCCCCCGTCTGCATACAGCCTCTCCGTGGATTTTAATAAAATCAGCGGAACTATTCCCATGAATGCACGCATTTCGGACACTGTTCCGGAAGAACTCCGCACACTCCTTGCGTCGGGCGAAACGGACTGGAATCACCGGACGTTCAGCATGACATGTTCCCTTTTCGATGCAGTCTGTCCTGAGCATCCGGAACTTGATGCAGTGACATTCTGGAATGCAGTCATCAGGGGTGGTATTCAGGGAGCGCTTTATGCTTCGGATACAGCAGGGGAATGTGTATGAATATGCACAGACGACGATTTCTGATTTTTACCGCACTGTTATTAACAGTTTCCTCCGCATTTTCTGCAGAGAGCGTTCAGCTGCTCAGCAAAGCAGGAGAGGCGGGGATGCTCGTTTACTGGGACAGTCTTTCCCGGACCGGACTTCTTGAAAAAAACGGTCATCAGATAAGTTTTCGTCCCGGGGACAATATCGTGCTGCTGGACAACCGCAGACTTTCAGTAACCGATGCACCGCTCGACGATAACGGCACTATTTTTGTTTCACAGAAATTCATAGACGATGCAGAATCTTTTTTTAAAACGGAAAACAACGGTTCGTCGTACCGCGTCGGTGCAATCCTTATTGATCCCGGCCACGGCGGAAAGGATCCCGGCGCGATGCAGACGTTTACCAGGGACGGAAGGACGTTCACCATACAGGAAAAGGATGTGACTCTTGCAGTCGGTAAAGTGCTGTATGCACGGCTGAAAGCAGCATACCCTGATAAGCAGATAATCCTTACGCGGTCCACTGATAAATTCCTGTCACTGGGGGAACGTACCGATATCGCAAATTCCGTAAATCTGAAGGAAAACGAAGCTGTCGTATACGTTTCGGTACATGTGAATGCATCTCTCGATAAAAAAGCGTCAGGGTATGAAGTCTGGTATCTGTCGCCAGGCTACAGGCGGACGGTAATCGACAAATCTGATGCCGGCGACGACAAGACACTGTTTCCGATTTTAAATGCAATGACTGAAGAAGAATATACGACGGAAAGCATACTTATCGCAAAATTTATCATGGACGGACTTCAGTCACAGATTGGTGACGTAACAAAAGCCCGCGGAATAAAAGCGGAAGAATGGTTTGTTGTGCGCAACACAAATATGCCGAGCGTGCTTGTTGAGTTAGGCTTTCTTACAAATTATGAAGAGGCCCTGAATCTCAGAAACTCTTCGTACTTGCAAAAGGCAGCGCTCGGAATATATAATGGTATAAGTGATTTTATAACACACTTTGAACGCTCAAGGGGATTTACATCATCAAAATGAATTTTATCCGTAACATGAAAAAATCGAGTTTGTGTCTTATCATTATAGTAACAGCATGCTTCTGCATATCGCTCACATGCTGGATTGTTAAATTTCCGGGTATCAGACATGTTTTTATGTTTCAGTCTTCTGATAACGGAAAAATCTGTATGGAAGCGCGGTATCTGCCGCTCAGGCCTGTACAGGGAAGATTGAATATGTTCGTTGATGAACTTCTTCTGGGACCGGAAACCGCTCGGTTCAGGCCGCTCTTTTCACAGGGTACAAGACAGCTGTCATGCTTTAAGCGCGGCAGTACGCTGTATGTGAATCTTTCAGACACCCTGCTTACCGAATCGGGGGGAGCGTCTGAGATAAAAACAGGAATCGGATTATTCAGGAAGAATATTCTGTATAATTTCGAAAATATTCATACTGTAGAGGTGTTTGTAGACGGCAGGCTTGCCTATGAGGACAACTGATTTGGTCAAAAAAGCGTTGACAAAATCAGTGTCTTATTAGATAATGTTTGCATATACAAGGCTACATCGAATAGTATTAAAAGGAGCTTCAAATATGAAGAGGACTTATGTAGTATTTGCAGCAGCAATGCTGCTTACCGGTGCCAGTCTCTTTGCTGAAGAGGCAACTGTCATCGATTTCACATTGCTGGATGCAGACTGCGTTTCAGACGCAAACGGCAATCCGACTGAAAACGGACACACTGTAATGGATTATTCAGCAGCGGCTGGTGCAACATTTACAACAGATCAGAAAAGATTGATGAAAACATCTCTTTCTCTGCCTGAATGGGAAATTCAGCTTAACTCTTCAGCCAAAAATCCGCAGGCTGTTGGACTTTCAACAGTTGTTGCAGCTCCGGTAAAGAGCAACGCAGATGTTCCTTTTGCAGGAAAAAACGTCATGGGTGTGCGTGTTATGTTCCCGGAATGGAATGCAAATGCGAATGCAACAATCGTACCTCCTTTTGAGATTCCCGCATATGAGAAACTCAGAACTGTCGATGAAAACGGCAATAAAAAACTTGATGACAAAGGTAATCCGGTTTTAGCTGACGAAGATAAACAGTGGAAGGTGAACAAGCCGTCAGGATTGACAAAGACAGAATTTGAAGACGGATACGGCGTTGTAAAAAATGTCGGAACAGTAAAATCTATTGCTGTTACGACGCTTGGTATGAACTATCCGCATGGTCTTTACGTTATGCTCAAAGATACAGACGGTGTTGAACGCCGTTATTTTATGGGCTATATGGGATTCGACGGCTGGAAAACGCTCACATGGACGAATCCTGATTATATACCTGAAATCCGTACCCGTGAGATCCGCGTATATCCGATTTATCCGCGCGGACTTCCGTTTGTAAAGTTCACAGGATTTGAGGTTACCCGCGATGCTTCTCACGTTGGTGGAGACTACATCGGTTATTTCAAAGACGTAAAAATTATTTACGACAAAGCTCTTCTTACTTCTGACCGCGATATCGCTGATGAAGATCTGTGGGGTATTGTCGGAAAGAAAGAAGCTGATCGTCAGAACGGCGAGATGTCACGCTTTGGTAATAAACAGGTACAGCGTTACCTTGAAAAGTCTAAAGAAGCTACCGAAAATGAGTTTACTTCAAGCCTGACTGCTGGTTCAAGTTCTAATGCTGCTCAGACAACCGGTGCTGCTGCTAATGCTACAGCACAGTAACAATAAGTAAATTTTTGTTGATAAAGCGTCCTTGCTGTTGATCATCAACAGGGGACGCTTTTTTATTTGTGCAGAAGAGGTAATACCCCGGCCGTTATATCATGGAAAATAATTTTGCAGACGAAGTACCAACAAAAATAAAGATTAAGAAGACGTATGAGATATATGAATCATATCTTACTGTCATCATGCAGAATATCGAAGGGATACTTCAGAAGAATATAAAACTTTCTTCACAACCTACATATAAAGCGCGCATAAAATCATTCAGCAGTTATTACAAGAAATTACTGCGTATCAAACCTCACGAAGCAGCCCAATCAGACAGACTTGTAAGTCTTACGGATATGATTGGTATACGTATAATCTGTACATTTCTCGAAGACTTATCAGTTGTTCTTGATGAATTAAAGCCTTTGTTTGAAATAAAAGAAATAGAGAGAAAGGGTGCCTCTCAAAGTTTTAATGAATTCGGCTATGAGTCCATTCATTTGCTTGTCGGCATTCCGCCTGTCTGTGTACCGGGGACGGATACATTTCCCGACATGGAGCTGCCTCCTGATGCAGTATGTGAAATCCAGATTCGTACAATCCTCCAGGATGCGTGGGCAGAGGTTGAGCATGAACTTATTTATAAAAGTGAATTTTCTCCGTTTGATCTTCCTTTAAGACGAAAGCTTGCCTCCATGAATGCATCTTTGAGTCTTGCGGATATTATTTTTCAGGAGATACGCGATTATCAAAAGAAGCTTCAGGGAGAAATGGAGGAGAGGAGAAAGTCTTTTTATGAAAAAGCAGATGACCTTGATTCGATAAAACCTGAGGTGGAATATTCTGAATCAGAAAAAATTGAACGTATAACACCCTATGTAAAGGGTACAATTGACGATATGCTGCTTGATGCGATTCACGCACATAATGAAGGCGACCTTGAGAAGGCGGTGAAGATATATACGCAGATAATAGAATCAAAGCCGGAGCCGGACAATGTCGTACTGTCTGTTATTCACAAGCACAGGGGAATGGCGTATTTTGCCCGCAGTGAATACGAAAAATCACTTGATGATTTCAAGGCGAGTGCAGAACTAGATCCGCATAATTTTCGCTCGCTTTATTACGAAGGAATCGTATTCAGTATTCTGAAAGAAAATAAAAAAGCAATAGAATGTTTTACCGAATCATTACAACTGAATGAATATCAGTCACATGCGTTTTTCCGGCGCGCTATGGCATATTACGATGAAAAAGAATATCAGAAGTCAATGCAGGATATTACAGCAGCCCAAAAACTCGGATTGAATAATGATGCATGCACCACTCTGCATAAAAAATTAATGATACAATTTGATATGAATATGTAATGACCTACTTGACGAAAAATATCATTCTATGATATATTTCTTAAGTCGACGCTAAAGCGTTGTTTGTCTCCTTCGTCTAGTGGTTAGGACATCGGGTTTTCATCCCGACAACAAGGGTTCAATTCCCCTAGGAGATGTTTAATATTTCTTTGTGGCGTAAGAAATTATCTTTTTATCCTGCCTGTAGTTTTTTCAATTTTATTAAACTGTCTGCAAAGTGTCTGCAGTTTGAGGAAAAACTATGGCTAATCACCGACATACTTACACATTATATTCCCGGCCTACAAAAAATGGCGGTAAAATCTGGTATTACATGACGTATACTCCTGATGGTGTTCGAACCGGAGGGAAATCGACATGGTGCGAATCCAAAACGGCCGCACGCAATTACTGTGATGATCTACTTAAACGGGGGCTTCTTTATACCGGAATAAACCAGACATTCGGGCAATATGCTTTAGGCTGGTTTGATAAAGGTTCTGCATGGCTACAAGACCGAATGGCAATCGGTACACCTGATCATCCTGCATTATCCGAATCGACATTAAAACGTTTCCGTAGCGACTTGAAGAATCATATATTGCCATATTTTGAAAACAAAAAGCTGCAGGAAATTAAACCATCCGATGTAAAGCATTTTCGTACATGGCTTATGCAGGAACAGAAAATGTCCCCGAAATCTGTAAATAATATCATGTCAACCCTGAAAATCATTACTGACTATGCACTGGCCGACAATGCAATTTTGTTTGATCCGCTGCGAGGTATTCGACCAATGATTGTAAATAATAAGATTAGAGATGCGTTCACGTTGAATGAAGCAAGAAGTATATTTTCGTCTTCATGGATGTCAGAAATTACAAAAATTGCAAACATTACAGCAGCTTGTACTGGAATGCGTATGAGTGAAATTCTAGCAATAAAAAAGGACAATTTACATGAAACATATATTGATCTTACGAATCAGGTATACAGGGGGAAAATATGTCCTCTTAAAACAAAGGCCTCCCGAAAGGTACCGATAGTACCACAACTATATGCGATACTAAAACCTATGGTAAAAAATGGATATGCATTCGGTTCTGTCGATGCTCAACGGATTTATATACATTTACGGGACGTTATAACTGAGTTGAAAATGGACAAAGAACGGGTAAAACGCAATCTTTGTTTTCACAGCTGGCGTCATTTCTGCAATACATATTTACTTGCAGAAAACGTCCCGCCGGTGAAAGTTGCTGCGGTGTTAGGCCATTCGACAGGGGCGGGGAGTATGCAGGAACGTTATACGAACTGGTCGCCCGATATGTTCCCAGAAGTGTACGCGGCGCAGGAAAAACTTATCAAGTTACTGCAACTGTAATGGGCATCAGCGTAAGAAAATACGCCGATGTCCATACTGTCAGTTATCCAGTTTTATAGG
>WSSedB1CaDRAFT_10001165_pt1 | contig 10227 bp, 3 predicted proteins | sample WetSurSB1Cattail_FD_9460 | JGI IMG/M metagenome (IMG submission 9460)
GCATCCGCAAAGATTGACAGGTCAAAGGTCTATCCTGTTGCGACAGCCATTGACGTTGTCAAGCAGGCGGCTTACGCCAAGTTTGACGAGACAGTTGACGTCGCGGTGCGTCTTGGGGTTGATCCTCGACACGCAGACCAGATGGTGCGCGGTGCTGTTGTTCTTCCCAATGGTTTGGGAAAGGAAGTTCGTGTGCTAGTGTTTGCAAAAGGTGAGAAAGAGAAGGAAGCCACTGATGCAGGTGCTGACTTCGTGGGTGCGGAAGATTTGGTTGCCAAGATTCAGGAAGGGTGGTTCGAATTTGATACGGCCATTGCAACTCCCGATATGATGGGTGTTGTTGGAAAGATTGGTAAACTTTTAGGCCCCCGCGGGCTTATGCCCAACCCGAAAGTCGGAACGGTCACCTTTGAAGTGGGCAAGGCGGTGAAAGAGTCAAAAGCCGGTAAGGTAGAGTTCCGCGTTGAAAAGGCTGGTATTGTGCACGCACCGGTTGGCAAGGTTTCTTTTGACGCTGAGTTGTTAAAGGGCAACCTGCTTGCTCTGGTGGAGGCTCTTCTAAAAGCCAAGCCCTCAGCTGCCAAAGGTGTCTATCTCAAGAAAATATCGCTCTCTTCAACCATGGGCCCTGGAATCAATCTTGACGTCAGTGAAGTAACTTCGCAACTTTGATTGCTTTTCTGTTATAATTCGTGCCAAAGTTAAAGACAGCAGGCGTGGAACTAACTTAATCCGGTTTACACTGGGCCTGCCGAGACTTGGGTGTGTCGCGAAAACGGTTATCGCGCTTCCTAGCTTTGGCCGGGGCATTGCCCCAGATACCAAAAGAAAGGAGGATGTCTCTTGAACAAGGATAACAAGCAGAAACTAGTCACACAAATGCACGACAAGCTTACACGTGCCAAGGCTGTTTTCCTGGCGGATTTTCGTGGTATGAATGTTGGTCAGGCTACGAACCTTCGTGTTGAATTACGAAACGCTTCCGTCGAGTACAAAGTTTTTAAAAACACGCTTCTTGATTTGGCTGCCAAGGACACTGATGTGGAGTGCCTGTCACCATATCTCGCCGGTCCTACTGCCATCGCAATCTCGTATGACGATCCTGTCAGCGCTGCCAAAGTTCTCAGCAAGTTTGCAAAAGATCCTGCGGGCAAGTTTGTGCTCAAGGTTGGAGTTCTTTCCGGCAAGCTGTTGGATGTGAAACAAATTCAGGCGTTGGCCGATCTTCCCTCGCGTGAAGTTCTCATCGCTAAAATGCTGGGCTCCATGCAGGCTCCCGCAACCAATTTTGTCGGCGTTCTTGCTGCACTTCCCGGCTCACTTGTACGAGTCTTGGATGCAATCCGTGCGCAAAAAGCCGGAAATTAACCACATTTTGTAATTATTAAACACATTTCGACTTTGGAGGAATAAACACATGGCAGACATTACGAAACAGGATGTAATCAGTTTTATCGAAAAAATGTCGGTACTTGATCTTTCCGAACTGGTTAAGGAACTTGAAGAAAAGTTTGGTGTATCAGCTGCTGCTCCAGTAGCGGTTGCTGCTGCCGGTCCGGCTGCTGCTGCTGAACCTGCTGAAGAAAAGACCGAGTTTGACGTCATCCTCAAGGCTGCGGGTGCTAATAAAATTAATGTTATTAAGGCAGTACGTTCTCTGACTAGCCTTGGTCTGAAAGAAGCAAAAGACTTGGTTGACGGTGCTCCTGGTGCTGTCAAGATAGGTGTCTCCAAACAGGAAGCTGAAGATGCCAAGAAACTGCTTGTTGAGGCCGGCGCCGAAGTAGAAGTTAAATAGCAGCTTGTTCTGCTACGATGTAGAAAGCCAAGGTCGCCGTGTGCGGCCTTGGCTTGTCCTATTTGGGCAGTCATCCCCCCCACCTTCTCGAGTCAGTAATTCCAGCCGGTAAACCCTTTTCGGCCGGATGTCGTCACGATAATCGCCAAAGGAGACGCTATGGCTTATTCGATCGCCAATAACCACCTGCTGCGTAAAAACTTCGCAAAAATAAAAAATATTATCGATATCCCAAATCTCATTGATATACAGAAAAATTCCTACAGTCGTTTCCTCCAGCAGGAGGTTGTTTCCGAATCTCGTATTAACACCGGACTAGAAGCTGTTTTTAAAAGCGTTTTTCCGATAAAAGATTTCAGTGAGAGTGCTTCGCTGGAGTATGTATCCTATTCGCTTAGTAAACCCAAATATGACGTTGTGGAGTGTCATCAGCGTGGAATGACCTTCGCCGCACCTATGAAAGTCAAGGTTCGTTTGGTTATTTGGGACTCAGGCAAAGAAAGTGGTGTCAGAGCAATAAAGGATATTAAGGAACAGGAAGTCTATTTTGGTGAAATTCCGTTAATGACTGATAACGGGACTTTTATCATCAATGGGACAGAGAGGGTAATTGTTAGTCAGCTTCACAGATCTCCGGGCGTGTTTTATGATCATGATAAAGGAAAGACGCACTCCAGCGGAAAAGTTTTGTACTCTGCTAGAGTAATTCCTTACCGCGGCTCTTGGCTTGATTTCGAGTTTGATCACAAAGACATTCTCTATGTGCGTATAGACCGCCGTCGTAAAATGCCGGCTACGGTATTGCTGAAGGCTCTCGGATACTCCACGGAGCAGCTGCTAAACTATTATTACAAGAGCGAAGAAATATTTGTACATGGGGAAACATTCTCCAAAAGTATTGATTCGGAACTGTTGACACTTCAGAAGGCAGCAGTTGATGTGGTTGATTCAAAGTCGGGCGAGATTATTGTAAAAGCCAATCGTAAGTACACAAAGGCTTCCATCAAGAAGATGATCGAGCATGACATTAAAACAGTCCCGGTCACCTTGGATGGGATAGTTGGTCGCTATGCTTCGTCTGATGTTATCGACCCTTCCACCGGCGAGATTCTATTGGAGTGTAATGATGAAGTTACCGCTGAGAAATTTGAAGAAATTAAGTTGCGAGGAGTAGAAAGCTTCAAACTACTCTTTATTGACAATCTTCACATTACCTCATCTTTCCGTGACACTCTCCTCATGGATAAAATCAATACAACTGATGAGGCACTGATAGAAATCTACCGCCGACTCAGGCCTGGTGATCCACCAACTTTGAAGAGTTCGTTGTCACTTTTTGAGAATCTTTTTTTTAATCCTGAGCGCTACGACCTTTCTGCTGTTGGACGTTTAAAACTGAATTTCAAACTAGGCCTCAAAGTTTGGCCTGAGTGTACAGTCCTAAATGCCCCTTGTATGTTTTCTGGTGACGATGTGACGAGTTTTGAAGAACTCGTTAAGGTGCTGACTGCCGTAGATAATCAGTTCTCACAATATGTGATGATGCAGTTGCCTGGTGAATTTACTAAAACGCTGCTTAAACATGATTCTGCCCAGCCGGTCTCTGACAAATTGAAAGAACAGCTGCTAAGAGAAATCAACAACCTCGTTAAGGATGTTGATTTGTATCAGAAGGATGCGTTTGCCGGTTTGGTGTTTAGCGATGAAACTTCCAAGTTGTCTGAAAAAATTGAGCTTGGACTTTTTGACGAAAATCGACGTGCCATCGAGGTCCTCAGACGCAACAGACTGATTTTTGAAGATTTGCTCGGATCTGTATTTCAGAAGAGTTCCAAGAACGATATTCTTGAGATTGTTCGCTATCTTATTGAACTTAAAAACGGACGTGGTTCAATTGACGATATCGACCACCTGGGAAATAGACGTGTACGTGCGGTAGGTGAGCTACTGGAGAATCAGTATCGCATAGGTCTTGTGCGTATGGAACGAGCCATCAAGGAGCGCATGAGTTTGCAGGAAGTTGAAAATCTTATGCCTCACGATTTGATTAATTCCAAACCGGTTTCAGCGGTTGTTAAGGAGTTTTTCGGTTCCTCACAGCTTTCGCAGTTTATGGACCAGACCAATCCTCTTTCAGAAGTTACTCATAAGCGCCGTCTGTCGGCTCTCGGACCAGGTGGCTTGACTCGTGAACGTGCAGGATTCGAAGTCCGTGACGTCCATCCAACCCATTATGGCAGGGTGTGCCCAATCGAGACGCCTGAAGGACCAAACATCGGTCTGATAGCCTCTCTTTCAACTTATGCTCGGATCAATGAACATGGTTTTGTTGAGACTCCATATCGAATTGTGCAGGATGGAACATTGACAACCGAAGTACGTTTCTTTTCGGCGCTTGAAGAGGAAGGGCATGCAATTGCTCAAGCGAACGCCGAAGTTGATGCGGATGGTCGATTTGTAAATGACTATGTTTCAGCCCGCAAGAGTGGCGAATTCATCCTTGTCCACCGCGACGAGATTGAATTGATGGATGTGGCCCCGAAACAACTTGTTTCCGTGGCGGCAGCCTTGATACCTTTCTTGGAGAATGATGACGCGAACCGTGCATTGATGGGATCCAACATGCAGCGTCAGGCTGTTCCGCTGCTGAGGGCTGATTCTCCACTAGTTGGTACAGGCATGGAGCGCATTGTTGCCAAGGACTCCGGCGTGTCTGTAATTGTGCGACAGAACGGCGTGGTTGAGTCAGTGGATGCCTCCCGTATCGTTGTCAAGATCGACGAGTCAGAGCGTGATGAGACCGGTACCGGTGTTGATATCTATAATTTGATTAAGTTTGCACGTTCGAATCAGAATACCTGTATCAACAACAAGCCGGTAGTCAAAGTGGGCGATGTGGTCAAACGTTTTGACGTTATTGCTGACGGCCCCTCAACTGATATGGGTGAGCTGGCTCTCGGCCAAAATATCGTTGTGGCGTTTATGCCGTGGGGCGGCTACAACTTTGAGGACTCCATTCTGGTCTCTGAAAAGCTTGTCAAGGATGACCGCTATACATCAATCCATATTGAAGAGTTTGAGTGCGTTGCACGCGACACAAAGCTGGGCAAGGAAGAAATTACCTCCGATATTCCAAACTTGGGAGAGGAAGCGCTTAAGGATCTTGATGAATCAGGAATTATCCGCATAGGCGCAGAGGTTAAGCCGCAAGACATTTTGGTTGGCAAGATAACACCTAAAGGAGAGACGCAACTTTCTCCTGAGGAAAAGTTATTGCGTGCAATTTTCGGCGAGAAGGCGGGAGATGTTCGTGATACTTCACTGACCGTTCCACCCGGTGTCGAGGGCACGGTTATTGGTGCTAAGGTGTTTTCCCGTAAGGGAGCCGACAAGGATTCACGTACTGAGTTGATTGAGAAAGCTGAAGAGGAAAAGCTGCGCAAGGATGAGCAGGATGAAATCAGAATCATTCGTGTCTCCACTGAAAGTAAGCTGCGCCGTCTATTGATTGGTAAAACGTTGGCTGTAAAACTTGAGGACCGTAATGGTAGCCTCATTCTGCCGAAAGACAAGGAAATCACGGAAGAGGCTTTAAAATCTCTTGCAATTTCGGATTTGGAAGCAATTTCCGTGAACGATGCTGGCGAAACTGACGAAAGGGTTAGCCAGGTGATCGATACGCTTAATCGCCAAATTGATCTGATTCAAAGTGTTTTTGAGGACAAGATACAGAAGCTTCGCCGTGGTGACGATCTTCCTCCCGGTGTTATTAAGATGGTTAAGATTTATATTGCAATAAAACGTAAGTTGCAGGTTGGTGATAAGATGGCTGGTCGTCACGGCAACAAAGGCGTTGTTTCACGCATTCTGCCGGAGGAAGACATGCCCTACATGGAAGACGGGCGTCCTGTTGAGATTGTGCTCAACCCTCTCGGGGTTCCATCCCGTATGAATGTCGGTCAGATTCTAGAAACACACTTGGGCTGGGCTGCTAAGGGAATTGGCTGGCATATTGAGGAAATGCTTCAGAAACACAACTCCGCAGATAGCCTGAAGAAGTATCTGAAAAGCGTATATGGTGACGAAGAAGTTGGAACGTTTATAGATGGTCTTGGACAAGAAGAACTCATGCTGGTGTGTAAACGCCTTCAGCGTGGTGTGCCGATGGCTTCGCCCGTTTTTGAGGGCGCGTCTGAAGACAAGATTAAAAGTATGCTTGAAATAGCCGGTTTTCATTCGTCAGGCCAAGTAACCTTATACGATGGTCGCTCTGGTGATCCGTTTAAACACAAGGTTACAGTTGGTGTTATGTATATGCTTAAACTGCACCACTTGGTTGATGATAAAATTCATGCCCGTTCCATAGGCCCTTACAGTCTTGTAACCCAGCAACCACTGGGAGGCAAGGCTCAGTTTGGTGGCCAGCGACTTGGTGAGATGGAAGTATGGGCAATGGAGGCATATGGTGCAGCCTATGCGTTGCAGGAATTTCTCACTGTTAAGTCGGATGATGTTTCTGGTCGTACCCGCATGTATGAGGCTATCGTAAAAGGTAAACATACACTGGAGCCAGGGTTGCCCGAATCCTTTAATGTTCTCATCAAGGAATTGCAGTCGCTCTGCCTTGATGTTGAATTGCTCGAGGGTGAAGACGAGTAAATATTGCGTGCGAGGAACCTGCACACAACATCAAACCTATGTCGCGGCCGAAACCGGCTTGAGGACGTAGCTTCAGATATATACGGAGGAGAGCATCATGGAAGATTATTTCAGTTTTTTTGATAAACCCAAAGATCCGCTCCATTTTTCTGCAATACGGATATCCGTTTCTTCGCCGGAAAAGATCCGTGAGCGTTCTCACGGAGAGGTTAAAAAACCGGAGACAATAAATTACCGCACTTTTAAGCCAGAACGTGATGGTTTGTTTTGTGCAAAAATATTTGGACCGACAAAAGACTACGAGTGCAATTGTGGAAAATACAAGCGCATGAAGCACCGTGGCATAATTTGTGAAAAATGTGGTGTAGAGGTGATTCCCTCCAAGGTCCGTCGCGAACGGCTTGGTCATATCGATTTGGCTACGCCAGTTGCTCATATCTGGTTTCTTAAATCCCTGCCTTCGCGTATTGGTAACTTGCTTGATATAACTCTTAAAGACCTTGAAAAAGTTCTTTATTTTGAGGCATTCGTCATTAGTAATCCCAAGAACTCTCCTTTGCAGTTCTGTGAAGTGATGTCTGAAGATAAGTTTATAAAAGCTCGACAGGAGTATGGTTACGATGCCTTTGATGGAGGTATGGGCGCTGAGGCCATCAGGGAGTGCCTGAAGTCACTTAATCTTGATGAACTCTCCTTCCAATTACGCACCGAGATGATGGAGTCGACCAGTGAGGCAAAACGCAAAAAGACTGCAAAGCGTCTTAAGGTTTTGGAGGCTTTCAAGTCTTCCGGCAATAAGCCAGAGTGGATGATTCTTGAGTGCATACCTGTGTTGCCCCCAGAGCTTCGTCCTCTGGTGCCCCTGGATGGTGGCCGCTTCGCAACGTCAGATCTGAATGATCTTTACCGTAGGGTGATCAACCGTAATAATCGTTTAAAACGCTTGGTTGAGTTGCAGGCACCTGAAGTAATTATACGCAATGAAAAGCGCATGTTACAGGAAGCCGTTGATGCGTTATTTGATAATGGCCGCCGCGGCAGGGCAATTGCCGGCCCGAATAAGCGTCCGTTGAAATCTCTGTCGGACATGCTTAAGGGAAAATCAGGACGTTTTCGGCAAAATTTGCTCGGAAAGCGTGTCGATTATTCCGGCCGTTCTGTTATCGTAGTTGGTCCAGAGCTCAAGCTTCACCAATGTGGCCTTCCTAAAAAGATGGCTTTAGAACTGTTTAAACCATTTATTTACAATAAGCTCGAGGAGCGCGGTTACGTAACTACTATCAAAAGTGCAAAAAAGATGGTGGAGAAAGAGCGCCCTGAAGTGTGGGATGTTCTTGAAGAAGTTATCAAGGAACATCCGGTCATGCTTAACCGTGCTCCGACCTTGCATCGTCTTGGCATACAGGCATTTGAGCCAGTATTGATCGAGGGTAAGGCTATACAGCTCCATCCGTTGGTTTGTACAGCCTTTAACGCTGACTTCGACGGTGACCAGATGGCCGTGCATCTGCCTCTATCCGTTGAAAGTCAAGTCGAAGCCCGCGTCCTAATGATGTCAACGAACAATATACTCTCGCCTGCACATGGAAAACCGATAATTGTTCCATCGCAAGACATGGTTTTGGGCGCATATTACATGACTCGCGACAGGCTCTATGAACCGGAGATGGATGAAGCAACTGGCAAGGAGAAAATCCATGTTGAAACTAGGTTGCCGATTTATCGGAAAGTAAAGGGCACCGGCAAGATTTTTTCAGGTCCGGATGAAGTGCGTATTGCCTTTGATGCCGGTGAGGTTGATATGCAAGCTACGGTTAAGGTGCGGATGAAAAATCTTGCATCCGATGAAAAGCCACAGCTGATTGACACCACGGTCGGTCGTATTATTTTGAGGGAAATTCTACCCGATTCGGTTCCATTCAGCGCTGTTAATAAGGTCATGAATAAGAAGGAGTTGTCCAATCTTGTTGATACCTGCTACCGCATGGCAGATAACAAGGAAACTGTTATTCTCGCAGACAAATTAAAAGATATCGGATTTCGCTACGCTAATTTGGCCGGTATTTCCATCTGTCTCGACGATATGGTTATCCCTGAGGGGAAAACCGCCATTCTCACTAAAGCTGAGGACGAGGTGAAGGAGATCCAGAACCAGTATACTGAGGGTCTTATTACCGATGGCGAGCGCTATAACAAGGTCATCGACATATGGGCAAAGGCTACAGAGGATATTGCCAAAGAGATGCTTGACAACCTCTCAAAAGAAAAATTTTGGGTTGAGGGCTTGGGTATTTGTGAAGAATCTTCATTCAACGCTATTCATATGATGGCGGATTCTGGCGCAAGGGGGTCTGCACAGCAGATTCGCCAGTTGGCCGGTATGCGTGGCTTGATGGCTAAGCCGTCGGGCGAAATCATTGAAACACCGATTACCGCAAATTTCCGTGAAGGTCTGACAGTGCTTCAGTACTTCATTTCTACTCATGGAGCACGTAAAGGCTTAGCTGATACGGCTCTCAAAACGGCTAACTCCGGGTATCTGACACGTCGTCTGGTGGATGTTGCCCAAGATGCAATCATTGCAGAAGAAGATTGTGGAACCTTGGACGGCTTGATAGTGTCATCTCTGACGGAGGGAGGCGAAATTATCGAACACATTGGAGACCGAATTCTTGGCCGTGTGGCTTTGGACGATATCCTTGACCCGATCACTGGTGATGTACTGGTATCAGCCAATGAGGACATCGATGAAGGTTTGGTTAAACGGATAGAGGATTCTGGTCTTGAGAAAGTAAAGATTCGTTCTGTACTCACATGCCAAAGCCGTCGTGGCATTTGTTCGAAATGTTACGGGCGTGATTTGGCGCGTGGTCACAGTGTCAATATGGGCGAGGCAGTAGGGGTTATAGCAGCGCAGTCCATCGGTGAACCTGGCACGCAGTTGACTATGCGTACATTCCATATTGGTGGTACGGCATCCCGGCGTGCGGAACAGACTTCTTTGGAGTCTCGCACCGATGGTATTCTCAAGTTTATCAACTTGAATACAGTTGTAAATGCTGAGGGACACCACATTGTTATGAACCGTAATGGGGAAATTGCCGTGACAGATGATACGGGCCGCGAACGTGAAAAATATGTAGTTGTGTATGGTGCAAAAATAAAGATTGCTCCTGGTGGCAAGGTTACACAAGGATCAATCATGGCGGAATGGGATCCGTATACCATGCCGATTCTCACCGAATTTGCCGGAAAGATTAAGTTTGGGGACATTATCGAAGGTGTTACGATGGAGGAACAGCTTGATGAGGTAACCGGACTCTCGCGTAAAGTCATAATCGAATCTAAGGATAGTGACAAGAGGCCTCGTATTGCTATTAAGAATGTCGGTGGTGATTCCTCCGAAGTTGCAAGTGGCACAATCGGACGATATTTCTTGCCGGTAGGCGCAAACATATCAGTCCAGGATGATACCGTGATCAGTGCTGGTGACATCATTGCGAAAATTCCTCGTGAGACTACCAAGACCAAGGATATTACAGGAGGTCTGCCGCGCGTTGCCGAGCTGTTTGAAGCTCGTAAACCAAAGGACTTTGCTGTTATTACTGAAATTGACGGTCGTGTTTCGTACGGTAAAGATGCTAAAGGCAAACGTAAAGTGATTGTTACTCCTGAAATGGGTGAACCCAAAGAATACCTGATTCCTAAAGGGAAACATATTAGCGTTCACGAGGGCGACCATGTGCGTGCTGGTGAGCCACTGATGGATG
>WSSedB1CaDRAFT_10001166_pt1 | contig 10223 bp, 6 predicted proteins | sample WetSurSB1Cattail_FD_9460 | JGI IMG/M metagenome (IMG submission 9460)
AACATTACTTGATAAGTGGTAGTGTTGGCCAAGGAAATTGGGCAGCAGTACCGTGGATTTGTATTTTTGATCGCAATATTACGACTACTGCTACGAAGGGTGTTTATATTGTTTATCTTCTATCTCAGGATGGGAATTCTCTTTATTTAACATTGAATCAAGGATGTACTGATATAAAGAAAACACATACGAAGCGTGAAACGATATCTATTATAAAAGAAGAGGCCAATCAACTAGTAGAAGTGCTTGATAGTCGTGGATTTCGGCATGATCATGAAATTTCATTAGGAGACAATTTGACTGATCTGGCAGAATATTATCAAGAAGGAACGATTTTTTATAAAAAATATGATAAGAAGGCAATTCCTTTAGAAAGTGAATTGCGTACAGACTTAATGAATATGATTCAAATTTACAAGGATTATGTTGCTTTTTCAAGTGAAAAAGAATTATCAGTGGAAGATGGAGGTGATACGGCATTGTCTGTAAAGGATATTATCGAAAGGGTTAAATCATATATTGGAACACAAGGTTTTAGTTATGAATCTGGTTTAATAGAAAACTTTTATCTTAGTTTGAAAGCTAAACCGTTTGTTATTCTTGCTGGTATATCTGGTACGGGTAAAACTCGTCTTGTAAAATTGTTTGCAGAAGCTGTAGGCGCTACTTCTGAGAATGGACGTTATAAAATGATTTCTGTTCGTCCTGATTGGTCGGATTCTTCCGACCTTTTTGGGCATAGGGATTTAAATGGAAAATTTGTTCCGGGATCTATTATTGATTTTGTCAAAAATGCTGAAATGGATAATTCTCGTCCGTATTTTCTTTGTTTTGATGAAATGAATTTAGCACGAGTTGAATATTATTTGAGTGATGTTCTTTCTGTGATTGAAACGAGAGATTTGAGTTCGTCTGGAAAGATTATTTCAGATGTGCTTGTTTCAGAAGCATATTACGGTATAGATAAAGTGGCTGCAGAAAAATATGGAGTTCTTCGTTTGCCTGAGAATCTCTACATTATTGGTACTGTGAACATGGATGAGACCACATTTCCGTTTAGCCGTAAGGTTTTAGATCGTGCAAATACTATAGAGTTTTCTACCGTGAATTTGATGCCAAATTTACCGGAAGAAACTGAGGAAGTCCTAGAACCAATAGTTGTGTCAAATGATTTTCTGAAAACAGAGTATTTGTTGTTGAAACAATGTATGAGAGAGGCAGATTATGTGAACGATATTTGCTTTGAACTTGAGTCAATTAACAAGATTTTACAATTGGCAAATGCACATATAGGCTATCGTGTACGTGATGAAATTGTCTTTTATATGTTGAACAATAAGAATGCTAATCTGTTAGAAAAAAATGATGCATTAGATAATGAGATTATGCAAAAAATTCTTCCACGTATTCAGGGCAGTAATTTAGCAATAAAAAGCATGTTGTGTGCTTTGTTTAAACATTGTGCTGGCGATTATGAAGGCTACCAGATAGCGACAGATGACGTTAGTTCGAAAATGCTTAATGTAGTTCGTAATTCCAATTGTAAGTATCAGCGTAGTGCTGAAAAGATAGCCTTTATGGTAAGGAGATATGAAGAAGATGGATTCACTTCATACTGGCTCTGATGAATTGATTTATGTCCAAACGGATAAAGTTAGCATTATCATCAAAGGACGTACTGCTCATTCAAATATTCACCAAGAATATACACCAAACGATTCGGCACTTAAAGTGTTTTGCAAAGATCGTTATGAGGTTTCTTTAAATAAATGTAAGTTATCGGATAGTTTGAGTGAAAATAGAAAGTCTTATTTTGGAATTTATTCTTGTACACCTATTTTTTATGAACAACAGAATTATGAAATCATTATTGAAGCAGATGATGCCTATGAGATTGATTTTTGGCATGATAACTATAATATCCGAAATAAAGTGACAAGGGCGAGCCGTCAACATAATATTTTTTCTGGCATCATCAATTTTGGTAATGAGATTGGTTTATCTGATTTAGTGATTAAATTGAAAGGTGAAAAATATCTTTGCCTTGTTATCGAGATATTCCCAACAAAAATTGATTACAAGGAAGACTATAAAAATATTGTTGCCGATGTTACTAGGGAAGTGTATAATCTTGTTTTTGATTTTTTAAAAAAAACTTATATCAGTTATCGACAAGGAGATCATGTAAACAATAGCCCAGTTGAATTTTTTGCAGTCATTCGACAAATATATTCGGATTTTATCAGAGCGATTGATGTGCTTTTAGCGAGACCACATCATATTTTGGAGAAAACCTATGAAGTGCTTCCGGAATATAAAGTTAAACGAATAGATCATAGTACAATGCGTTGGATTGAAAAACATCAAGAGCGGGTTTGCCAATCGAATCATACCATTTTAGTAGAACGTGCATTATCGGTGAGAAAGCAAATTACATATGATACGAAGGAAAATCGACTTACGAAATATATGTTGCAACAAACGATAAAGAGATTGACAGAATTACGGAGAAATTATCAACAGTTGCAACGTGATACCGATATGGATATTGTAAAACAAATAGATAGGATGATTCAGGGATTAAATCGTCGTTGCAATAGCTCATTTTTAGCTGGAGTCAATGCGCATGAAGGATTTGCAGGAATGTCGTTGGTGTTCTCCTTGGCACCGGGATATCGTGATTTGTATAAATATTATCTTATGTTATTACGAGGGCTTTCTATTCATGGAGACGTATTCAATATTTCCGTGAAGGATTTAGCACTTCTTTATGAATATTGGTGTTTCATCAAATTGAATAGTCTTTTAAAAGACAGGTATGAACTGGTCTCACAGGACATTATCAAAACGCAGGGGAATGGACTATTTGTTTCGCTGGTTAAGGGAAACGGCTCTCATGTGAAATATCGTAATGTAGCGACGGGAGAAGTCATTTTATTGTCATATAATCCTAAAGCGATTACATTACCAACGGTTACGCAAAGACCAGATAATGTTTTGTCTTTGCAGAAAAAAGGAACAGATATTCAGTATGAGTATGTATTCGACGCAAAGTATCGAATAAATCTAGCTTTGCCGGAAAGTGGCTATTTCAAGGCGATAGATCGGACTCCGGGGCCGGAAGTTGATGATATCAATACAATGCATCGATATCGTGATGCGATTGTTTATCGAAATGGTGCGGACCCTTTTCAGAGAACGATGTTTGGTGCATATGTGCTTTTCCCGTATACTAATGAAGTAGAGTATCGTTCACATCGCTTTTACAAAAGTATTGATGAAGTGAACATTGGAGGTCTGCCGTTTTTGCCTTCTGCGACAAGTTTAGTTGCAGATATGTTGGATGAGTTGGTGGCAGATTCACCAGATTCGGCTTTTGAACGAGCTACCTTGCCACGCGGGATTGAAGATAAACTGAAAAAAATAGATTGGTCAGTTCGAGATGTATTGATTGGTTCGTTGAGTAATCCAGCACAGTTGAACATTTGCCAAAAATATTGTTTCTACCATATTCCTGTAAGTAAACTAGATGAGAGTAGCTTGCCTATTCATTATGTGGCGATTTATCAATCCAAGCGAATGTTTGGTAAAGCTGCCGGGATTCGCTATTATGGAGAAGTCATAAAGTGTATACCGGTAAAACGGTCAGCTATTTTGGAAACACCAAGGAATTCAGATGAAGCGTACTATCGTTTGGAAGTAAAAGAGTGGAACGTTTTATCGAAACCTATTAAAGTTAAGGAAGCGGGTTTTGTAAGGATTTTAACAAATCTGTTTTTGCTGTTGCATAGTTCTGAAGTTCCAGAGTTGTTGATTCGCTCGGAAGAAGAATATCGTTTGTACAGTGAATTGAAGCGAATCGCAAATCATGCGAGTATTGCTGAAGAAGATAGTAATATTGGTTTTGAATTCGAAGATGGTTGTATTGCTTTCTTAGATGGTAATATAAACGTCCACAAAAATGGCGTGGATTGTGGGAGATATACGATAGAACACTTTTCAAAATATCCACGGGCAACAATTCGGCAAATTCGTAGTGATATGAATAGGTGCAGAGACTGTAACTAATTATGTGTAATTGAACTCTATCTATTTGGACAATATGAATTTGAAAAGCATTTAATTAAAAAATATTTACCCTTTTCAAACAGAAAAGATAAGAATAAGAAGGAAGTTCAAGAATTGTATAATGTAGACCCCTTGTTGTGAAAAGAGTGTGGTCTTATTGAGTAATTCCATAAATTAAGTGGCATCAAATCTGATGTGGAGAAATATTCAAATTGCGCAACAGTATAAGTCTGAGATTTAGATAGATCTGTAGTGGGATAGTGCATGGGTCAAAGAAACCTGGAAGATCTTGGTTATAGCCTTGAAATAAGCTTTTTAGTATTGTGCTATTGGGTCTAAAGTTTTATAATAAAAATAATTGTTTAAGGTACTTGAAGTATTGAATTGTTGGGGCTTTTGTAAGAAAAATGCAGAACATATAGATACGAAAAAAAGTGGCAAAATGGCAGATGTTTGGCAAATGGGTGAAATTTGTTGGGATCAACAAAATTTACTATATCGTAGGTTTTTTATAAGGCGACTGAAATGACAAGTAGTATGATTTCAGTCGTCTGTTTTTGTGTCATAAAAGATGGTAATGTTTTATGATACAAAAGGAACCTCCCCAATGTCTTTTAAAAAGGATATTTTGTGATTTAGAGAATCTTTTGGTATACTATAACGGTGAGGATTTTTATTTGCAATATGGGTACAATCCTTATTGAACTAATAGTTGTTCAGCAAGAAGCTTATTCAAGATTATATTATAATAAAGTAGAAATTCTGATCAGAGACTCTTCATGAACTAGTATGATGTATTGGGGGAATAGTATTGGCAGCAGTCAGCTTGCTTCTATGGACCATGGTTAATCTAATAATAATTATTATTAGATATAGCACTGAAAAAAATAAATATACTAAAATGGTAAATGATTACTTGTTTAAACATCGTATTTTGTTTTTGTGTATTGAATTTATGATAGCTACATTAATAGGATATAATTTGATTGAAGCATTAACTTTTATCTGTTCTATATTAATATGCTATATAATGTCCAACTTTGATAATAGTGTTTATAAATGGGATGAAAAATATAAGAGTTTGGCATTGGTAATATCTATTGTTTTGCTATATTATATAACAGCAGCTTTGGAGCAAAATAAAAATTTATTACAGACATCTGCTTTATATCTAGTTTTGATGTTGATGTCACCTGTTTGTTGGCTGTGGATGATTATCGTACTTGCAAAAAGATTTATACAAAATATATATGTATACGAAATAAGGGAATTAATAGTTCATTTGATTATTATTTTTATATCAATAATAAGTATATTTGTTTCGATATATGAAATGGGATATGTATTTTGGGGATGCGATTTTATAAAAAATGAAAATTTAAGTTGGGTAGATATGATATATTTCAGTATTACTATATTTACAAGTACAGGTTTTGGGGATATTACGCCGAATAATTACTACGCTAAATTTGCAGCAAGCTTGGAAATGATATTAGGAACGATTTTTAATGGTGGTTTTGTGGCTATATTAGTAAGTCGATTTTTAGATATAAGAAAAAATTGTAAATGATAAATTAAGAAACAGGAGGTTTTAGTTCTCAAAAATTTAATTACATCCTATCCAGAGCAACGTGGAAGTATATATGGTGTCTTTTTATTGACTTTTTTAATCGTGAAATCATCGGTTATAGTGCAGGAAGAAATAAAGATGTGAAGCGTGTAATGCAAGCATTTTCAGAAGTTAAAACGAAATTTTAAAATATCAATATTTTTCATACAGACCGTGGGAATGAATTCAAAAACAAACTAATACGATGAAACACTTGAAGCTTTTAAAATTAAATACTCCCTCAGCATAAAAGAATGTCCATACGATAATGCTGTTGCTTAAGCAACGTATAAAATTATAAAGACAGAGTTTGTAAAGAACAAAATTTTTTCAGCACTGAAGGAATTTAAAATAGAGGTAGCAGACTATGTTAACTGGTTTAATAACTACAGAATTCGTTTTTCTTTGGATTATTCAACACCAAGAGCATCCAAAGAGAACACCCTTAAAAAATCTGTTTAGATAACTGTTGACAATCCAATATGATTCCATTTTAGGCGAGCTTTAAACGTGGGGAAAGTAGGCTCAAGTGTTACAAAAAGGCTTGACCGCTAAACCCATATTTGGTATAACCATGTGAGACCATATTTTTTAAATAATAGTTGCCCCTTTTGAAGCAAGGTTCAAGCCTAAAGAAAGTATGTAAGTGTTACAAAACCAATACATAAAGGAGAATGGGGATAATGAATGAAAGTTATGGTAAGGGTGTTCCTTACAAAAGTCGTGAATTAGAAGAGCATTCTAATAAAGATATTGCATTATATGGTTTTAAACATAAAGTTGAAACTGATGAGGAAGAAGAAACTTATAGAACTAACATTCGCCGTCAACGAGATAAAATACTTTATACAGGTGGTTTTCGTAGATTACAAGATAAAACACAAGTAATATCAGCAACTTTAACTGGAGATCATAGAACTAGATTAACTCATACGCTTGAAGTTGAACAGATTGCTATAAGTATTGCAGATGCTTTGGGATTAAACAAAGATTTAGTATCAGCAATTGCACTAGGTCATGATGTTGGACATACTCCTTTTGGGCATGCAGCTGAAAGAACATTGAATGATAAATTACAAGATATAGGTGGATTTCATCATCCTATACAAAGTGTCAAGTATTTGTGGGAAAAATATGGTGATAAGCTTATTGATGAAATTTATGAAGGTATATTAGCACATGATTCGGATATGTATGTAATAAAAGTGGAAGAAGCTGAAGAACAGCTACAGTATGTGCGTTATTCGAAAGAGTCAACCACTAAAACTTGTAAGGATTTTAGTAAGTTTTTAAAAAAACCACCAGGAACATTAGAAGCACAATCAGTTATTTGGGCTGATAAAATTGCGTATATTACTCATGACTTAGAGGATTTTTTACATTCGTCTATTTATACATCAGTTATAAAAGATGAACGGAGTGCAGTATTGGATAGCAAAGAAAACGTTGAAGATACAGAACAAGAATTATGTAAAATATTGAGTAGTTTAACAAACAAACCAATTGCATCAATTGATTTGTTTGAATCAAGAGACTTGATCAGAGCTATTACTACTAATTTAATTCAAACAAGTGCTGAAAATATTAGTAAATTTGATAACTTAAAGCAGGAAGAAGTTCGAGAAAAAACTATTGAACGATTAGATAAAGAAGATAAAAATGAAAAAAAGAGATATTTAAATAGTCTAATCATCAATTTTGATGCAAGTTTTAGAGAATTGTATTATTCTTTAAGAAAATTGTTAAATGAAAAATATATTTCAAGTCCCTATGTTCAACGTAGCGATGCTAAAGCCAAAAATATTATTTCTTCTTTGTATGAACAGTTTGTAGACAATTATGAACTTACACCATTGGAAATTCGTAGGAAAATTGATAATGAGACTGAAAAGTTAGAGGAAAATAAAAAGGATGAAGGTAAAAAAATCACTAGAAGGATTGTTGCATCGTATATTTCAACGATGTCAGATACATATGCAGAAGATATGTATTGCAACTTAAATGCTAGTAAGGATAATTATAATTTATAGAAAAGAGGAAGTTATGTCTGTTTTTTTAAAAGATGATAAGTTAGCTCATATCAATGCTATGGGACTAGGCAATATAGCACAATATATAAGCGTAGAACCAAATGGACAAATAAAACACATTCAAATTAGTAATTACGTTAAAAAGGAAGATGATTTAAAAGAATTAATTACAATTCTGCTTAAATCGTCTCGTTCTGGTGCAGTTAACATCAGAAGTTTTAGTCCCTCTATTATGAAAGGTAATAAACTAGTTTATAATAAAAAGATATGTGATATAGACGATATTCTTTTTCAAGTTAACCAAAATTGTTTGGATGGTAAATATTCTATTGTAAATGAAAACATAGATATTAATGATGGCGGTGTCTCGGGCGTTGTTCTTGGAGATATAATTGAGTTTGCACCTAAAGATACTCCTAAATGTGTAGATAAAGAAGGGGTATGCTTATTAGAAAAAAATTTAGGTTATCATGTTCTTAAAACTGTATATGGTTTTCAACCAGAGATCAATTTTGGCAATGAATATCGTGTCGAATTTAGTATACATCCAAATAGAGAAGGAGTAAAACAAACACATACAATAGTATGGGAATATGAACTGTTTGAGAATACAAAACATGGTTTTAAAATAAACTGGCCAAATAAATTTTCGAAATTTATTGGTGATAAAACTTTTGGATTAATAATTGCGGATTACTTAGGTTTAAATGTACCGTTTACTACAGTAATAGCTCGTGAGGTAGCTCCATTTACCTTTGGGAAAAAAACAGGATTGTTTGAAAAATGGATTAGAACATGTCCTATTGTAAAAGAAGCTGGAAAATATTATACCGGTAGTCAATGGATCGATCCATTTATATTAATGCAGTCTGAAGAATTGAAAGGAGATAGCCCTATAAATATTGCGGCTGTTTTAAGTCAGGATGCTGTAGAAGCAATATATTCAGGTGGGGCAATAATATCAAAAGAAAAGGAAAATGATGTAATTGAAGGGGTGCAAGGTACTGGCGATCAGTTTATGTTAGGACAAGCCTTTAAGTATGATTTACCAGATGATATAAAAAATGAGTTAAATAACGTAATAAATAAATTGAGAAATTATCATGATTTGCTTGGTGAGGTTTCAATTGAATGGGTTTATGATGGTAAAGACGTTTGGATTGTTCAATTAAACCAGTTAAAAAATAGTGGTTATGGAAATATTATCGTTCATGGAAAGCCTCAAGATTATGAACAGTTTAATGTTGAAAAAGGATTAGAATTATTGCGTGATACCATTCAATCTTTACAAAATAAAAACATTGGAATTGAACTTGTTGGTGATGTTGGAATAACTAGTCATTTTGGTGATTTATTAAGGCAAGCTAATATACCATCAAAAATAGTGGGTATAAGGTAAGCGTACAACCAAACAGTGTATATAAAAATAGCAGCCGTCGATGTATACTCAGAATATGAATATCAATCGACCGACTGCTATGCTTATTTACAGCTTTGCTGTATTTTTTCATTTCACGGAAGGTAGTCTTCTAAAAGTTGTGGTTCTCTCAAAAACGGAATGTTCGGGAGCGTTTCAAATAGATATTTAAAATAGTTGTATTCGTTTATTTTATTAGCCTTGCACGTTTCTATAAGGCTATAGGGACTGAACTGCTTTTTGCGTTCTCAGTTATCACGTGTAGTAGTCTGATGCTTTGCAAAGCAAGGATGGGCCCCGATTCATTGCCGTTTACACTTTATTATAGCAAGAGAAAAAACACATTGGAATGAAATAACGAAAAAAGAAACCTCATCCAGCAAACTTGATTGTGTTTTATCTTTGCTTGGATGATGTTTTATTGGCATTTACCTTTTAGTTTGCCTACTTCCTAGAAGGCTTTTTTGCTGCGATTTTGGCATCTTCAAAAACAAGTTCGAGAGCAGTAATCGCTTTTTGCCGATCGTCATCATTTAATTTATAGATGGTGCCGTTAAAGATCACTTCTGATTGATTAAGGAAATTTATAAGGTCGGTAGAATGTTTTTCTTCTTCTGCTTTATGAAAATTGGCACCTAATATGTAATCAATAGATACACCGAAATAGTCTGAGAGCTTTTTGAGAATATCAGAACTGGGCGTTGCTCTATTTAGTTCATATTTTGATATGGCAGCTTTTTGGACATTTAAAATGCGTCCTAATTCCGTTTGAGTAAGTCCTTTGCTTTTTCGTAATTCGCGTATTGTGTTCATAGAAGCACCTCTTTCTAAGATAATAATAGAGTGTCGAATAGAGATACACAATTTAAGTAGTAATACAGAAAAAATAAAAAGTATCTTGACAAGATATAAATAAGTTGTATAATAAAAGTATCTTTAAAAGATACAAAAGCAAATTTATAGTAGATAAGAATAAAATGATTATGCGTAAGAAAAAAAATTCTTAAATATGTTTTAGAATAAAATAGTAGGATATAAAATAAAAACCCAATTTTTTTAATTATAAAGTATCCTTAAATGATACTTTATAAAAGATTTA
>WSSedB1CaDRAFT_10001167_pt1 | contig 10222 bp, 11 predicted proteins | sample WetSurSB1Cattail_FD_9460 | JGI IMG/M metagenome (IMG submission 9460)
AACCGTGCGATCTTGTTCGGGGGGGCGGCTGTAACGGAGAAAGGCGGCTCTGAAGTAGCCGCTCATGTCGATTCCCTCGGCTTCCGCCCGTTTGCGCCAACTCTCGAACAACCTGATGGCATCTTCGGTGTTCGGTTCATAGGCTGCGTCTTTGACAAAGGCCGGGTCATAGGGGAGCAGGTGTGAGGTGATGGCAAAGTCTGCTCCCCGGGAGGCGGCCCAGCGCAGTACTGACGGAAGTTCGTGCAGGTTGTCGCGCATGATGACGAACTCTATGCCGATTTTGAAGTCGGTGCGTCCGCATTGTTCCCTGGCTTTGTTGAGCGCCGAAAAGGCCCGGTCGATGTCCCTCAGTTCCCCGCCTTCACGTACGACGCTGAAAGTTTCGGGAGAGACCGAATCAACAGAGATGCAGATCCGGTCCAGTCCCGCTTCCAACAGGGATATGGCGCGCTTTTCGTCCAGCAGCAGGCCGTTGGATTGAAAACCGATCCAGGAGTCGCGCGGCATGAGGCTGCGGGCATGGCGGATAAAATCTTCCAGACGGTTGCAGAGCAGCGGTTCGCCGATGCCGCTCAGTACCAGCGACTCGGCGGTGGGAAAGGCAGGGTCCAGCGCCTTGAATGTTTCCATGGTCAGAAACCCCTCTTTTAGTTCACTCCCCATGGTTTGCTTCATGCACATGCTGCAGTGCATGTTGCAGTAAGTGGTTGTTTCTACAAAAAGCTTTGAAGGGTAGGGGCGCAAGGCCGGCCGTGATTGGTCGGCCGGAGCAGGAGAGATGCGCGCGGCTTTCGGCTTGTTGCCGGTCAGGGGGGTGTTGGAGAGGTTGGCGATACTCCATGTCGGCTTGTTCATACGGATTCCCTATGGGTATGAAAAAAAAACTGCACTCGTGCATTTCAGCATGGTGCAGGTAATTTGTTCTTTGAAAAAGAGAGATACTGTGGGCAATTTTTTTAATCTTGTCAAGGGGGGCATTCAGCCCTTTCAGGAAAGAAAGCCTCCGCCGAAACCGCCGGCTTTGCGTTCCTGCAACCATTCGTTGATCAAGCCTATGGCGCAGCCGACTCCGGCATCGACACTGATCGCCGCCACAGGGCAGTTTGTTGCGCAGGCCCCGCATTCCAGGCAGGCATGCAAATCCACGATATGGGCCTTGCGCTCCCTGATCTCGAAAACCTGGTGCGGACAGACCTCCTGGCATTTGTTGCACCCGACGCAGTCTTCCTGCCGCAACGTCAGGGTAACGACATTTTTCAGATACCGAAATCCCTTCATGGATGCCTACACCTTTTTCCAGATAATCTTTTTGCTTGATTTAAGAGAATTACAGGTGTTGCAGAAATATCCTGTGCAGCATTTTGAACAGACGGTGATTTTATCACCGCAGTCGGGGCAGTGCGGCTCCATCTCAATGAGGTCATAGCCGGTTTCGCCATTGCAGAATTCACAGAAAATCGTGATATTTCCGTCGGCAACTTTCCTGACCATTTCATTATCACATTCACGGCAGATTCTTCTTTTCATGGGGGGCTCCTCAAAAGATGAGTTTGCTGGAAATATGTTGCCATAAATTCAACCATTTATCCAGGATTCTTCCATCCAGTAATCTTATTACAGAAACCTTCCTGCAACCAGTATCAGCAGGCCGGAAATAAAGGCGCAGCCCATGATGGGAATGCCGAGGCGCATTTCTTTCTTGACCCCCGAACGGGAGGTGAAGTTGGTGCATCCGGTGAAGTTGAACGCGTAGAAGGCGCTGATGGCGGGAAGCGCCAGAAAGGCGGCGATGGTTGTTGCCGGACTCCAGTGAGTGCCATCGGCGAACAGATAAAAAACGGTGCTCCAGGCCAGTCCGGCCAGGGCCCCCTTGACGCTGAAACTTCGTACGGGAATCCAGGGAAGCAGGATCGGTGTCAGCGCCACGCCGGTCAGAACCGCACCGGTCAGGGCAGCCAGGGCGGTTACTCCGGCATGTATCCCGCTCAGCAGCGTGGCGGCGATAAACAGCACCGCACCCCAGATGCAGAGCGTCTTCAGCACCAGAACGACCTCCACCGGTATCAGCACCAGCCGTTCACGGAGGGAAAAGGTCAGCTCCTGCATGGCCGGCGTGGTTTTCATGCCGTTGTCCAGGTACTCTGGCAGGTCTTCGGCCCTTATGGTTGCGTAGCTGACAGAGAATCCACTCTGGCGGATTACCTGATGGGCAGCCACACCAGGCGCTCCCAGAATGGGCAGGATCAGCCGGCGGTGGGTGACCACCTGGGTCAGGCCGGTCGCTTCGATGCGCTGCACCAGTTCTTTAGTGCTGAAGGTTCCTTTGCCGGCGGCGCACCAGACATTGATGCCATAGGTTTCCAGCACCAGCAGCCATACATTTTGGCCGGCAAGGGAGTTGCGCACGATATCGAAGCTCATCTTGTAGTTGGCGGTGACAACCACCGGATCATCCGGCCTCGGGTTGCCGATGGCATAGAGACCGGCCGGTACAAAGTAGCTCATTCTCTTAATCGCCCAGCGGGCTTTGCAGGCGCCCAGATGGTCGGCCAGAGTGAGCTTCCAGCAAATCCGCGGCACCTTACCCGCTGGAGTGGTCAGCCAGCCCAGGAAGCCGGGAACATTTTCGTCAATTGGTCCGCTTCCGGCGGAACGCCGTGGACTACAGCAAGCAGTCTTCTCTGTTGCCTCGCTGCTGCCCGCGCCGCAATGGTTCACTGCCGGTTTGTTGTTTTTCTCATCGCATGCGGTCATCGGTTTTCCTCATCAAAGCTTAAACCCTGGCCGGCTGAACAGCGCTAAACCATCTGCGTTGGAACCAGAAGGCGACATTGACCAAGGCAATCATAACCGGAACCTCCACCAGTGGACCGATTACCGCGGCAAAGGCGGCGCCGGAGTTGAGGCCGAACACGGCCACGGCCACGGCAATGGCCAGTTCGAAGTTGTTACTGGCGGCGGTAAAGGCCAGGGTGGTGGTTTTGCCGTAATCGGCGCCCAGTTTCTTGCCCATCCAGAAGGAGGCGAGGAACATTACCACGAAGTAGATCAACAGCGGGATGGCGATGCGCACCACATCCATGGGCAACTGCACGATCAGGTTGCCCTTCAGGCTGAACATGACCACAATGGTGAAGAGCAGCGCGATCAGGGTCAGGGGACTGATTTTCGGCACTATCTCGCGATGGTAGCGCTCCTTGCCCATGACCTTGACTCCGATCAGGCGGGTCAGGGCGCCGGCGATACAGGGGATGCCCAGATAGATAAAAACGCTTTTGGCGATCTGGCCGATGCTTACATCGACCGCTACCCCCTTGAGGCCAATCATGGGCGGCAGGATGGTGATGAAAAACCAGGCGTAGACACTGAAAAAAAGAACCTGGAAGACGCTGTTGAAGGCCACCAGTCCGGCGGCGTATTCGGTGCTTCCCTTGGCCAATTCATTCCAGACGATGACCATGGCGATGCAGCGGGCCAGGCCGATCATAATCAGCCCCACCATGTATTCCGGTTTATCAGGCAGCAGGACAGCCGCCAGCACGAACATCAGCACCGGCCCGATCACCCAGTTTTGCACCAGCGATAATCCCAGGATCTTCTTGTTCTGGAAGACCTCAGGCATTTCCTCGTATTTTACCTTGGCAAATGGGGGGTACATCATGACGATCAGACCGATGGCGATGGGAATGTTGGTGGTTCCTACCTGGAAGCTGTTGATGAAGGCCTCCACGCCGGGGACAAAGTATCCCATGCCCACTCCCAGCGCCATGGCGGCAAATATCCAGAGAGTCAGCCAGCGGTCCAGGAAGGAAAGTTTTTTAGAAACGTGTTCACTCATGATGCACCTCCAAAGTAGTCTGTGATCCAGGTTTTTATCTCGTCCCGCACGCGGCGGAATTCAGGCAGGACTGTCTCCTCACTGCCCTTGAGCCGCGACGGGTCGTCGAAACCGCGATGAATTCGTTGTGTGCCGCCGATGAAGAGCGGGCAGGTTTCGTTGGCATCGCCGCAAAGGGTGACAACGTGGTCGAATTTTAGCCCCTCGAATTCGTCCAGGGTTTTGGAACGATGAAGGGAAATGTCGATGCCCAGTTCGGCCAGCACCCGGGCGGCCAGCGGATTGACCCTGGTGGCTTCGGTTCCGGCGGAAAAGGCCTCGCAGCGGTCAGCAAGATAGTGGTTGGCCAGTCCTTCAGCCATCTGGGAACGGCAGGAATTGTGGGTACAGAGGAAGAGGATGCGCTGTTTCATGGTGGTCTCACATATTCAAAAGATTGAGGAAAAACATTGTTTGTATTGGGGAATTATATATCCGCTTGTGCGGATATATGCAAGAGGAAAATGCTCTGAAAAACACCTTGAAGTACAGATTTTATGGTTGATTAACATGTTGCGGTGAAATAATGTGGAATGACTAAGGCGGCGGGTGCAATGTGTTACGTCTATATTGTTTGTTGCTGTTTTTGTTGATAGCCATTCATAATGGAAGATGACCGGAATTCCGGTAGTTAATTAGTTGGCAGGGTAAAACAAGCTATGACAAAGGCAAACAAAAAATCTAGCCTATTTGATGTATTTAAACTTGATCTTATTATTATCATCTTCGTCATTGTCGTGATTTTAGCAATTTCTATTTTTGTTGACCCTCGAAAATTGCTGAATAGTTTAGTAAATTTTTTATTAAAATAAAGTTGTATATGCTGTTTGGAAAATTGTTGCTGTGATAATTAGTATTTCTGGATATCCGATATTGCGAGAGAAACTTCAAAAAAATGAGTCAGATAAATGGGATAAGAAATAGTTTGCCTGACCTGCCAACAAGCCGCCGAACACAAAAATAGTGGAAAGGAAGGAAGCCTCATGATGAAAGCAGTGATGATATTCCTGCTCATGGGTGTATGCGGTACCGGCTTGCCCGGCGTGGCAGAGGCATTCCAAAAGTATGTCGTAAAGACGATGGCGGGAGATCTGGAAACGACTATATATCCGCTTGTGCGGATATGTAGTGAAATGTTATACTTTCTATAGATGGAAGCAGGTAAAAATATGATTGGGGGTGTACTGTCATGAGAGGCAAGATACATGCAACGACACTTCATGAAATTGGTGAACATCTTCATTGGCATATGAAGACACCTAAGAAGTTCCATGTTAATTGGGGGCGTTGGCATAAAACGGTCCGCAAGTCGTTTATGGGGTTTGGAACGATAGCACCCATGGTTCCTACGTTTGAGGGATTTGGTTTTACGCCGCTTATCCATGAGGCATTTTCGGGATTCGGCATGATGCCGCATATCCGTCTGCCGTTTACGGGGTTTGGAACCATATCGCTCGTTGGCCGCACATTTGCCGGATTCGGCACAATGCCTCTTATTCACCACTTGTTTGCGGGGTTTGGAGAGATTAATTCTTAGCTGCCGGCCAATCGAGGGGGAGGTCAAATGAAGAAAGCGCCATTCTGTACTAAAATACATCGGCATTATTTGCAGGATATGAAAAGAAAGCGGTTGGCGTGAGTCGGCCGCTCTTTTTTTGAAATATTGAGAGAAGTATATACCTGGCGAATAGCCTATGCTATTGAAGGCGCAAGAGATTGGCTGTTCAGCCCAAAAAACACCCCGATGATCCCTTGTTTTCCTCTTTGTTTTGAATCGGTCTTAATAAGTTGACATTAACCAGTAAGAATATTATACAAAGAAACTACCTGTCGCCTGTTTGCGATTTTGTCTTGCCTGCGATTGCGGGCTTGATTGGAATACGTGATGATTAGAGGAGGAGATGGTGGTTTCATGCTTTTGTCCATATGCGTTGAAAGCCGCTCAGCCCGGAATTGATCCGGTCTGGCGGCTTTTTTGTTTGTGGAATCCACGAAAAGAAGGGGAAATCAAGGTCGGGTAAAACGGTCCGAATGCGGCATTTCACTTTCCTTCGGGCCGGCTTCGCAGCATGGCATGGCGCTGAATGGATCTTGCAATTCAACAACTATCCCAAGGAGGTTCACATGAGCTCAACAAAACAGAAAAAATCCAAACAAGCATCCGCAGCTTTATCCGATCCCCATATATGCCGACTGGACGACAATGCCATCGGAGCGATTAATACAGTAGAAAACATTGTCTACATGACCGTTGTGTCCAGGGATGCCAATAATCTCAAGGCCGAGTACCGGGCGGGATTCGTCCAGGGCAAATTGCAAAATTCAACAATTATTTCCGCCAGGGACAATACCTGGGACAATGCCTATCTGACTGACGCGTCGCATGGTTTCCCCAAGCAACCGGGCCCGACCCTGAAAGAACGGACTACCGCTTCCGACCTGCTAAACGCAAACTACGATTATTTTCTGCAATACCTGCGAAACCCTTCAACGGATGGTGTCACGGCCGGCCGTCTGAAAAGGCTGCTGTTCCGGATGCTGGGCATCTATCATGGTGTAACCGAAACGCAACCCGAGAACCTCGATTTTTCCGGGAAGTGGCTCCCTGATCTCACCTATTTCAAGCCGTCGGAGCTTGTCGTCAGCTATGAATCAAAAACCCTTACCTTCATGGATGTCTATTTTCTGAATGCCTTCAGCGACCTCGGTGATGTTATCTCCAATGCGCCCGACGCGGACTCGGGCGGCGGTCGGGAGTCATGTTCGGCTTTCGTTAAGCGCTGCGGCGACCAAGTGATCCTGACTCATAATACCTGGGCTGGCTTTCTTTCCCAGACCATGGTTCAGACATTCGCGATAAACAATGACCTGTTTACCATAAATGCGGGAACCCCCGGTCTGATCGGTTCCGGGACCGATTTCGGCTATAACAACAAGGGGATTATGTTCAACGAGACGACCCACCGCTTGTCCAAGACCATCACCAAGGTCAGCGGTCTCTGGATATTCTGGCGGGCAACCCTGGCCGAGCAGTTTTCAGCATCAATCGACGATTTTTTTGACGCTATCTCTCTGGATAATACCGGCAGCTACCTGAACGGATACATGGTGGTTGACGCCAACACCAATGAAACCGGACTGGTGGAGATGTCCTACCGTTGCTTCGTATTCTACCGTTCAAACGGTGGAGCCTATACGGTTACCACCAAATCGCTCGACGGATACCCCTGCTCAATCAAATACGATCAGGAAATGGTCAAAGAGGACTACCTCATGGGGATCAATTTTCCGGCGTCGGACCAGGTGCGGTCGGATCTTCAGTCTAAAGACAACCGTCCGGCCCGAAAGAAACAGTTTAAAAGGCTGCTGCCGCGGGTTACGGACATAGAGAGCGCTCAAAAGGTGATCACCTACACCAATCCCCGCAATCCCCTCTCCTTATTCGGCCGATGGGACCTGGCATACGGCGAGACCGATTATCCCAAGCAGGTTCCGGATGGTTCCGTTGACGCAAAGGTAGCTGATACCGGCATGGTCAAGGCTTTCATGCAATTGAAGGGTGATTTCGATACGTCGTCCACGGCCACCGGCTTCTGGATGCTTTATGGTACTCCCAAGATAAATGGCAAGCCGTTCATATGGAGTCAGTCAAGCTATTCCTGGCAGAAATTGCGCGACGTGCCCGACACTCTGGATGGAGAATTTGTGCTGATACCTCTGTATATGAAGTAGTCGAGAGGGACGAATGATCGAAGGGACGGAGTAATGCCTTCAAACATACATAATCTTGAGAAGCGACACTAACTCTGCAAGGAGAAGCATCCATGAAAATCAAAAAAACTCTGACCTGCCTATTATCAATTGTTGCGCTGTATTCCTGCTTGTGCCTGAACGCCTTTGCACAGGGTGACAAACCGGTTCAAATAAAGCACGAGCAGATCACCCAGCAGATGATAACAATGGTGGAACACAATGCGGCATTAAAGAAGATGCTTATGGATTCGATTGCATCAGCCAAAAAGCATAACCCCGACAGGGTGATGAATCCTGCCCAGACACTGGAAGAATATTATGCGTTCATGGATTGGGCGACAAAGGCGATGCCCTGGTCGATCTTGCGGAACCTCCCCTATTCATCGCTGTACGATCAGATAGACCAGAGTCTGGATTACTTTTACTACATCAATGACCAACCCCTTGCCGCATTGAAAAACAAGGGATACTACAACAATTCCCTGCAATACCATGAACCCTATCGCACTTGGTTGATCAATTTTACAAAGGAATGGGGCATGTATTTAAGCACGGAGGCGTCCTGGAATGATCAGTACTACCAAAAAGCCCTGGCGGATCCGAGTTTCGGTCTGCAGAAAGGGTGGTACGAAGATCCGTCGCATTGGAAAACATTCAATGACTTCTTTGCTCGATACCTGAAGTCGCCTGATCAGCGCCCCATTGCCTCTCCGGATGACCCGTCAATCATATCGTCCCCTGCCGATTCAAAGCCTCAGGGCGTATGGAGGATAGACAAGCACTCCAACATTGTGGAGAAAAAAGGCGTCAGGATAAAATCAACGCTATTCAAATCGGTTGTCGCACTCATCGGTAAAGATAGTGCTTACAAAAATGCCTTTGCCAACGGGACCCTGACCCATACCTTTCTTGATGTAAACGATTATCACCGCTACCATTTCCCTATCAGCGGCACGGTAAAAGAAGTCCGGATTATCCCAAGCGATGATGCGGTCGGCGGAATCACGACGTGGGACCCGGAGAAGAAAAAATACGTCCTCGAGTCAAGCACGCCCGGCTGGCAGAATATCGAGACGCGCGGCTGCGTAATCATCGAGACGAAAGAGTATGGCCTGGTGGCCCTGTTACCCATAGGGATGTCTCAGGTGTCCTCGGTTAATTTTGAAACCGCCGTCAAGCCAGGCACTACGTTCAAGAAGGGGGATATGCTCGGGTACTTCCTCTTCGGCGGTTCGGATTATGTGATCCTGTTTCAGGACAAGGTGAAGTTCAACTTGACGGTATCAAAGGATAAGGATGGTAAATACAATCACCTGTTGATGGGCGAAGAATACGGAAAAGTTTCACTGAAAAAGTGATATTTCTGCGTTGTCTACATAACTTTTTGGATGTATCGAGTAGTATCCATCATAATCTCAGTCGTTCCTCACCAACCCAAAAGCCCGCCCAAAGCGGGCTTTGCTGCCTGTCGATCGTTTCGAACAAAAAGGAGGTTTGCACATGCCGGACATTAAGGTGGATGCTGAACTTGTCGCTTATTGCGGGCTTTATTGCGGTGCCTGCAGGTCCTATTTGAAGGGCAAATGCAAGGGCTGTCACGAGAATTCAAAGGCTACGTGGTGCAAGGTGCGTTCGTGCTGTATGGAGAAACAGATAATGACGTGCGCCGAGTGTACCGAATTCCCCGATCCGCGGACATGCAAGAAATTCAACAACTTCATGTCCAAGTTGTTTGGTTTGATATTCAAATCAGATCGAGCTGCGTGCATAGCGCAAATCAAGCAACTGGGCCTTGATGGTCATGCAAGGGCCATGGCAGACATGAGAAGCCAGTCAATTAAACGGTAGTCTATTCATTCAATGGCTGGAAAGCTACAAGGCTTCCCGCCTTTTCGGATGCCAGGAGGGTAAATGAAAGCAGGTATTTCAACAATTCTATTCGTGCTGGCCTTGGCTGGATGTGCAGCAACAAACAAAAGCGCCAAATTGGTGTTTATAACCCCTGACAAGGTGAGTATTAATCTGTCAACCAACATCCGGCAACCTAACGAAATCGATTTGCCCAGTGGCGGCTTTTCAATTGTTGCACCGAAAATCGATGATGATGTTGCGATTCAGGTGTGTGCATCTGCTAACCGCAAAATTATTGATCAGATCAAAATCGGAGGGAGTATTGATAGTCATCCGTGCTTTACTCCTGGTACAGGAATGGCGATGCGCGAGACTCAGCCACCCCTGTACTCTGTTCCTCTAATCATTAAAACCGGAGAAGCACACAACTATTATTCTGACGATAGAAGAAGGAGCGACAAGGATACGACTATCATCTCTGTCAATGAAGTTGCCAACGCCGATGAGACTCCTTTGGGGCCAACATATCTGGTAGTACTGATTGACAGGAACAAGAATAGCACGCTGGACGACGGTGAGTTGTGGATAGCAAAAATAACCTGGAAATAATAGGTTACATAATCAGAAGAAAAACAAGGGTAAATATTCGACCAAACACGCATTGGCCAACGTTAAATAGAAATTGCGGGACACACTGGTAAAAATAGTGTATTAAAAGTGGGCATGGAACCGGCCCTC
>WSSedB1CaDRAFT_10001168_pt1 | contig 10221 bp, 13 predicted proteins | sample WetSurSB1Cattail_FD_9460 | JGI IMG/M metagenome (IMG submission 9460)
GATCGGGGTCTTGCTGTCCATGTAATCAGGGTTCTCCTTGTTGTTACCCAACTCTCGCACAAGATGATTGGTGTGATCAAGTCGAATCAGGTGAAGGAGAGTATCTCAGTCAGTTTTTACTCTTGTCTCACACTGGCTCAGGTTGAATCGTTTCATAATTCATCTTACACTTGCTGTAATATTATTAGAAAGATTGACATCTCCAGTATCGCCTGCCATTAATTTTTATCGAAAACATTTCAATGATTTCACCGCAGTATTGTCACTTTATAGGGCACAGCACGGGTAACCGTGTGTCGCAAAGCTACCATCCCCACTGGGGATAGAGGGGTTGTCGAAGTGAATCAAGAGATTCTTTTCAGGGTAGGGGCCACGCTTTCGGTTTGATGAACGGAGAGCGTGGTTTTTTTTGTGCGTAGAGAGAGATTTACATACAATGGTGTCAATGGAAAGGAAAGAAAAAATGGATAACAAGCCGAGAAAACCGTGGATTGCCGGGTTGTTGAGCCTGATTCAACCGGGGTTCGGTCACGTATACAATGGAGAAATTCGGAGGGCCTTGGCCATCTATGCGATTTCGTTTCTGAGCTCTCCGGCAATAATCCTGTGCCTGCATCGCAGATTTGTGATCATTTTCCTGGTGTCGTATGTCATTTTCGCCTTGGCCTACTATGGGTTGGTCTTTGCCGATGCGATCAGAACGGCACGGCGTAACAGGGACCACTTTGTCCCCAAGGCGTATAACAAAGTGGTCGTGTACCTGGGGATCTTCCTGCTGGTGGTGTGTTTGAATCTCTCCCTGGCGTCGATCATAAAATCCAACTTCATTCAGGCGTACAAATCCCCATCGGCAAGTATGGAACCGACACTGCTGATTGGGGATCACATGCTTGTGGACCGCACTGAGGCGGCGCGCAGTCCCAGGCGGGGGGATGTGATCATTTTTGAATTTCCCGAGGACTCCAGCAAGGATTTTGTCAAACGAGTGGTGGCCGTGGGTGGGGACAGGGTTGAAATCAGAGACAAGGTGCTCTTCGTGAATGGCACGCAGGCGCATGAGCCCTATGTTTCCCACAANGAGGCGAATCTGGTTCCGGCGAGCATGAATCCTCGTGATAACTATGGACCGCAGGTCGTACCCGTGGATTCCTATTTTATGTTGGGAGATAACCGGGATAGAAGTTATGACAGCCGGTTTTTCGGTTGCGTTCCAAAGAGTAAAGTCAAAGGAACGGTGAAGAGTCTGTATTGGTCCTGGGATAAGAAATTTTTGTCGGTGAGATGGGACAGGATCGGCGTGGAAGTGCGATAGACAGCGCACGTTGACCGGGCTTCAGAGGTGTGTTGCGGGGATGTCTTTCTCTGAAAAGAGATTTGCAGGTGGCGTTTTTTATCATGTCACCGGAATCTCTCTGGATTAAATGGACGCTCCGGAACTCGCGGCTTGAACAATATGAAGTCAGAAGATATGGGCAGTGTCCTGCATTTAACCAAAGTAGACAATGTTTATAATAGTAGAAACTCGCTTCTACATATATAAATCTGACTTTAACCGGTCAATAACATATGTTGTCAAGGAGAACTTAAATGCAAATGTCCAAAAGAATATTTTTGGGTGTACTTACAATTATGTCGGTATTTGTCTTTTCTTCCTACACAGTTGCTCAAGAAAACACTCCTGGTAATTTTCCAAGTGCATTGGTGGTTGTTTCTGGAGCTAAAGATGTTAGTTTTTCAAAAAGTAACGGATCAGATCAAGTAACTTATAATCTAAGTACAAATTTCCCTGCTTCTGGAGTGATTGAAGAAATAAAGGCAATGCTGACAAAGCAGGGATGGCAACCGTTAAAAGAAGATTTTTTAAATCCTGGAATGCTATCATCAGAGGTCAAGGGATGGTCTGAGTATGTGGATGCTACAAAAAAAACAAGAATGACCGAACATCTGTGGATGGCTGACTGGAATAACAACAAAGGCGATATTGTAAGATATGCCCTCCGGTATGTGCATCCAGAAGGTAATGAAAAAGACATGAACAATCTCAAAGTGTATGTGATTTGTATACCAGCATCTTTAGTTAAAGAGGTTCAAAAAACTATACGAGAGGAACTCTCAAAAAAGAAAAAATGATGCAGATTCATTGATAACCACGCGGCGGCACACTGTCTCCGCTGTGCTCCGCCGGTGCGCCTTGAGACGTTGAGCGAGGAAAAGGAAAAACAGTGAAAACAGTAGATTCCAATAAGTACGGTATTCTCGACGACAAAAGGCTTATCCTATTCGAAAGAAAAATTGGTGCCCGGCTACCGGAAGAATATCGCCAGTTCTTGATCGAGCACAACGGGGGCAAACCTTCTCCTTGTGATTTTAAAATATCTGAAACGGAAGGCGAGGACTCTTTGCACCACTTTTACGGTTTGCATAGCGGTCCTTCATACCTAAACCTCGAACAGGCATATAAAAACCATAAAGGAAGAGTACCTACTACGATGATTCCTTTTGCAGATGACCCTGCTGGAAATGCTATATGTATTGGAATCGGAGGCAATGACACAGGCAAAATATTTTTTTGGGACCATGAATTAGAAGTAGAAGAAGATGATAATGAGCCATCTTGCCAGAATATAACGGAGATCAGTAACTCCTTCAGTGGTTTTCTTAACGCTTTATTTGAGTGGGTTGATCCGGATGAATCTTCCATTGAGAAGATCATCAGAGAAAATAACTTGTCAGCGTTAGCCGAACTTCTTGATTCTGGCTATGACGTTGAAACTACGAATGAATATGGCAGAACAATCATGGAAGATGCTGCTATTGCAGCTAATAATGACATGGTTAGGTTGCTGTTGGAGCGTGGGGCTAAAGTCAGAAATGCACTGGACCTGGCTAAACAAAATGCGGTGTTCTTCGAGCAGCACAAGTCAACGGTATTGCTGATAAATGAGTTCTTAAACAGGATATAGCCAACAAATAGGAAAAGCTTCGGGGGCGCGTCAACATTCTTCACAAAATGAATCAAAACGCAGTGAATCCCAGTACTACTGGGGCTTCACTGCGTTTTTTATCATGAATCCACTCCGGAGCAGAGCGAGAATCTCAAGATATCTTACTTCGGCTGTTTCGTGATAAAACAAAATTTCGAGAGACCGCGCATGATCCTCTCCCGGCGCCCTGACACCAAGCTCACAACTGCAGATGCCACCACCATCAAGGCTGAGTTCAGGACCAGGCTTGGTTTTGTCGGTGACGACCTGTTCGTTCTGGATACAGCCAATGATATCATCCATATTCGTTCCGCCGCCTGCCTCGGGTATTGGGACCTGGGTAAGAATCGCCGCCGTATGAAAGAAATTCGAAAGTCTTATCTCGTGGAATGAAGTAGAGTAAAGGGGTGACCATCATTATGAACAGTAAAAATTCATTTACCAGGAACGAAATTCTGCAATGCTGCACCGGCGAATTGTACGGCATCCACTATCCACGCTTGCCGTTGCCCAACATGCTCATGTTTGATTGCATAACCAATATATCTGACGATGGTGGCAAGTATGGACGCGGTATGGTTGAGGCGGAGTTCGAGGTGAATGCAGACGCTTGGTTTTTTGCTTGCCATTTTAAAGATGATCCTGTTATGCCGGGTAGCCTGACGCTTGATGCCTTATGTCAGTTGCTGGGTTTTTATCTGGGCTGGAAAGGGTACAAGGGAAAAGGACGAGCTTTGGGAGTAGGTGAGGTCAAATATAAAGGTGAGATAGTACCGACGTCAGGAAAAATAACGTACCATCTCGATATCAGAAAAATCATAAAGAGTACGATCGCCATGGCAATTGCTGATGGTGAAGTTCTTCATCAAGGGCATATAGTGCATACTGCGAAATCATTGCGGGTTGGAATCGTTCCATATCAGGTCGACGTAACCAATATTTGTGCGTAACCCTCGAGGAAAGTCCAATGAGAAAGAAAATACAAGAGCAGATCGAACGCCTCAAGGCGGCAGGCGCAAACTATGTTGATGCGCGCTGGTATCCCATTGAAGAAACCAACCAACTGGTGATGTGGAATGGCAATTTGAAGACTGCCGCCTCATCCCGGGAGAGCGGGGTGGGCATCCGTGTGCTTTACAAGGGGGCATGGGGGTTTTCGGCCTCGTCGGATGTCGGCAATTTGGGCGCTCTCTTTGAGAAAGCCCAGGATAATGCCCGCGTGGCGGCGGAGCGAGTGACCGTCCCCATTCGCCTGGCCGGGAAGGAAACCATTCAGGCCTCTTTCAACAGCCCGAACCGGATTGATCCGTTTTCCGTTCCGCTGGCGGAAAAAATTGGGTTTCTGAAAGTGTTGGATGGGAAATTGAACCAGCCGGGCGTCGACCAGCGGGTGTGCGAGTTGATCTTCATGCGCAAGCAGATCATCTACCTCGATTCCGAAGGGAGCGAGATAGAGAAGAACATAATTGAGGTTTTTCCCAGCATTCAGGTCATGGGATTGGATAGCCGGGGCGAGTCGCATTCGCGGAAGTTCAGCCCTCCGCTCACCGGTGCGACGCGAGGTTGGGAAACGCTTGATCCGCACCTGTTCAGCGAAAATGCCGGGCGAATCGTGCGGGAGATGAACCAGGTTCTGGTGGCGGAAAACTGCCCCAAAGACGTGCGCTCAGTAATTTTACTCCCCGGCATCATGTACCTGCAAACTCACGAAACCATCGGCCACGCGCTGGAACTGGATCGCATTCTGGGCTATGAACTGGCCTATGCGGGTGGCTCGTTCGTCAAGCTGAGTGATTTCGGTAGTCTAGCCTATGGCTCCCCTAAATTGACCGCCCGCGCCGATGCCACCCTCACCAACAGTCCCGGCAGTTTCGGTTATGACGATGATGGCGTTCCCGCACAGGATAACCTGTTGATTGATAAGGGCTTGCTTGTCGGCGCGATTACGGGCCGCCAGATGGTGGAAGAAGCCAACGCCCGTGCCGGCAAAACCATTTTCAGCAACAGCAGTGGCGCCAACCGCGCAACTTCGTTTTATCGTGTGCCGATTGAACGCATGACCAACATCAACATCGACCCGGGCAGCGATGGTACGCTGGACGACATTGTCAAAAACACCGAAAAAGGCATCATCCTGGATGGCGATAAGAGCTGGTCGATCGGGTCCAACCGCGAGCAATTCCACTTTGCCACCGATATTGGCTGGCTGGTGGAGGATGGCAGAGTTACAAACGTCGTCAAAAACTCCACCTACAAGGGCGAGACCGTCACGTTCTACAATTCGCTTTCCTGCGTGGGCGATCAATCCACCTGGGAAGTGCGCAGTGTGGACAGTTGTGGCAAGGGGCAGCCCAACCAGATCATGCAGTTGGGGCATGGTGTTCCGGTCTGCCGTTTTGACAATGTGACAATAGGAGAATAGCCGTGAAGGAACAAATTCTGCAAACATTGCGCGACTTGGCCGCCTATGCTCTTTCGAAAGACGTTCATGCCGCGTTCTTCTATCACGAAGAAGACAGCTTTCTGATGCGTTTTGCCAACTCGGCCATTTCGCTGAACACCAATGAGCATCTCATTCGCCTGGAGATTACCGCTTTTGAGGATCGCAAGCGCGCCAGCTATGAAATGATCACCGGTTTGAGCAAGTTCGATGAGATGAAACATGGTGTGGATATGGCCGCGGAAATGGTCAGGCATGCCCAGCCCTTGAATTACCAGCCCACGGTACCGGTTTTCGCGGAAACGTATATCGATGAAAGCTGCTTTGACGCCGCGCTGGCGGGGATCAGCAACAAAGAGCGCCTGGAGTACTTCAACCAGGCGGTGGCAGGTCTCGAAACAGACGGAATCAAACTATCCGGGATTTTCTCCTCTGGCGTGAACACCATCGCGCAGATCACTACCCGTTCGGAACATCTTCAGTATTTCAAGAGCTCCGATGCGCAGATCAATATTGTCCTTTCGCATTCCACCCTCAAATGGGAAGTGATTGCCGAACAGTCAGCCCAGAAAAAAGCTGAGATAAACCCGTCCGCACTACAACGCGATCTGGCCTTCCTGCTGGAGCGTTACCAGCATGACACACCGCAACAACTTCCTTTGGGCAGGTATGACATCGTTTTCGGGTCCGCCGCCATTGGCGACCTGCTTGACATGATGAACGACATCGGTTTTAGCGGCGGCTCGATGAAACGCGGGTTTTCTTTCATTGCCGAAGATCAGGTTGGCCGGAGAGTTTTTTCAAACAAGTTCAACCTGATTGATGATCCCACCCGCCTGGAGACTTTTCCGTTCAAGCGCGATTTCATGGGCATGTACCGCGATCCATTTACCATCTTTGAGAGCGGGGTGTTCAAATCCTTTACCTGGCTCCAGGATGATGCCGATGAATTCGGCGTAGCGCCCACGGGGCACACAGTCATGCACAAGAGCCTTGTGCTGGGCGGCGGCGACAAGGAGGTTGCTACGCTCGGAGATCTGGTTAAGCTGCCACGCGAGAACGACCTGCTCTATATCCCCTTCCTGCATTACATGAACATCGTCAATCCTTCCAAGGGTCTGATCACGGCCAGCTCGCGCTTTGGCGCGCTGCTGCTCAAGAAAGACGGCTCTGTGGTCGTGCCCTACAATGTTCGTATTACCCAAAGCCTGCCGGATATTTTTGGCGACAGGCTGGCCTGGCTCTCGCAGGTTCAGGCCGTCTACAACACATCGATGAGTTATGGCGGCCGCAATCCGACCTCAATTGTCGTACCCGCCTTTCTTCAGGTCAATGACCTGGAGATTTCACACTCCAATTCGACCTACTGAACCGGGGGAATCCCTGTTTCAATGACACGACGAAGGACCGACATTCCCTCCTTATCCCAAATCCCTGCCGGACGCCCCGTATCGGGGAAAGTCGGTATACCCCACTTCACCCAGAGTCACCGAATACCATACCCCCATGTTTGCGGGAGGATTCAAGGGCCAGCCGTTGGCGAAGCGCTCCACCAGGTCGGGATTGCTGATGTACGGCCTGCCGAAGGAGATCAGGTCTGTGTCGCCGCTCCGGATCGCAGCTTCCGCTTTTTCCCGGGTATAGCCGCAGTTGCCGATCAGCGGTCCTGCAAACAGGGGACGGAATTCAGCCAGCGTCATGGGGGGACCAAGCTGGTGAAAACCGAATTCCAACCCGTCCACGATGTGCAGATAGGCGAGATTGTAGAGATTCAACCGTCCAGCCACGTAGGAAAACGTCTCGCGGTAATCGGGTGAGCCCATGTCGTTAAAATTTCCGTTTGGCGCCAGATGGACTCCGACCCGGACCGACGGCCAGACCTCCAGCACTGCGTTCAGGATCTCGTCCAGGAACCGGTAGCGGTTCTCCAGGCTTCCTCCGTAGCGGTCGCTGCGCCGGTTGGTCCTGGATTGCAGAAATTGGTCGATGAGATAGCCGTTGGCCGCGTGGATCTCCACCCCGTCGAAGCCGGCCAGCAGTGCCCGCCCGGCCGCATAGCCATAGTCCTCCACGATTCGCGTGATCTCGTCCGCTTCCAGCGCATGGGGAGTTTCGTACGGCTGCTTTCCCATGGGGGTATGGATGTACTCCCCGTTGAGCCGGACGGCGGAGGGGGCTACCGGAAGTTTTCCGTTGTCGTGAAAACTGCTGTGGGAAGCACGTCCGCAGTGCCAGAGCTGGAGAAAAATCGGGCACCCTTTGGCGTGAACCGCGTCAACGACCGTCTTCCACGCCTCGGCTTGCTCGTCGGAATAGATTCCCGGACTGTCCAGCCAGCCGATGCCCTGTTTCGATACCACGGTTGCCTCGGTTATGATCAGCCCGGCCGAGGCCCGCTGGCAGTAATATTCGGCCATCAGCGGATTCGGAATACGCTTTTCGCCCGCCCTGGAACGCGTCAAAGGGGACATGATGACCCTGTTTTTCAGCTGTATTCCGTGAAGGTCGAACGGTGTCAACAGAACGTTGGAAATGTCATTCGTGCTTGTCATAATGTGTCGTCTCCTCCCGTCTCAATAATAACTATGCGGTGGTTACGCGCCATCTGGCTGGTTGAAAAAGTCCCGCCTTTGACTTCAGCATCAAGAGTGGCAGAAAATGCTCATCTGTCAATTTTGTATGGCAACGTTGGAGATGGGCGCATCACCTTCCGCTTCCGCGGCAGAAAACTCACCGGGCTCTTTTCCTTCATATGCCTGAAGGGGAGACAGGTAAGGAATGGCTTCTGATCAAGGGAAAGGATCAGAAAAGTGGAACCACCCATGTTATGCGAATGGACTTTCACCATATCTGCTGTATATAAGATAAGAAAATTTAATCGAGGAGGGTGTATGAACAAATCGGATCTCGTAGCAAAGATTGCGGGAAGTGCGGAACTGACCAAGGCCCAGGCGGAAAAAGCGCTCAACACCTTTATTGCTGAAACCATAGCCGCCCTGAAAGTCGGCGACAAGATAACTCTTGTGGGTTTCGGAACCTTCAGCGCGGTGGCCCGCGCCGCTCGTACAGGCAGAAACCCCCAGACCGGCAAAGCCATCAAGATTGCCGCCAAGACCAACGGCAAATTCACTCCGGGCAAGGCCCTCAAGGATTTGCATGCAAAGCCTGTCAAGCCCGTTAAGGCGGCTGCAAAGGCACCGGCCAAGAAGAAGTAATCACGCCAACGGGGAACGTGCCCATAGTTCCCCGTTGCTCCTGATAGCCGTTGATGCCGTCGTGTTACCTTGGTTTTTACCTGTCTTCCCAATGCCACCTGACATGCAAGACAAAGATTGATTCAACTTATTGCAACAGCAACATTGTGCTGGCTAATAGTGGCTTAGCGCACAAGAATAAGCCCCATTTTCATCACTTGAAAAGTGAAACAACCATAATGACGAGGTGACTGCATAATGACCAAGGCAGATATAGCTGAAAAAGTGCAGACCAGCACCGGCCTGACAAAAAAAGAATCCTTAGAAATGATGGAAGCTGTAATATCCATCATGAAATTCACCCTGGAACAAGGCGAAAATCTCAAACTATCGGGCTTTGGCAATTTCGCGGTGAAACAGAAGAACGACCGTCGTGGACGCAATCCTCAGACCGGTGAGACGATTACTATCTCATCGCGACGCATAGTTACCTTCAAGCCGAGCGCCCTGCTCAGGCAGGCAATCAACACGTAATCAAAGGGAAACCGACTTCATGGCAATGACCGTTGAAATCAAAGGCAAAAAGCTCTGTATCGAAATCGATCTGGAAAAACCGACTTCATCTGCATCCCGCAAAACCCTGGTGGTTGCCAGTACGCGGGGAAATGTCGTTACAACCGCTGAAGTAGACGGGAAACCCATCACTATCGGGCTGAATGCCTACATCAAGCCGTAATGAAGGCAGAAGTCTATTCGATAACATACCGAATACTCCTGTCGGATGCCCAACAGGCCAAGCTCGACAGAAAGTGGCCAGACGGCGATCCATTTATCTCCTATGAGAAGATTGAATCCCTGCTTGAGCCACTTCGAGTCGAAAACCTCGACTGGTCCCACCACTCGGGTCAATATCTGTATTTTACCGTTTATGGGGACGATATCGAAGGCACCGTTGCAGAGGTCGTCGAAAGGCTCGAAAAAAAGTTGGGCAAGATATGATTGCTTCTCAGGCTACCTCACAACTTCGTTTCATCAGCGGCGTTCATCGGCAAACAACTCCTTAACATCACTCATTTCATTATAACAAAACAAGAAAGGGCCACCTCATACGAGATGGCCCTTTCTATTCAATTCACACTATTGAAAACGAATTACTTTGCAGCAGGAGCGGCTTCAGCAGCAGGAGCAGCTTCTTTTTTCACTTCTTTTTTAGCTTTCTTGACTTTCTTTGCTTTTTTCACTTTTTTCACTTCTTTTTTCTCTACAGCAGGCTTTGCGTCAGCTGCAGGAGCAGCAGGAGTTGCGTCAGCAGCAAAAACTACAGCAGAAAAAGACATTGCTACGAGTGTGGCTACGATTGCGGACATGATTTTTTTCATTTTAAATCTCCTGAATTGAATTAGTAACACTGATCTTAACTTTGCAGAACTGATGCCAAAATATCAGCTATTTGTAACAGTCCGTAATTAAAAGATAAATATTCAGATTGTTGAGTTTGCGCATAAAATGCATACCCTATACAGGCTCGTCGATACCTTTAATGAGGTATTTAACCTGTCATGTGGTACTGTCCTTACTGTGAGCAGGCAACCAGCTAGGGTAT
>WSSedB1CaDRAFT_10001169_pt1 | contig 10216 bp, 6 predicted proteins | sample WetSurSB1Cattail_FD_9460 | JGI IMG/M metagenome (IMG submission 9460)
ACCCCGCCCGCTTTGAGGATGGCCAGGTAGGCCGCCACCCAGTGGGGAGAGGAGGGAGCCAGCAGCGCCGCATGGTCGCCCGGCGTGAAGCCGCTCTTGAGCAGTCCGGCCGCGATACGGTCCGAAAGTTCCCAAAGTGCGCCGTAGGTAATCTCCTGCCAACTGCCCGCCGCCTTGTAGCGCAAGGCAGGCTGGTCGCCATTCTTGCGGCAGCTTTCCCTGATGAGTGAATCAATGGTATGCATAGCCTTCTCCGGGTGGAAAAAATAACGAATACTATTATGATAATTTGACTGGTTGTCAAAGTCAAAAACCGGTCCGGCACAGAGAAAATGCTTTTTGAGACCAGTCGTCAATGGTATAGTAATCGACCACATAAACCAAACGCAAACCTGTAAGGCATTTCAGAGGAGATACAAGCATGTCCGACATCCGTGTTCGTTTCGCACCCAGCCCCACCGGCTACCTCCACGTGGGAGGCGCCCGCACCGCCTTGTTTAACTGGCTGCTGGCCAGAAAACAGGGGGGTACCTTCATCCTGCGCATCGAGGATACCGATGTGGAACGTTCCACCCAGGAATCGGTGGACGCCATCCTGCAGGGAATGGAGTGGCTGGGGCTGGACTGGGACGAAGGCCCGTTCTTTCAGACGGATAATTTTCCGCTCTATAAGGAGTACGTACAGAAACTGTTGAGCGAGGGCAAAGCCTACCGATGTTACTGCTCATCCGAAGAGCTGGAGGCAAAGCGGGAACTGGCCATGAAAGAGGGGCGCAAGCCCAAGTACGATGGCACCTGCCGTGACCGGAGCGACCAGCCCGCCGACAAGCCGCATGTCGTTCGTTTCCGCGCCCCCCAGGATGGAGGAGCAACCTCTTTCAACGATCTGATCAAGGGAACCATCACCTTTCCCAACGATGAACTGGACGACCTGATCATCCAGCGCAGCGACGGCACGCCGACCTACAACTTCTGCGTGGTGATCGACGACGCCATCATGAAGATCACCACCGTCATTCGCGGCGACGACCATGTCAACAACACCCCGCGCCAGGTGCAACTCTACAAGGCGCTCGGTATCCCGGTACCGCAATTCGCCCATGTCCCCATGATCCTGGGAAGCGACAAAGCCCGCCTCTCCAAACGCCATGGCGCCACCAGCGTAATCGCCTACCGCGACATGGGTTTCCTGCCCGAGGCGTTGATGAATTACCTGGTGCGCCTGGGATGGAGCCACGGCGACGACGAGATATTCAGCCGCGACGAAATGGTCGCAAAATTCGACATCGCCAACGTAGGCCGTTCCCCCAGCGTCTTCAGCCCGGACAAGCTGCTCTGGCTGAACGCTCATTACATCAAAACCGGAGACCCGCAACGCCTGGCCGACCTGCTGGTCCCCTTTCTGAAACAGCGAGGTGTCGATCCCTCACTCGGCGGCCCGCAATTGGTTGCGGTAATCAAAACCCTGCAGGAACGTGCCCGCACCATGCTGGAGATGGCGGACTCAGCCCTGTTCTACTACCACGCGCCAGAATCCTACGACAAAACCGCCCTGGCCAAGTTCGACACTGAGCATCTGTTGGCGGTCTATGCCGCGATCACGGAAAAACTTGCCGCATCAGCAGCCACCACGGCAACGGAATTTGACGCGCTCTTCAAGGAACTCTGCACAGAAAAGGGATGGAAGATGCCCCAGGTTGGTCAACCAGTGCGCATCGCTCTCTCGGGCGGTACTCATGCCCCCGGTATCGGCGAAATCGTCGTCACGCTGGGGAAAAAGGAAACCATCCGGCGGATTGAACGGGCGTGGGAGGTTGTGGAAAAGAAGTAAGCAGACGGGAGCGGCAGCGATGCCGCTCTTTTTAAATGTAACTTTTTTTGTTTAACCATATAAGTAGGAATGATCAAAAAACAGGATACAGAAGGCCTTGGTTTTTCTCGGCATAGCCGATAATGAATCCACCGAATTGAAAGCTTTGTTGCAGGAGGCTTTATCGCGATGAAGAAAAAGCCCGTCACAACCACGACGCATGAACTCGCCCCACTCATCACCGAACTGCGCGGCCTCATCCAGTCCGCGCGCCACGCCGTCGCCACCACGGTCAATACCATGCAGGTGTCCAACCAACTTCGAGAGCGGACCGATGTATGGCAAGAAACTGCTGAAAGTGCTTTCAGCACAGTTGTCGAAGGAGTTTGGCAAAGGGTTTTCAAGAGCAAACTTGGAGTACATGCGGCGTTTCTACCTGGAGTGGCGTCATCGGGATGCACGAATTTCCCAGAAGCCTTCTGGGAAATTTCAATTGCAAGAGATTGGTCAGAAGGCAACTGACCAATTTGGTCCAGACCAGATTGTGCGGAAGCCTTCCACACAATCCAGCAACCCAACGTTTTCTCTCAGTTGACCCCACTACGTTCTGTTGCTTGCCATCAAAAATACGGATGAACGCAGCTTCTACGAAACCGAAGCAACTAACGAAAGCTGGTCTATCCCGGAGCTGAGACGTCAGGTCGCCTCCTGCCTCTACAAACACCTCGCACTCAGCAGAGACAAGGAAGGCGTCCGCCAGCTTGCCAGCGCGGGACAGGTCATCATCAAGCCGGAGGACATACTCAAAGAACCCTACGTTCTTGAATTCCTTGGCCTTGACAAAAAGACGGGCTATTCAGAATCCGACCTGGAAACCGCCATCATCGACCGGCTCGAACATTTTTTACTGGAACTCGGCAAGGGATTTCTCTTCGAGGCCCGCCAGAAGCGCTTCACCTTCGATGAGGACCACTTCTTCGTCGATCTCGTCTTCTACAACCACCTGCTGCGCTGCTATGTGCTCATTGATCTCAAGCTCGACAAGCTCAGTCACCAGGACTTGGGGCAGATGCAGATGTATGTGAACTATTTCGACCGTTTCGTGAAGACTCCCGACGAAAACCCCACCATCGGCATCCTGCTCTGCAAACGAAAGAAACAAGCCATCGTCGAACTTACCCTGCCGGCCGATTCCAACATCCACGCGCGGGAATACAATCTCTACCTGCCATCCAAGGAACTGTTGCAAGAGAAGCTGCTGGATTAGGTGCGGGAGCAGGAGCAAGGCCCATGAAGCTTGAGCCGCAGGCGGTGATCAAGGGGTAGAAAAGAGCAGCGCCAAAGCCTGAGACGTCTCCGGTGCGCTCATCAAAAACCAGCATCAATTCCGGTCAAGTATTTCCCGCACCAACTTGAGCAGCTCGAAAGACTTTACCGGCTTGGTCATAAAACCGGTTTCGTCCACGAGAAAGCCTCTTTCCACAAGGTTTTCCTTCGTATAGCCGCTCATGAACAAAACTTTCATGTCGGGACGAATTTTCCTGATTTTCTCGCAGAGGTCTTTCCCGTCAATCTTCGGCATGATCACATCTGAGACGAGGATATCCACTTCTGACCTATGCTCCATGAACCTGTCGAGGGCATCTTCTCCGTCAACCGCTTCCATAACCCTGTATCCGGCCTCTTCAAGTATCATTTTGTACGACTCCCGCACCGATACCTCATCCTCGACAAGTAGTATGGTTTCCGTTCCTCCGGGAGATGACCCTGTCTCCATGGCCACGTGCGCCTCAGTGATCTCTTCATTAATGAGCGGCAGGAATATCCTGAATGTCGTTCCCTTCCCGGTTTCCGAGCTTATGGTGATGCAGCCGTTGTGCTGCTGGATGATCCCGTATACAATGGCCATCCCGAGCCCCGTTCCCTTGCTCACTTCTTTCGTGGTGTAGAATGGCTCGAAGACCCTCTTCCTGGTCTCCTCATCCATCCCGATCCCGGTGTCCGTGACCGAGACACAACCGTAATTTCCAGCTTCTCCGAAACCATGCGCATGGACGAATCTCTCGTTCATGACAGCGGGAAAAACTTCGATGGCAAGACTGCCCCCCCTGGGCATGGCGTCCCTGGCGTTGTTAACCAGATTCACGAGCACCTGATCGATCTGTCCCTTGTCCGCCATGACAATCAGATTCCCTCCAGCAACCGTTGTCCTGAAATCGATATTTTCGGGAAGAAGCCTTCTCTGCAGCTTTTCAAAACCAAGTACAACTCCGCACAGGTCCATGGGCTTTGCATGCAGGACCTGTCTCCTGCTGAAGGTGAGAAGCCCCCTGGTAAGCTCGGCCGCGCTGTCGGTTACCGACAAAACCTTCTCGACGAAATACCGTAGCTGGCTATCCTTCTCCATCCGCCTGAGAATGATTTCTGCGTAGCCAATAATTGCCGTTAGCATGTTGTTGAAGTCGTGGGCAATGCCGCCGGCGAGTTGCCCGATCGCCTCCATCTTCTGAGACTGGTAAAGTTGGGATTCGAGAAGTTTTCGCTCCTCTTCGGCCTTCCTCCGTTCGGTGATGTCGTGGGCAACATGCACACTCCCGACCAGCTCTTCCGCGGAATCGAAGACAGGTGAGGTGGTCACAATAAAATCTCCGCCAAGGCGCTCAACGCTCACCTCCGTCGTGTGCTCACGGCAATCTGCCAATGTTCGTGTGTGGGGACAGAAGGGAGGGGGAGCTTCCGTCTTATGAACGACCTCGTAACAGAACTGCCCGGCGCACTCTGCAGGTGTGACCCCCAATCGGTCTGCCATGGCTTTATTGGCCTGCACGATTCTGAAATCCGTATCGATGATCGCGATCAGGTCCGGTACGGCATCAAAGGTCCGCTTCCACCTCTCGGTTACCTGAAAGAGCCTTTCCTCCGATTTCCTGCGCTCAGTCACATCAATAATCGACCCCAAGATGGAGGGACGCCCCTGGTGCAGGGCACGGGAATCGAATGCCTCGACAATGCGAATCGAGCCGTCTTTGCGAGTTATATGGAATTCATGGCGAGAAAACTCGATCTCACCGACCATTCTGCGTCGAATGCTATCCAGTACGCGGTCTCTGTCTTCAGATGTCAGCAAATCAACGGGGCCAAGTCTATCAACTATTTCCTCGGAGACATAACCGGAGATTTCCGCAAAAGCCGGGTTCACATAGCGGAAAAGACCTTCCTGAATGATGTATACGCCAACAAACGACTTTTCGGTGAGGGTCCTGAAAAGTTCTTCCGATTCGCGCAGGACGTTCTCCATGCGTTTGCGGTCGGTGATATCGCGTACGAGAGAAAAGAGGAGGCGTATTCCCCTTAGTTCCAATAGGCGGGTACTCACCTCCACCGGAATGCTCCGGCCATCTTTGGCAATCTGCGTCGTTTCGAAGAGCGCATGCCCGTCTTTCAGGAGTCGCTCCATGGCTGGTGCAATCCTGTCGCGGTAACGGGGATCGTCGAGCTCCATCGGGCTCATCCGGGCTAGCTCTTCCCTGCTGTATCCGAGCAACCGGCATGCCACCTCGTTCACCTGCAAGAAAGGACCGGGCATGTTGTCTTCAGTGATTTCGTGAATGAAAACCGCGTCATTTGCGCTCTCGATCAGCGCCCGGTATTTTTCCTCGCTGGCGCGCAATTCGGCGGTGCGCTCACCGACTTTTTTCTCCAGGGTGCCATGGGCATTCCGGAGGGCTTCTTCCGTCTGCTTCAAGTCCCTGAAAATGAGATTGAAAGGTTCTTTGAGCCCGGTAACGAGCAGAGCCCGGTAGATGAGGTAAAAAGCCGCAAACTTCAGAAGATGGCCGAGCATGTTGGCAAAGCCGTACACGCTGAAATACGCGGTGAAGGATAACTCGGAAACCACCGTGCAGGCTACGGACGTTATGATGAGAATGTAAACCCTGTCTTTGAAACTCGTCCGCACCCTGTGGAAGAGTATCAGCGAGATGACAAGCATGACGCTGATGGCGTATTCAGCGATGACCTTAAAAAGGGTAAGCCCTTTACCTTCCACATAGCAGTCCGGAAAATTGCCCGAAAATACCAACGCCACGACCATCGAGACAACCGCAAAATTTACTCCGAACAGGAAGTGCTCACTGATTTTGCGCCTGGCAAAAACGGGTGCAATGCAGAGGGTTGCAGCCTGAATGAAGCGCGCAGCTATCCAGAGCTGGGTAGGGAGATTGGCACCATAGCCCGGGAATACATTCATTCCCTTATAGGCGAGGGTATGGAGCAGATCAATGGCCGCAATGAATGCATAGCCGATGCAGATAAACTTGAGACAATCGTTGTTCAGGAATCTGCGGGTGTTCCAGGCGAGGATAAAGAGAGTGAAGGCGATCGAGATTGTCGTAATCTCGATAAGGCTGTGAAACAGGGGATAACTGAAGAGGCTGCTGAAATAAAGCCCCAGGCCGATGGCCACGAGTATGCAGCCGTAGGAGATCATTTCCTTTCTACCACTGTCCAGCATCCTGATCTCCATTTCCGCCCATACGGGGGTGGGTGAGAACGTAACATTTCAGATTTGATGTGGGATGTCGCGGGATCGGTTGCCTGCACCATACTTTTTATCATACTGCAACTCATTGCGAAAACAATTTGTACACCAATGTACGCCCGGCATCATCCAATCCCTGATGCCCATACTGCAGCCTGCTTGAAGGGGTAACTCCGAACTCACGTAATAGAGTATCGGTGCGGCTTACGCGCCAATGATACAATCGTGGAGGCAACCTTCTGCCAAGGGATCGGGAAATGGCCTGTGGAGCCTAACATGCCCATCTTCACCCTGATATGGTTGGACAAAAAGGTAAGCGGCCGGTCAGGGGATGAACGGGTTCTCCTGCGGGGACAACATGGCTGCCGGCGTATAGAACGGACCTAAGTCACCCACTTAATTGCCGGAAACGTGGAACGTGGAAACCCCGTATTTCCGCCCCGGAGCATTGGGGCAAGCGAAACCATAAGGCACGTTGTTGGAAATGCGGGAATAAGAGGCCGGAAGAAGCGAATGCCGTCCTGTAATGGGGCGAATACGGGTTGAGGTGACAAGCCGACATCACCCGGCCCGAAAGGGAGCTGACGTCCCATGCCGGTGCTCCATTACGTGAAAGTTGGGAGAATCTTCTTCAGGAGGGAAAGCAAATGGCGGCAATCGCAAGATTGACTGGTGCGCCCTCCACCTACGGGTGAAGACTGCTGGCCGGTATCGTAAAGTCCGTTAGCGGAAGCAGCGGGCGGGTATCCCGAAAGGGAGATTACTTTGGAGTGCTTGAGCCGTATGACGGGAAACTGTCACGTACGGTTCTGAGGAGGGGGGTGAGGGCCGAGAAGCCCCCCGCCTACCCGATGCCAGTGTCAGGCGAAACATAGGATCATCCTCAATGACAAGGATCGCGCATGCTCTACCCCTGGATGCTCTCCTTTGACAACGGCAGCCTGACCCTGAAACTGGCCCCCTTGCCGGGCTTTGATTCCACCTCCATCAGTCCCTTGTGGTTCTGGGTGACGATCATGTAAGAAACAGAGAGCCCCAGCCCGGTTCCCATTCCCGGCTCCTTGGTTGTGAAGAAAGGCTCAAATACCCGTCGACGCACCTCCTCCTTCATTCCGGGTCCGTTATCCTCCACCTCCATAAGCGCGTACCTCTCTTCCCGGCAAAGCCGCAGCGTAATCCTCGGCTTTCGCTCAAAGGGGGTCAGAGCCATCGCCTGAGCCGCGTTTTTCAGCAGGTTCAGCATCACCTGCTCCATCTCCACCAAAACCATCGGAACTTCTGGCATATCCTGCGCATATTCGCGGATGATCTCGATGTTTCTGAAGTCGAACTTTTTCTTCAGATCATAGTCGCCGGCGGCAAGCTCCAGAGACTGCTCCATAATCTCCACCGGAAAGACGGTCTGCATGGTTGCCCCGTCGCAACGGCTGAACTGGAGCATGTTGGCGATTATTCGTGACGCCCTGAGCGAGGCTTCGCGGATGCTGCCGATGAACTCGGGTATCTGGCGCCTCTCAAAATAGGCGTTGATTCCCTCCAGGCCGACCCCAAGCTCTTCGGCCGCCTTTCTGTTAGCAGGCAGCTCGGAGGATACACGGCGCTCGATGTTCTGGACCGCCTGGGTAATGATCCCCAGCGGGTTATTGATCTCATGAGCCAGGCCCGCGGCCAGGCCGCCAACAGACATCATTTTCTCGGTCTGGATCATCAGCTCCTGTATGCGGCTACGTTCAGTCGCATCCTCGATACGGACCACAACGCCCTCCAGACCGTTGGCAATGAGCGGGTAGAGCACCAAGTCGTAGAAGCGGCGTTCACCCTCCTTTTCGATCAAGAGTTTTTCCATGGATGTTGGACGCTGTTGATCGATCCCGCTCCGCATCCCCTTGATCCAGGTGGAAAAGTCGGGAAGCACTTCGGTTATGGGGCGGCCGATCGCTTCAACCGCAGAGATGCCTGATGTTATTTCCGCCTGTTTGTTCCACTGGGTGACGGTTTCGTCACGGTCCATCCCCACCAGGATTGACGGCATGGAGTCGATGATATTGGCAAGGTAGTTTTGGAGGCGCCGGATTTCCTCTTCGGCCTCCTTGCGTATGGTGATGTCGCGAACAATCGAAAAGAGGAGACGTTTTCCCTTCAGTTCCAGGACGCGGGTGCTCACCTCTACGGGAATGCTCCGGCCGTCCTTGGCCATCTGCGCCGTCTCGAAGACCGCATGACCATCTTTCAGAAGCCGCTCCATGGCCAGTGCAATCCTGTCACGATATTGGGGATCGTCGGTTTCCATAGGGGTTATCCGGACAAGCTCTTCCCTGCTGTACCCGAGTTGCATGCATGCCTGCTCGTTCACTTCGATGAACGGGCCAGGCATTCCGTCTTCCCCGATTTCATGAATGAAAACGGCATCGTTAGCGCTTTCGATCAGTACCCGGTATTTTTCCTCGCTCGTGCGCAATTCCGCGCTTCGTTCCTGAATAATCTCTTCCTGGCGCTCAAAAAGAAAGGAGTTGCGCAGCACCAGCGCTACGATGGCGGACAGATTGTTAAGCAGATCAAGCACAGACGAGATATGCTCTTCATCGGGCAGACCGAGCACGAGCATGGCCCCGACGCGAAATGCTCCGGCGTTCAACGGAAAGGCCATAGACAACTCAAACCCCTCCCGGCTGAGAAGCCCGGCAACTTCGGAAGGCTCGTCCCCGCGCCAGAACAGCGCGGCCGGCATGCGGTAGACAATATCGTACAAGCGGTTAACAGCCGGAGATTCCGCCCACTCACGTCTTCTCAATGGATTGACGCTTACAACGCGGTGTGTCGTCACGGTTGCGGCGCCAAGATATTGGATAAGCAGCACGCAACGCGCACCAGTAAGATCCCGGATCTCTTCAGTCAGATATGTTCCAAGGCCACCGGGATTATCCGCACGGCTGAGCACATTGCTCAGGATGTCCATGGCCATTATGGGGAACGCCGGATCACTGTTGATTGTGTCCGGTATCATCCTGGAACTCCCATGGTTTTGCATTTAGACAGCGCTTCCTCGATGGCGGAATGCAGATGTCCGAGTGAAACCCGCAGCACCTCATAAGGCAATCCGCAGTATTCGGCGCACTCCTGCAGTTCCTTTTCCGGCGCCGGCACGATACCGGTATCCAGATAAACCAGTTTGCTGTGCATCTCCCGCATAAAGCTGGTCGCATTAACGCGGTTCAGGCCGAGTTCCTTCGTAAAAATTTCTCTCCAGCGTTGGGCCCATTCGGGGGCAATAAAAAATGCGCCCTCATGCGACAGCCGACGGTATTCCTCGGGACCGAGCAACAGTTCGCAACAGTTCTTTCCCCTGATGCGAACCACGCGGGGAAGGGCTTCCATCTCCGCCATCCGCGCGCAACAATCGCCGTAAATCAATACGACCCAATGCCCCGGTTTCCGTTCATCGTCCAAGACCGATTCAAGCGAAGAAGCCAGCTGTTCGGGATGCATATGCAGCATCGACGACAAATACATCAGTTTCTGATCCGGCCAGTACGCTTTACAGAGCAACTCCAGCTCGGCTTGAAACACCGAACAGGAGATCATCACCGCCCCTGGACGAATAAAATCGCTCATACATCGATCTTTCCGAAAGATTCCACCGCCTTCCGCATAGCATGAATATTCTCCGGCGGCGTACTCCAGACAACATCGGGACCGGAAGTACCGAGAATAAAACGCGCGTCTTGCCGCCGTTCTTCCAAAATGGTCCGGCACCGCTCTTCCACCTCGTCGGCCGTCATCTGCCCCACGTTGCCGCNATCCAGCCCGCCAAACAGGACGGTGTCCGGTCCAACCACCTGGCGGCACAGTGCGAGATCGTCCCGTTG
>WSSedB1CaDRAFT_10001170_pt1 | contig 10203 bp, 4 predicted proteins | sample WetSurSB1Cattail_FD_9460 | JGI IMG/M metagenome (IMG submission 9460)
CAGACAAGCAGCTGGTGCCGCCGGTAGTGGCCAGCGCGTGGCGCGAGCTGGCGCCGAAGTACACGGTGCGCGAAATCTTCTCGACCAAGCGCGAAGAAGTACGCGCGCAGGCTGCGGGCATTATTACGCGCAAGTTGGCGGGCGACGGCATTGTGGTGGAAGAGGTGATGCTGGCGGAGATTCAGCTGCCGGTGGAGTACTCGAAGGGCCTTGAGGGTCTGCTGCTGAAGGAACAGCAGGACGACCAGCTCGGCGTGGACACCGACATCCGGCAGAAGCAGGTGAAGATTGCCGAGCTTGAAGCCGAAGCCGAGGCCGTGCAGAAGGTGAAGCAGGCCGAGGGCGAGGCGCAGTCCAGGGTGGTGGCGGCCAAGGGTGAGGCCGATGCGATGCAGTACACGCTTCCGCTGAAGCAGAAGCAGATTGAGCAGAGCAAGCTGGAAGCCGAGGCGCGCAAGGAGGCGACCATTCAGAATGCGGAGGCCGACGCGCAAGCCAAGGTCATTGACTCGAAGGCTGAGCTGGAGCGGAGAAACCTTTTTGCCGATGCCGAAGCCGGCCGCATCAAGCTGATTGCTGCGGCCAATGCCGAGCGCATGACGAGCGAGGCGGCGCTGTTGAACAAGTCGCCGCTGCTGATCAACAAGATTGTGGCGGAGCGGCTATCGGACAAGATTCAGGTGGTCATGGTGCCGACAGACGGGAAATTCTTCTTCGCGAACGACGTTTTCAAGAACATGGCGAACGCGCCAGTGGTGAAGCAGGAGATGGACAACGAGGCCGAGCCTGATACGAAGGGCGGCGGGCACTGAGGGCGGGTGCCGGGCGGGGAGCCTGCCTCGTCCGGCGCATTTCCTCGCGAGCAGGCGGTGGACACCGCAAACGATATAATCCGCGCAAACGGCAAGCTGCGCAGAAAGATGATGGCGATGAGGCTGAGGCATTGGGTCGCGGTGGCGTTGGTGGTGTGCGGAGCGATGGTGTCGCGCGCCGCTGCTGTGCCGAACCCGTGGGAACAGCCCGCTGCGGCGCTGGCCGAGCAGATTGCTGCGCTGCTGGGGCCGGGGCAGGCGCGGATCACGCTGCGCAATCTCTCCACCGTATCCAATGACGATCTTCCCGCGATTCGCAAGCTGCTGGCGCAGGATCTGAAGGCGCGTGGCGTGGTGGTGGCTGGCACGGAAAGCGCGAGCACTGTTCGCGTGACGCTGAGCGAGACTGGGCGTGAGCGCCTGTGGGTGGCCGAAGTGGTGGAAGGTAGCGAGACGCAGGTGGCCATGGTGCGCGTCGATCGCGGTGCGACGCGACCTGCGCAAACAGCGGGAAGCTTGCTGCTGCGGAGACAGGTGGTGTTTACGTCGGCTGAGCAAGTGCTGGCTGCATTGGAAGAAGGCGCGTGGCTCGTGATCGCCGAGCCGGATGCGCTGGTGTTGTATGCAAAGAGCGGAGATGGGTGGAGCGAATCGCGGCGTCTCGCGTTCGTGGAGAGACGTGGAGAAGCGCGAGACCCGCGCGGCGTGATCGTTACAAATGGCGAAGGCTTTGAGGCGCGCGCGGGCGCGATGCGGTGCGAGGGGCGCTTTGGCGTGGACGATGCCGCAGGCGGCTGGCCCGCGCAGTGCTCGGAGAGCGATGATCCATGGATATGGGGGCCGCTGATCGCGCCTTCAGAAGCGAGCACGAAACTGAAAGCTTTCTTCAACGCGGCGCGCAACTCCTTCACTGGCGTGGTGACACCCAATCTGGGAGTGGACCTTCCGCCGTTCTACGCGGCTGCACTGGTGTCGCGCGCGGCGGGCAACGCGGCGCTGCTGTTGGGCGGGGTGGACGGCAAGGTCCAGTTGGCGGAGAGCGGTGGACTTAAAAACGTAAGCGGCACGCGCGACTGGGGCAGCGACTTTGCGGTGGTGCAGTCGGGCTGCGGTGCGGGCGTACAGGTGATTGCGTCGAGCTCGGGCGCGGCTGCGAGCGACAGCCTGCGCGCGTATGAGTTGCCCGCGCTGGAGGCGGTGCCTGCGAGTGCTCCGCTCGCCGTGGAGGGCTCTGTTACGGCGTTGTGGACCGCACCGGACGGCAAGAGCGTATACGTGGTGGTGCGCGGCGCAGGGGATCGATACGAGGTGGACCGTGTTACGGCGCTTTGCGATTAGCTGTGCGTTGATTGCGCTCGCGCTGCCCGCCGCGGCGCGCACGCGGCCGCACTATGGCGGCACGCTGCGCGTGGAGGCGGAGGGCGATCCGTGGCAGCGGCCAGGCGGACTGGCGCGTCGGCTGGTCTTCGACGGGCTCACCACGTTCGACGCGCGCGGTGCGGTGCAGCCCGGGCTGGCGGTCGAGTGGAGTTCGGACAACAACGATCATCGGTGGCAGTTTCGGCTGCGACCGAAGGTGCACTTTCACGATGGAACGTTGCTGACCTCAGTGAATGCAGTGGCCGCGCTGCAGGCGGCATGCGCGAGCGCGTGTCCGTGGTCGCAACTGCGCGCGGTGGGCTCGTCGGTGGTGTTTGTGAGCGATGCGCCGATGCCGAATCTTCCGGCGCTGCTGGCGGGCGACGAGTTTCTGCTCGCGCTGACGATTGGAGCGGATGGCAAGACGCCGGGCGGCAGTGCCGGCACGGGAGCGTTTCAGGTGGCGGGTTTCGTCAACGGCGTGCTCACGTTGATCGCGAACGAGGGGTGCTGGCGGGGGCGTCCGTTTGCCGATACCGTCGAACTGCGCGTGCATCGCACGTTGCGCGACCAGTGGCTGGACCTGAGCGTGGGCCGCGCGGATGTGGTGGAGGCTCCGGCGGAGCTGCTGCGGCAGGCGCAGCAGCAGCGGCTGAATGTGGCGGCGCAACCGGACGCCGAGTTGCTCGCATTGCAGGTGAACGACGCGGGGCCGCTCGCAAACCCGATGCTGCGTGCAGCCATTGCCGCGGCGGTGGATCGCAGCTCGCTCGAGAATGTGATTTTTCAAAAGCAGGGCGAGATGTCCGCGAGNCTGCTGCCGCAGTCGCTTTCCGGCTACGGATTTCTATTTCCCGCCGAGCAGGATTTGAACANAGCGCAGGCGCTGCGNNGCGGCCTCTCTACTCCGCCATTGACGATGAATGCGGACGGCGGCGGCACGCTGCAACTGGCGGCGCAGCGCATTGCGCTGGATTTGCGCGCAGTGGGATTCAATGTACAGATGGTTGCCGCGAGCGTGCAGCCCACAAACCTTGCGCTGCGTCGCTTGCCGCTCACCGGCGGTGCGCCTGCGGCCGCACTGGATGCGCTGCTGCGCGCGGCAGGCCAGCCGATGGCGGGGGTCGGCGACAATCCGGCGGCGCTTTACAAGGCGGAGCGCGAGGCACTTGACCGGCATACGCTTATTCCTCTGCTGGCGCTGCCACGCGCGTATGCAGTGGGAGCGCGGGTGCGCGATCTGTGCCTGAGTTCTGATGGCTCGCCGGACCTGGCAGACGCGTCGCTGGAGGACGCGCCATGAGCCTGCGCCAGAAGCTGCTGCTCTTGTTCTCGCTCACCGTGGCTGCTGCTGTGGCGGTGGTTGCGTGGACGGTGCTCATTCGCGTTCGTCACGTCTTTGAGCAGCGCGACCAGGAAGAGACAGCGCTGTTCGTGAGCCAGTTTCAGCGCGAGTTTCAGCATCGGGCTGCAGATGTAGCTGCGGCCATTGACCGGCTGGTGGCGAGCGAGCATACACGCGCGATGGCGTTTGAGATCGTGCAGTCGGGCGAGACGGCTGCGTATCTGACCGAAGCGCAGAGCATGGCGCAGGATGCGCAGCTCGACTTTCTGGAGATTGTGGGGCCGGATGGCAACGTGGTGAGTTCGGCACAGTGGCCGGCGCGGTTCGGTTATCCGGAGCCATCGGCAGCGCGCGCAGGGCTGCCTGCGTTTCTGAGGCGCGAAGATCTGCCCGATGGGACAACTGCACTCGGACTCTTTACGGTGCGTGCCGTGCGCGGAGCGGAGCCAGCTGTGACGCTGGTGGGCGGCAAGCGGCTGGACCAGAGTTTTCTGGCTGACCTGCCAGTGGCGCCGGGCATGATGATTGCGCTCTACAGTGATCCGGCGGCGCAGGACGGAGCGGTCGTACCTGCCTTCGATGCAAAACGGCTGACGGGGGCGCAGGGCGACGTGGCGGGCGCGGCGCGCTATGGGCCGCTGATTGGCGCAGCGCGCGAGACGGGGCAACCAGCGAGCGGCGTACTGTATCTGACGGCGCGGCGCGAGGACAGTGTGAATGCGACGGCGATTCCGCTGAAGAATGACGCGGGATTGGTGACGGCGGTGCTCACCGTGAGCACTGCACGCGCCGGGATGGTGGAGGCGCAGCAGCACATTCGCACCATTGCGTACGGCGTGGCGGCGGGCGGCATTCTGCTGGCGATTGTGTTCAGTCTGTGGATTGCGGCGCGCGTGTCGCGGCCCATCGAGCAGTTGGCGCAAGCGGCGCAAGCGGTGGCGGCGGGCGATTGGGAGGCGCGTGTGGAGGAGTGCGGACGCGACGAGGTGGGTGTGCTGGCGCGCAGCTTCAACCATATGACCACGCAGTTGGCTGCGCAGCGCGAGCAATTGGTGCAGACCGAGCGCGTGGCGGCGTGGCGCGAGCTGGCGCGGCGGCTGGCGCACGAGCTGAAGAATCCACTGTTTCCGTTGCAGCTTACGGTGGAGAACCTGGTGCGTGCGCGGGCGCTTCCCGAGGCTGAGTTTGACGAGGTGTTTCGCGAGAGCACGGCCACGCTGGGGGCGGAGATTGCGAATCTGAAGACGATTATCGGACGGTTCAGCGACTTCAGCAAAATGCCGAAGCCGCAACTGGAACGGATCGACGCGAAGGACGTGATGGAGCGCGTGCGCGCGTTGTATGAACCGACGGCAGGCAAGGGAGACACGGCGATTCGCTTCGCGGTAGAGGTTGCCGACGTACCGATGCCGATGGATGGTGATCCGGAGCTGCTGCATCGGGCGCTGTCGAATCTGGTGTTGAACGCGATGGATGCCATGCCGGAGGGCGGCGTGCTAACGCTGGCGGCTGAGCCGCGTGGAGAGCGCATTGAGCTGCGCGTGGCAGACACGGGCGAGGGGCTGACGCCAGAGGAGTGCGAGCGGCTGTTTGCGCCGTACTATACGACCAAGCAGCACGGGACGGGGCTGGGGCTAGCCATCGTGCAGTCAGTGGTGGCCGACCATGCGGGGACGATTGCCGTGGAGAGCCGCACGGGCGGCGGAACGGCGTTTATTCTTACGTTGCCGAGGGCGCAGGCATGAATGCGAAGGCGCACATTCTGATTGTGGACGACGAAGCCAACACGCTGGCGTCGCTGGCGCGGGCATTCCGGCTGGCAGGGCACGAGGCCACGGTGTGCGACAACGCGGCGCGCGCGCTGGAGCTGGCGCAGGCGCAGCCCTTCGACCTGATTCTGAGTGATGTCGTGATGCCCAAGCGCGACGGGCTGGCGCTGCTCGAAGACCTGAAGTCGGCGGGCGTGGCGGCGCCGGTGGTGATGATGAGCGGGCAGGCGCACATTGAGATGGCGGTGCGCGCGACGCGGCTGGGCGCTTTGGATTTTCTGGAGAAGCCGCTCACGACGGAGAAGCTGCTGGTGACGGTGGAGAACGCGCTGAAGCTCACGCGGCTGGAAGCAGAGAACCGCGAGTTGCGTACGCGCGTGGGCAAACACACACTGGTGTGGAGCGGCGAAACGATGCGTCGCGTGATGGCCCAGATCGAGCGAGTGGCCGCGAGCGAAGCGCGTATCTGCATCTATGGCGAGACAGGCACGGGCAAGGAACTGGTGGCGCGCACGCTGCATGAGAAGAGCGGGCGCGCGGGCGGGCCGTTTGTCACGCTCAACTGTGCGGCGGTTCCTGCGGAGCTGATTGAGAGCGAGCTGTTCGGGCACGAAAAGGGCTCGTTCACCGGGGCGGTGCAGCGGCACACGGGCAAGTTTGAGCAGGCACATCGCGGTACGCTCTTTCTGGACGAGATTGGCGATATGCCGACTGCGATGCAGGCCAAGCTACTGCGCGTGCTGGAGGAAGGCGAAGTGGAGCGCATTGGCGCGGACAAGCCGACCGGCGTGGATGTGCGCGTGGTGGTGGCGACGCATCGCAATCTGGAGCAGCTTGTGGAGTCGGGCGGGTTCCGGCGCGATCTTTACCATCGTGTGGTTGTGTTTCCCGTGGAACTGCCGCCGCTGCGCGCGCGCACCGAAGATTTGCCGGCGCTGGTGGAGCACTTTGGGCGGCAGGTGAGCGCGCAGAACGGATGGAAGCCGGTTCCATTCACTGCGGACGCGATTGCGGCGCTCAAGGAGTATGCGTGGCCGGGCAACATCCGCGAATTGCGCAATATAGTGGAGCGCCTGCTGCTGCTGGCAGAGGGCGCGGTGGATGTGGAATCGGTGCGGATGGCGTTGCCGGCGTTGCGCGGGTCTGCGAAGGCCACGGCGGGCGGCGTCGGAGAAGAGACCGGTCCGCTGGCGCAGCGTGTGCTGGCGTTTGAGCGCGCGGCGGTGCTGGCGGAGCTGGAGCGGCACGGCCGCAACATAACGCAGACGGCGCGGGCGCTGGGTCTGGAGCGCAGCCACTTCTACAAGAAGTGCCAGCAGGTTGGTATCGATCTGCAGAGCCTGCCTGAGCGCGCTTGAGTTTAATCAAAGGCAAAAAAGTGCGGCGCGAGATTGAACTCGCGCCGCGATTGGAAGGAACTGCGTTGAGGGTTAGAACTCGGCGCGGATCGCGATCTGGCCGGTACGTGCGCCGCCGAAGTCCGACTTGATCGCACTACTTACCAGGCCGAAGCTGGAAGAGCTCAGGTTCATGTTGGGATCGCTCAGGTTGGTGTGGTTGAGCACGTTGGTAAAGGTGCCCTCCGCCTTGACCTTCAGCCGCTCGGTGACGGAGAAGGTCTTGCTGAGGCCGGCCGAGAGGTTGACGAGGCCGGGGCCCTCCACGGTGCCGACCTGGCTGTTGCCAAAGCGGCCGATGGGCAGCGGGTGCGGACCGTTGGCCACAAAGCTGCCATCGGACTGTGGAGTGTACCCGGCACCAGTTTTGCAAGCGCTGCCGGGGGTCCAGGTGGAGTCGCCCGGGCAGGCGAAGGCGCTGGCGTTGGTCCAGTTGAAGCGGGTCCTGTTGGCAGGGTTCACGCTCACGCCTGCGAGCTGGTCGGGATGCTGGTTGCGGTGGCCGCCGTCAAAGCTTCCGGTTCCGTTGCCAAACGCGCCGTCGAGGCCGGAGCCTGTGCCGGAGGGGTCGCCCTGTCCGTCAGGGAAGTACGGCGTTTCGTAGGGTCCGGTTTGCACGGTGAGGATGGAGGACAGGCGCCAGCCGCCCACGACCTCGTCGGCCACACGCGACATGGAGCTGCCGAACTGCTTTCCGCGGCCGAAGGGCAGATCGTAGAGCGCGGTGGTGTTCCAGCGCAGCCGACGGGTGCCGTAGGCGTTGCCGAAGTCCACTTGGCGATTGAGGATGGAGGTAGCGCGTTGGCCGCCGCCTTCACCGCCGAAGCCGGTGTTGGCCGGTCCCTGGTTGTCGGCGAGGTTCTTGGCCCAGGTGAGGCCGGAGTGGAACTCCAGGCCCTGCTGCAGGCGGTGGCTGGCTTCAATCTGCATCGAGTTGTAGCTCTGATTGGCGCCGGTGGCGCGGGTGTTGATGCGGCCCCAGTTGGGGAAGAGCCGCGCACTGATCGGCGCATTGAAAGCCGACACGGTGTCGGAGTAGGGCAGCGTGTTCTCGTCCGGTGCCCACACCAGCTGGTGAGTTGCCGAACCGATATAGGTGACGCGCGCCGCGTAGCCTGCGCCGAAGTCGTGGTCCACGCTCAGCGACCACTGTTCGGTGTAGGGATCCTTCCAGTTCGTGCTGTTCGCAGTACCAAAGTAGTCGGTACCGTAGCAATTGGTGCAGCCATTGCCGCCAGTGTTGGGCGTAACCGAGGGCCACTGGAAGCCGATGGCATGGCTGGTCGCGTCGTAGCTGTTGGTGAACTGCTGGGTGTACGCCTGAACCGTGCCGGTGAGCGAGTAGAAGCTGGAGCCCAGCATGTTGATGTTGTACATGCCGGCGCCGCCGCGGATGGCCCACTTGTCATTGTTGAAGGGGCGATACGCGAAGCCCACGCGCGGCATGAAGCGCAGGTGCGGATACTTCTTCAGTCCGGAGGGGAAGCCTGCAGTGCTGTTGCCCTGAACCTGCATGCAGGGAGCACCGTTGACGGTAGCGGAGTTGGTCTGGGTCACGCCGTCGGGGTTGCAGGCGTTGGCGCTGGCCAGGAAGCCCTGCGCCAGCAGGTCCTGCTTGCCCTGCATGTAGATCACGCGGCCAGATTGGGACACGCTGGGATCGAAGTTGCCGATGTCACCGTACTTGTCGTAGTAGCCCGGGTGCAGTTCATAGCGCAGGCCGAAGGATAGCGTGAGCTTCGGGGTCATGTGCCACTCGTCCTGGGCGAAGAAGTGATAGTGCGCCGAGAGGCCGTCGTTGTCCTGCTTTACCACGTCGTAGAAGGACTGGTAGGGAAGGCCGAGAAGGAAGTCGGCGAAGTCCACTCCGGTGAACAGGCCTGCGCTGTCCGAAGTATTGAACTGGTAGGTGCCGTAGTTGTCTGAGCCGTTGAAGCCGAGCGGCGTAATTGCTTCGAGCGTCTGGATGTTGGTGCCGAACTTCATAGTGTGGCGGCCCTTGTTCCAGATCAGGGTGTCGGAGTACTCGTAGGTGAAGGACTTGTTGAGGCTGGTGAGGCGGTCGACGTTCAGGCTCTGGATGTTATTGAAGTCCATCTCGGGCACGCCGTTGTAGAAGAGGTTCTGGAGACCAGTCCAGCCCTGCGCATTGGTCCAGGCGTTGCCGTTGAAGCTGTTGCTGCCACCCGAAGTGTAGCGGGTGAAGCCGAAGCCGCCTTCATTGATGAGGCTGGGCGTGATCGACCAGTTGGTGTCGACCTTGAGCACGCGGCTCTGGCTGTTGCTCAGCGACGAGGGAATATTGAGGATGGTGGGCGAAGTGACGGGGAAGTTCTTCCAGGTGAAACGGCCCCAAAGGAGAAACTTCTGGTTGGAGCCGAAGTACTGGTCGCCGCGCACGTCGAACTGGTTGGAGTGACCGCTCTGGTCGGCGTTGACCTGGTAGTTGGCGACGCCGTTGTCGACGTAGTTCGCTGAGTTGCCGATGTTCGGATCGGGATAGAACTGCGACAGCGTGCTGGCGGCGATGGAATTGATGCTGGTGATCTTGTTGTTGGCGTACGGAGTGCCGGTGGCGGGATTGATGATCCCGGTGAAGGTGTTGTTGCCGTTCGAGTCGGGCACCACGTAGTTGGAGAAGTCACCCTGCTTCATCAGCGTGCTGGGCACCACTTCGTTCAGCGTGGTTTGTGCCGGATGCCGCCAGCCCTCGTAGGCGCCGTAGAAGAAGCTCCTGTTGTGGCCGTTGTAGTGAGGCAGGAGAACCGGACCGCCAAAGCTGCCGCCGAAGGTGTTGCCGGTCTGGCTGGCCTTGGATACGGTAGTGGGATAGGTGTAAGGGATGGCGTCGAAGGCGGAGTTCTGGTAGTACCAGAAGCCCGAACCGTGGAACTGATTGGCGCCGCCCTTGGTGGTTACGACGACCTGTGCGGGATTACCAAACTCGGCACCGGCCAGAACGCCGTCGGCGCGAATTTCTGCAATCGATTCAGTGGAGGGGAAAGCGTCGCCGATGAAGCTGCCGCCGGAGGGATTCTTGAGGGTGATGCCGTCGATGGTGACATCCACCTGGTAGGGCAACGCGCCCTGCACGGAGATGCCGGAGGCGTCGTCCTGCACGCCGGGGAGAGTGCCCAGAATGTTGGAGGCGCTGGTGCCGTTGAAGCTGGCACGCGTGTTCACGGGCAGGTTGGTGGCGTCGTCGGAGGTGAAGTTGCCGCTGATGGTGGCGGACTCGGTTTCAATGGCGCTGGCGTTTTCGCCCGTCACCTGTACGGACTGTTGCACGGCGCCGATGGCCAGCGAGGCGTCGATGCGGAGTTCCTGACGCACGGCCAGGGTGAGGGCCGTTGCCGACCACTTGGCAAAGCCGGGGGCAGCCACGTCCAGCGCGTAGTGGCCTGCCTTCACATCGAGGAAGCGGTAGGGAACCTCTGAAGAACTTCCCGATCCACAACTGTCGTGGGTAATGTGGATAGAGGGGGAAGATCGCGGATGCGTCAGATGAGTTTGGCCCAGCA
>WSSedB1CaDRAFT_10001171_pt1 | contig 10203 bp, 11 predicted proteins | sample WetSurSB1Cattail_FD_9460 | JGI IMG/M metagenome (IMG submission 9460)
ACCGTCACCACCGGGAAGAGTATAATCTTTGTTGAGCACATTGGCTATAATATATTGTTATTATTGGTAAAATGCTTTTAGGTTCAAGCACTAACTATCGCTACACATTGATTTTGTAGTTCAACACGAGTTCATCGCCCGGCAGTCCACGAATGCCCCAATTTTCCTTGGGCGTTTCGAAGATTGTAATTTCGACATCCTGGGGCTTGATGCCGCAGGTTTTCTGGATGTTTGAAAAGAGCACGCGGATGAGTAATTTCTTCGTTTCGACATCACGCCCTTCGAACATTGAGAGTTCAATGATTGTGTAGTTTTCACTTCGGTCAGAAGGAAAAATGAAATCTTCCGGCTCCAATGCCATGAAGCGGTGGAACTGTTTGTCAACCGGCAGGCCCAATACTTCGACAATACTTTGGTGAATTGCTGATGAGAGCGAAACTCTGTGTTTATTGAGCGACGAACGCAGGGCAAAAATTTTAACTTGGGACACGCGACGAACCTCCATTTTCCTGCTTTTTTATGAAAACTGGTTATTCCGACTGAAAACGAGAGCTGCGTGCATGTTGTGGAATACCAGGAATACTCCGGATAATCCCATGTAGATCCATGGTGTATAGGACACTGAAGGTAGAATCAGGGTGTCACCGATGAGACCAATGCCTGTTAAGAACAGGGCAGGTGTGAAGGCTGGCGCCATAAACCCGGCCATGCTGCTGCTCCAGCTTGACAGGGGAAGTCGTATTTGCGCGCCCCAGGCAATGAAATAGACCAGAGTTCCCATAACGTATAATCCAAGTCCGAACTTCTGACTTGGGGATGACAACTGGAGTTTCATCACCATGGGAAAGAGAAATACAGGGAGCCGTAGCAGCTTTTCCGGTACTGCAATCCAGGCGGGAGTATTCTCATCGAAGTTCTGGTAACCGCGAGGGAGATACCGCGTGAAGATGGCGTTAAAAATAAGGACTGGTATAAGCAAAATGAATAGATTCATGACGTATTGATTATTCCAGAAGATGAAACTACGATTCTTTTTTGGGCGAGTTCGCTTAACCCGACTTCCTGGCTCACTTGAAGTTCTCCTTATCTGTTTGGGGACGCCTGATACTATTTCCATGCCAAGACCTTACGCGGCTTAATGCGAGAAATGGCAGACCTGTCCTCCCGTCAATCCAACGGGCTCAAAACCAGCGGCTGTGCGCCGATAACAGTAATTCCGATCCATCCCACGCTTGCCCTCTCGGCCTTCAATTCACCGAGCAATATCAGTTCTTCAACCGGATGCGGCAGCACTCGGATCGTTGCTTCCGCATCGTGCCAAGCCGATGCCACCTTACCCTGAATATCGGGCAGTACCCAGCTCAACTTGGGGCGTTGGGCGGGTTGTGTCAGGTCGGGCCAGCCTATTGTTCCGATTGTCTTGTTGGCCAAGAAACCGTAGGGACGCCCAACTTCTCCGGTAAGCGTTATGGCTGCTTCGATCAGCCGTCGGTCTTTCACGCTCAAACTCGCTCCCATGCGGCTTCCAGCCTTAAGCGGTGCAGCTGCGGCATGCTCGATGGGCAGCGAGCGGGTAAGATACGTAGTTCCCTGTTTCTTGGGCCACCCCTGGAGCAATCCGCGAATGAGCGAAATATCCTGATCGACCCAGATGAAGGGGCAGAAATTATAAAGCGCGCCATCGGGTCGCTCGATCTCGACGATTACGATGGTTTCCCGGTACTGCGCATAAACGGGGTCGATCAACTCCGAGCCATCGGTTGTGGCCTGCCAGTCCGCGAAGTGAATGCAGCCGTTTCCGGTCAGCCGGCCAAGCGCAGGCGGCAGCAAGGCGGAGCTATTCGATGTGTCGCAGCGGACTGCCACGTTCATCAGCCAGCCTGCGTAATGCCAGGGAGGCGCGGGAACGATCGCCGACCGGCCGCTTCTGGTGTATGGCGCGGTAAAACTCTCAAATTCCTGATTCATGCTAACTCTCCTTATTCATTTACTTTTCCGGATGTCAGATTGAATAATACTTCATGCCTTTTTCTTCCAATACCGCGATCATCTGGACCGGGTCGAAAAGCTGCTCGATGTGGAAGACTCCGGGCGGAAACGAGCCGGCGAATAGTCTCGCCGCCACCTGTGAGGCGATCAAGGCAGTGCAGCGGGCCTCGCCATGTCCGCTGACCGCGCATTCGCAAGATGTTTCCCTGCCTTCGGCATCGATTTTCACCACATATATATCCGATCCGAAGTGCAGCGTTTTGAAGATCCGAACCATCAGCTCCCGCACCGCTTTAAAGCGAAGCATACCGAGCAAACCGGTCTTTTTGCACAAAGCGAACAGCGTTGTCATCAATGCCGGATCAAAGCAGAGCCATGTAGAAACCGATGGAATGCCGAGAGTTCGCGGTAATGCCCATTGGTCGGAAAAGTTAAAACGGTAGGCTGTGCGTTTGTTGATGCCTTCAGGGAATGTCGTGCGTTTTCCTTCGCCGAGACTCTCGACCTGTCTCGCGATCCCGTTTTCTTGAACGGAAAATGTGCGGTTAAGGTTCTCGATAGTCCAACGAATCGCTGCCTCGCCATGGGCTTCTCCCAACCCCAGAAGGATGAAAATATCCGCGCGCTCGATTCGCCCGAGCCTGGATTTGCATTGTGCGGCCAGAAGATTCGTCAACCCAGGCGCCAGGCCTACACTTAGAACCGCGGTGGCATCATTCTCTTTGGCTTCGGAATCAAGCGATTCGATCCGGAAAAGAAGCCCATAATTCGCCGTGATGTCGATGTAGTGGATACCGCGCATCAGGCAGTTTTTCACAAATATGATATCTGGCAGATCAAGGCACATGATAACGAGGCGGATGTCATCCGGCAGGGTATGGCCTTCTCCGGCATTTCCAACGTCAAGCCTCATGGGCAGCGCTTTCATGCCGGTTGACTCGGCCAGTTTTGCCGCCTTGTCGTAATTCCGGCCCGCGACAATGACCCGACCCGGGAAGAGATCCACCAATTCGAGGGCTATCATCCGGCCGACATTGCCATATCCGCCAACAATTAAGATCTTGTCGTCCATGGAGAACTTAATCCTTCTTAAGCAACTCTTTCCGTTGCTGCGTATACTGATCGTAGCTCATGTCCGGCTTGGTCGTGTTTTCGGCGGGAGTGGTTCCCCGCATGCTTTCGGTGCGAAATCTATCGTACATGCCGTGATACATATCTTCCCTGATCTGCGGGCCGGAACAGCCCGCAATAAGCATCATGAACATCACGAGAATCATTGCTCTCATAATCCGCATGGTTTCCCCCTTTCTGAATTGCCTCTTCTGGATAGTATACAGGCCGCACGGCTACAGCAGGATCTCCTCCAGAGACCGCCTCTTCCTCGGCTCCGGTTCTTCAGCCGGATAGCCGAGAGGAAGCAGGCTGACCACATGGATATTCTCATCCCAGCCGAATATATCCCTGATCGCCTGTTCGTCGATGAGTCTGATCCAGCAACTTCCAAGCCCGAAATCCAGCGCCCGGAGCACGATGTGCTCTACCGCGATGGCCACGTTGCAGGCGATGCGGGGAGCGATCTGACTGACCGACATGGTTTCATTGTCTCCGTTTTTTCAAGTGTCCGCGGATCGCCGCAACTCCGATACACAACAAATGTCCCAGGACAATCACGGCAAAGATAGCCGCGACAAGCGATGCAAAGCCGAGGCAGACCCAGAAGGTGGCATCATATCCCACGGCTCTCCCGAAAGTTACGGCCAGGCTGACGAGTAACAGGAATACGAGGAAGAACGCCCATGCCACTTCCAGGAAATGCTCGATCAGTTCCTTGGTGAATTTGTCCATATGCGTCCCGGGGGATTACCCGCAAATGAAATATGTTGTCCCGGGACCCATGCGCGCATGGTCTTGCGTTTTCCCAATCAATCTTTCGATACCACCGACAAAAGATCGTTCATCTCTCTTATCAACGGTATCTTTGAGTGGCGCTGAAGAATTTCCGGTTTCGTATAGCCCCAGGCCACACCGACGAAATCCATCTTCAATGATGCGGCCATTTTGGAATCACTGATCGCATCTCCGACATACACTGCGTCATTTATCGATAGTCTGCTGGCCTTCAGTACGGCCTTGACCTTGGATTGCTTTCCGAACATGGATGCTCCGCAACCCCAATAGCTAATCAGCGCGGTACTCTCGGCTCCCAGGACACGCACAACGTTTTCTTTTGCGTTTGAGGTGACGATGGCGATTTCAGTGCCTTCTCTTCTCAGGTCTTGAAAAAGCTCATTGACTCCCTGGAATGGCAGAATCTCGTCAATGCGTGTGGACATCAATCGTCGCATCTCCCTTGTCACCAAGGGAAGTTTCCACCAGGGAAGCTCGGTAACGGCCATCATCTGACGCGGACTATAGCCGCGAATTTCATCGATTCGCCCTAAATCAAGCGGTTTGAAATCATATCGTTCCGCAACCATGTTGATCGTACCGATAAACCACTCAAAAGAGTCGGCAAGGGTTCCGTCAAAATCGAACATAACCAGTTTGTATTTTCCCATTCCGTATCCTTTTAAAGATAGATCTTGATTCTTTGTAATAGCAACGCCGTTGGCATATCGCGTATATGATCATCCTGAATCCGGCCCGGAATTACACTCAGCTTGATATTGCCCTGAACAAGTGGATGTACTCATGGATTTCATGGCAAGCATCTTTGAACCTTTTCCGGACAATGGAAGCAACGTTTTGCTTGAAACGATTTCGTGTCATCTCCCTGATTTTAAGAAATGTATCATCGGATTTTGGAGACTACACGACGGCATGCATCAATCTTGAAACGCCGCCCAGGCGCAAACCGTCCGTGCGGCCGGACAGGTAGCGTTCGTGCAGGTGTTCCGGGCTCAGGTTGTTTGCTTCGCTGAAACCGAGCGAGTGAAGTTTGCCAGCCAGGGACGTCGGTTCCAGAAAGGTTTTGAAATGTTCGCCGCGTTCGGCAATCGCCGAGGAAATTGTCTCAAACCCTATGCGCTCCACCTGCGTCATGGTCGAGGGGGGTATTAGGTAGTCAAACACCACGGCACTTCCCGAAGCGCAGGAGGCGATGAATCGCAGGGTATTCATGAACGCTTCTTCTTCAAGGTAGACCGCCACGCCCAGCCATGAAAAAAACGCGGGGTTTTCTTTTCTGAGTCCCGCCTGGGACAGGGCTTGCTCCAGAGTGAAATGCTCGAAGTCGAGTGGAACATAGGTCAGGCAATCCGGTATCCGGATACCGGCCGCGCGGAGACAGTCGCGTTTCCACTGCTGCGTGTCGGGAAGATCGACCTCGAAAATACGTCCGGTGTGGTGAGCACGGCGGTAAGCGTAGGTGTCCAGTCCAGCGCCGAGAATGACATATTGGCCAGCGCCGTTTTGCGCGGCTTTTTCCCATTCATCCTCGGCCAGCCGGCTTCGTACCACTACCGATGTTCTCAGCGCTTTTGCCATGGGATTGTTGTGTTGCTCCGGATTGTCGCGCAGAGCAGCTTCATCCTCGCTACCCAATATGCTCAACGCAATCGGGTCTTTCAGAATCAGCGGACTGTCCAGAAGCTGATGCGCCGCCCTTAATGTCGCAACCGATTGCGCGCTGGGTTTGGGACCGGCATTGGCGGTTTCGTATTTTGGGCGATGCAAAAACATGATCGCCTTTTGCACGAATATGCTCAACGAGAGATCCGTACCGATGCCGAGCATAAGATCCGGTTCATGGAGAAACGCCGCGCGAACCTTGTTTTCAAGTTCCTGGTCGTCACCGCAGTACGAGGTTCGAAACAGATCCTGCCATTGATGCGCCAACGCCTGAACAGCCGGATCGCTCACCTTGGCATTTGACTCGAACTGCTTGCGCATTTCCGAGATCAGGGGCGGCCAGTCAGAAATATGCGCCATCTGGCGATTTCGGACTTCTTCAACCTCAGCGTGTGACAGATGCCTGGCAAACAGGGTCATCCGTGCGTTGACGAATGATTTGGCTATCCACGCAAGCATTCCGGGGGTGATGCCATTGAACTCCCGAAACGTTTTGCATTCCTGCAAGTTTCTCAATGCGACGGCCAGGATGGGGTTGTTTTTGCATGTGTCCCTGAATAGACGCATCCAGCGCCATGCCAGCGCTTGAGCTTCTTCGCTTTCAGGAAGCAACCCGCTGTCTATGGATTGTCGGACTTCGGTGATCTGCCGGGCCCAGTCGTCATCCAGTTCTTGGAGGGTGGTATCCTCGTTCGAATCAGCAATTATTGTTTTTGAATTATTGCTCATCACCATTGTGTTGTTCCTCTTTAGTCAAGCTTGTAGATTCAATTTCATCCCTCTTCAGCGAACATTCCTTTTCCGAAGCAAACCCCCCGCTTGGAACTTTTGATAAAATCGAGGAGATAGCGTACATCTTCGGTCACCTCCAGCTCCGTTTCCACGTGGGCAAGTGCGTTTGTCATGATCATGCCCTTGAAGAACAGAACCTTGTAGGCGTTTTTGATGGCACGAATCTTCCTGTCGTCGAAGCCGTTGCGGCGCAGTCCCACCAGATTGATGCTCCTCACCGTATGGGTCTCGTCCATAATGCAGAAAGGAGGCACGTCACGGGAGGTACGGGAAAGGCCACGCATCATGGAGTACCGGCCGATGCGGCAGAATTGGTGGACAACGCAGTTGCCCGAAACGATGGCGCGGTCTTCCATGGTCACGTGACCGGCCAAAAGCGCACCTCCCGAAATAAGGGTGTTGTTTCCGACGATGCAGTTGTGGGCCACATGGGACTGGATCAACAGGAAATTGTTGTCGCCGATCACCGTCGTGGTTCCCGGCTGGTTTCCCCGATGAATTGTTGAGTATTCGCGGATTGTGTTTCCATTTCCGATCACCGCATAGCTCTCTTCTCCCCTGTACCCGTAATCCTGGGGATCATGCCCGACAATGGCGCCATAATGGATGATGTTGTTTTCACCCAGAGTAGTCCAAGGGCCGATCACGGCGTTAGCCATGATCTTCGTGCCGCTGCCGATGATAGCGTGGGCGCCGATGGTGACATTGGGGCCGATTTCTGCCTCAGTTGCAATGGTAGCTGTGGGGTGGATGTGTGCTGTCGAATCGATCATGGATTCCTCCTCTCTATTAGATCATCGACAAATAGCAGGCCTGCAGAACGCACTATTGTATAAATGCGACAAAAGATACTTTTGATCTAATTTCCCTCACATTTACTATACGTATGAAACCTGAATGGCATTGTTCGGTTCCACCAGCCGGATGTAACTGGATGTTAATTCTCCCGGAAGGCGGCCAGTCAGTTCTTTCAAGTCCTTGATCATATGGGATTGGTCCGAATAACCGCAGACAGAAGCCAGATCGGCAAAATTCCGGTAGCAACCGAAGCGCTTTTGGGCGATGAAATGCTGGAGACGAATAATACGAATCAGGTGCTTTGGAGACATTCCGAAATGATCGAGGAAGTTTCGTTCCACACTTCGGACATGAACGCCAAGATGGCAAGCAAGCTCGTTGACCGAGAGCCTCCCACCAGAAGCTTCTATAAGAGTTGCTCCCCAACGGCACCGGTCTTCTTGCACGAATGGCCGCGTCTTACGAAACAATCCTTCCATGATCCGTTGCCGGGAGGTATGTGATGGTGAAAAAATCAGGCGTTCACCGAGGGAACCTGAACTGACACCAAAAATCTTTGGAAGTTCCACGCAATTGTTTACCAACTCCGAGGGATGAACATCCGCCAGTTGCGGCGCTTGTCCGGGCAGGAATCGAATGAAGAAATAACTGCACGTTTCGTCAATTTCCAGAAGGGTCTTTGTCGTGACTGGTCCAAACAGGAAAGAACGACAATCGAATGAGGAATACCGCAACATCAAAATCATATTGCCTCTGGGGAGGATTTCATAGACTGCCTTCTTATCGTCTCCTACCCTTTCAAATGACCAGCAAAGATCCATCTGGTTTGTTAAGTTTGCCGCGGGTTTTCCCATGAAGATCATGTAAACCCTCCTGATTTATGTGGAGTGGATTGTTCGACGCTATCTGATTCTGAGCCTCATAAGCAATGGGCATTTCGATGAATACTAACAGAGCAGGACATCAATATGCCGTGGGTTGTTCCACGGACGCAGAACAATGCTTGTAGCGAATATGAGAAGCATGAGGAATGTCGCGCCAAAATAGAACCATTGGGTCGCATCGAATATCTTGAGAGCATTGTCCGCAAGAATGAACCACGCTACCGTCAATGCAGAAACAACAATTGGTGAAAGCCTGGGCATGACAGGATAGCTCACGGATATGAGAACCGCTGCAACGAGCGGCAGGTAAACGAACGCGCAATTCCCATTGCCTCCGCTATTAAAGACAAGCCAGGCAAAAGTGATGCCAGCGGCGAAAAAAAACCATGGAGAAAGCTTTAATTAAATAATATTCACCATTGATTCCCGTCCTCATTTAACGCTCTAAAAAACCGCAACCTTTCCGCAAATGAAACAAGGACCCGAGAAGCGCCATGCTTGCGTAGAAGCTCATGCTTTCTTCCAACACCCACAAATCGAATGCCGAGCTCCCGGCTGGCCTTGAGGTCCCACAAACCATCGCCAACATAGATAGCGTCACTGATGTCAAAACCGGCTCTGCATGCGGCCAGAGCAATAATATCGACACGCTGACGCGTATCGGATGAAGACGCAAATGGAATATTTTCAATCATAAAACCGGACCGGTGCAGTTTAAAAAAATATCGCTACACATTGATTTTGTAGTTCAACACGAGTTCATCGCCCGGCAGTCCGCGAATGCCCCAATTTTCCTTGGGCGGTTCGAAGATTGTAATTTCAACATCCTGGGGCCTGATACCGCAGGTTTTCTCGATGTTTGAAAAGAGCGCGCGGATGAGAGCAAAACTCTGTGTTTGTCGAGCGACGAACGAAGGGCAAAAACTTTAACTTGTGACACGCGGCGAACCTCCCTTTCCCTGAAATTAATTTCTTCCCGCGACAATGAACAAGAAAAACAAAGATACTTCCCGATTGACTTGGCCGGCCGGATAAGGAATTGACTTGCAAAACATTATCAGCACAGATATTCTCATTTTTCAATTATTCTAATATAATGGAGGGGTTTATGTCACGAGGGGGGGGTCGAACATTCAATAGGTTCCTGGCCGGAAGCGCAACGTTGGCCGTATTTGCATTCTGTGTCTCATCGGTTCAGGCCATGGCGGAGGATATGAGTGAGAAGGTTACAAGCCCTGACGGCTACCATGGAATTCTCACCAAAGTTCAGAAAAGCGGATCGGTTAGGGTGATCGTCAAATTGAGGACATCATTTACCCCGGAATCTCTTATCTCGAAAGCTGACGCCGATACTCAGCGGGCTTCCGTTGCTCGGACGCAGAATCAAATTATCTCCGGACTTGCGGCTACTGGACACAAGCCCTCATCCTTCTATAGCTTCAAATATATCCCTCATATTGCCATGACCATTGACAAGGAGGCGCTCGACACTCTCCTTGCGTCTCCCGATGTGGAAACAATCGAGGAGGATATCCCCGTGCCGGCGGTACTGGATTTGAGTGTTCCCCGTATCGGCGCAACAACCCTCCATTCGAAAGGCGTCACGGGAAAGGGGATTGCCGTTGCCGTTCTTGACACCGGGGTGGACAAGAATCACCCGTTTCTTCAGGGGAGCGTGATTTCCGAGGCGTGTTACTCGTCAATAGACTCTTACTACAACAGTTCTTCCGTCTGCCCCGGCGGGGTGACAGAATCCACGGATCCCGGCTCGGCCCTGCCATACGCCGGCAGCTGTCCATCTGGCGAGTGCGACCACGGCACTCATGTTTCCGGGATAGTGGCAGGCCGCAGCGGCGTCAGCGGCAGTCCCGGACCTGGTGTGGCTCCCGAGGCGTCCATAATAGCGATACAGATATTTTCCCGTTTCGACAACACGGACATCTGCGGTTCGGCTTCTCCGTGTGCACTCACTTGGTCTTCCGATCAGATAAAGGGCCTTGAAAGAGTATACGAGTTGCGCGACACCTACAAGATATCCTCCGTCAACATGAGTATCGGCGGAGGACGGTACTCTTCATCTTCTAAATGCGACAAAGCTAATTCCTCTGTTAAACATGCAATCGACTCTCTCAGGGCCGCCGGGATCGCCACGGTCATCGCCAGCGGCAAC
>WSSedB1CaDRAFT_10001172_pt1 | contig 10199 bp, 5 predicted proteins | sample WetSurSB1Cattail_FD_9460 | JGI IMG/M metagenome (IMG submission 9460)
CCCCGCCATTCGAACGGCTTGACCAGTGGCATCACAATGTACCTTGCCTCTGGCGGCAATATGGCGGATGGCGCCATCCGGCCAGACAGCACGGCATTCCGTCTCATACTCGCCGTTTTTTTCGATTGCCTTGGAGAGAGATGTCTGTACGGTACTTCTGTCTTCCGGGTGAATTGCCCGGAAAAAATCATCGGCTGCTCCGGTGAATATCTCCGGGTTCGTCCCCAGCAATTGATGGACATTATCATCCCAAGAGCGCCTGTTTTCGACGATGTCCCACACGAATGTGGCCATTCCGGATGAGTCCAACGCAAGCTGGAGCCGCTCCCGGCTTTCTGCCAGTTCATCCCTGGTTAGTTTGGATTCTTTCCAGAGCAGCGCCAATTCCTGATTTTGCGCATGAAGTTCTTCGCTTTGGGTCTGGAGCTCCTCAGCCTGGCACTGCATTTCTTCATTGGCTACCTGAAGTTCCTCATAGGCTCTCTGAAGGTTTTCGTTGACAACCTGAAGCCGGGCTTCACTCTGCCGCAGCGCATCATGGGCGCGCCGCTTTTCAGTAACATCGTGAAACACAAGCACCACCCCGATTATCCTGCCATCGGCAGTCAGGATCGGCGCCACGCTGTCCTCGATCGGGACCTCGCGGCCATCCCTGGCCACCAGGGTAATATGATTAGCCAGAGTTATGGGGCGACCGTCACGCAACACGAGGGCCACGGGATCTTCCGCCGGCTGACCTGTTTGTTCGTTGACCAAGCGGAACACCTCATTGATAGACCAGTTTCGTGCCTCCTCGAGGCTCCAGCCGATAAGCTCCTCAGCCACGGGATTGATAAAGTTCACCTTGCCATCGGCATCGCATGTGATCACCGCGTCGCCGATACTGGCGAGAGTCACCCTCAGCCACTCGCGCTGCTCGCGCAGTTGCCGGTCCGACTGGTGTTTGTAGAGCGCCATTTCGATTGTTGTTGCAAGTTCCCTTTCCTCAAAAGGCTTGAGGATGTAACCGAACGGCTGGCTGAGTTTTGCCCGCTCCAGAGTGGCGGTATCGGAATGGGCTGTCAGATAAATCACCGGTAGATCGATTTGCCGGCGGATCGCTTCCGCTGCTTCAATGCCGTCCATCCGGCCCTTCAGCCGGATGTCCATCAAAACTACCTCTGGCTTCAGGTGGCACGCCTGCTCGACTGCGTCCTCACCCTTCGCGGCGATCCCGGCAACCTGGTAGCCCAACTGCACCAGCTTGCCGGCCAGGTCCGCAGCAACGATCGCCTCGTCTTCCACTATCAGAACGGTAGTGTTACCCATAATTTCTCCATAAAACTGTCGTTAAGGCTCAAAGCTGAAAAACAGAAGACATCCTCTGTTTTCTCTTCGGTTTTATCCTATAAACCTGAAAAAACTATCTCGAACCTTGTCCCTTCTTCTCCGCTGGCTTCCACTGAAGCGTCCAATTGCCCGGACAGCATTTGCACCAGGCGCAGGCCCAGCGAGCTGGCCTCACGCCAGTCGAATTCCGCCGGTAACCCAACGCCGTTGTCAGCCACGCTCAGGTGGATACGGCCATCCGCGCTATTTTGCAGCGAGACAATCACTTCTCCATCGGAGCGGCCATGAAAGGCATGTTTCAGGGCGTTACCGGCCAGTTCGTTGAGGATCAGACCGCACGGCACCGCAGTATCCACGGGAAGCGAAACCGGCTTTAGGTCAAGCGTCAGCCGGACTGTGGCAGCGACGGCCCCGTGGGCACGCCAGAGGTAGCTCAGCAGCCCACGGGTGTATTCCGCGAAATCAATATGGGCCAGGTCATTTGACTGATAGAGCTTCTCATGGACCAGCGCCATGGAGCGCACCCGGTAGGTCACATCCCTGAGCACTTCGCGCACTGTCTCGTCGCTTGAACCATCCGCCTGTAGTCCGACCAGGCTGGAGATGACCTGCAGGTTGTTTTTTACCCGGTGATGGATCTCCTTCAACATCACTTCTTTTTCTCGCAACTCGCTGGTTCGCTGCTCCACAAGCTTTGCCAAATCGTCATGGGCCTTTTTCAGTGCTTCCTCAGCCCGCTTGCGTTTGGTGATATCGTCGAAGATGGCCACTCCCATGGTAATCTCTCCATTCCGGTCACGGATCGGCACGGAAGAGATGCTGAGGGTGATGCGTGTGCCGTTGACCTGCTCGCACTCGACTTCTTCCTGCTTCACGATTTCGCCGTTCGTCATGGAACGGGAGAGAGGCCACTCCTCGGTGCGGATAGGACTGCCATCCGGGTGGAAGCCGCGGTAGCGGGGGAACTGGTCGGGAACTTCGACAAGATCGCCTAGGATTTCCAGACTCCGGGAATTGGAGAGGATAATCGTTCCCGTGCGGGCATCCCTGACCGTAACTCCTGAAGGCATTTGAGTAAGGATGGCCCTCAGGGTGGACTCGCTCGCCGACAGCGCCGCCGTGCGTTCGACCACACGGTTCTCCAGGGTCTCGTTCAGATCCTTGAGCGCAGCCTCGGCCAGGTTGCGTTCTGCGGCGCGTTTTTCGAGCAAGCGGGATGTCTGGAGCAGCGCTTCCGCGACGCACTCGGTCTCCCTGACCGAATGGGGTGGCAAGGCAGCTATAGTTATGCCGCTGCCCATTGCCGTTGCCGGGAAAACGAGAGACTGAATGGAATGGGCGATGCTGTTTCCGATCCTCATGGCCAGGGCTATACCGGCCAGAGACAGGATTGTTGCACAGCCGATTGCCCAGCCCAGCCAGGAGTACATGCTTTTCATGGCGACCGAGGTCGGGATTCCGATCACGACCGTCCAGTTGGATGTCTTAGAGCGGCTGAATGCATCGAATACTCTGATCCCTTCCAGGCTGGTGACTTCGACGATGCCTTCCGCAGATCCGGCAATTGCTCGGCGAGTGTCGGAAGCCACCATTTTGCCGACATACAGCTTTGGATCCCTCGTCCTGGTAACCACAACCCCCTTGCTGTCCAGGATTGTACCGAACCATTCGGGTGGCAGGCGCTGTTGCGACAGGATCGAGGCCAGGCGGTTGAAAGGCAGCGTCATGGAGAGGTCGTAGGCAACCTGTCCATTGACAAATACCGGCACGTCGATGGCGATCAACGGTCGTTTGGTGACGGCGCCGAAGTACAGGTCGCTGACAATCGGCTTACCGTACTGGAAGATGCGCCGCACGGTCTCCGGTATATTTCGTTTCGGCAGGGGAGTTCCAAAGGGCTTGTAGGAATTGACCAGCTGTTGTCCGCTGGCATCGGCGACAATGATGTCGGCCTGAGGATAGAAGTTCAAAAGCTCCAGCACCTGGTTGTGCATGCCGGCACTATCACCGGAATCGAATACCGGAGAAGTTGAGAGAGTCTGGAGGGCTGCCTGGGCGATTGCCAATTCCCGGTCAACGGACATGGTCAGGGCGCGTGCCGTTTCCAGCATATGTTCTTTAATCACGGCACGCTTGGAACTGTAAGCGTGATAGACCAGAAAACCGGCGATCAGCCAGACCGGGATGACGCAAGCCAGCACAAGACGTATCAGATGGGAGTGTATCGTCGGTCGCCTTCGCTTTGGCCTGGCTATTGATTCCACTTACACCTCGATCCTGAACTCAGCACCATCGGTAAGGTTGCGCGCGGTCAGTCTGCCGCCCATATTCTTCTCTATGATCGTTTTCGACATGAACAAACCGACTCCCGTTCCTCCCTGAGGTCCCTTGGTGGTAAAGTAGGGATCGAAAATCTTGTCCATAATGTCCTCGGCGATGCCGCCGGCATTGTCGGCAACGGTTACGACAGCCTTTTCGCCTTCACTGCATATGGTGATCTTCACTCTGGGATCGTCGACTTTCCTTTCTTTCAAGGCGTCCCTGGCATTGTTCAGGATGTTGAGCAGTCCTTGCGCAAATTCATTCCGATATCCGTAGATGACGGGGTCATTCTTGGCAATGATTTCAATACCTATAAACTTGTTTTTGAAACTGTCTTCTATAAGTGTCAACGTGCTCTTAACTGCCTCGGCTGCCTTGAACTCGTTCTTTTCCTTATCCGGTCTGAAGTAGTTTCTGAAATCGTCAATGGTTCGGGACATGTGCTGAATGAGTTCCATCGAACTACTGACACCTTTTTCCAGAAACTCCCTGTTGAATTCCTCGAGATCATAATACAACAGCAGTCCCTGAATCGTGAGTCCAAGTGTGTTTAACGGCTGGCGCCACTGATGGGCGATATTGCCGATCATCTCCCCCATGGCTGCCTGACGGCTTTGCTGAAGGAGCATTTGTTCCTTTTCGCGAAGGGCTTCCACTGTCCGCAGCCGTTCGGCGGTCTCTTCCCGCAGGGCCTGTTCCGTCTCCCGGCGGCGGGTTTCACGAACAATGTTGTCGAGAGCGAAAGAGACGTCCGCGCCCATCTGCCGGAGCAGTTTGGTTTGCTGCTCATCAAAAAAATCCTTTTTGTCCGCATAGAGAGCTAATGCCCCGATTACCTGCCCCTCTTGTCTCAGGGCGATACTTGCCGCGGCGTGAACACCGTGTATCCGGCCTCTTTCGTGCCAGGGACGGGTGATTGGGGAACCTTGAAAATCATTTACAATGTGATCGGTACCATCGCGAACCGATCTGCCGACAGGGCCGAGCCCCTCCGGTTCTTCGTTGATCGTGATTCTGATGTCATCCAGGTAGGCGGTCGCGCCCTTGGCGGCAACTCTCTTGAGTTCGCCGCTCTCTTTGTCCAACAAGCCAACCCAGGCCAGCTTGAAGTTGCCATCCTCCACGGCGATGCGGCAGAAATCGTTAAAAAGGGTATTCCGGTCTTTGGTACGGAGAATGGCCTGATTGGTTTCGGATAGCACCGCATGGAGCCGGTTCAGGCGCAGAAGTTTTTCTTCGGCATTGGCTCGTTCGGCAATCTCGAACTGCAGGTATTCAATAGTATCCGCCAACTCCGCAGTCCGTTTCATGACCCGGTTTCCAAGCTCTTTGTTCAGGGTTTTCAGCACTTCTTCGGCCTGTCTGCGCCCGGTGATATCGGTAAGCGTCACAACACATCCGATGATATGATTCCGATCACCCTTGAGCGGTGTTGCGTTGAGGAGAAGATAACTCTCAGCGTCATTCCGGTTGAATTCGACTTCGATGTTTTTATAACATCCACCATTCAGGGAGGTTGAAATAGAAAACAAACACTTGGTTTCTTTTATCAGCAGCGGGAATTGTTCGTCGAACGGCTTCAGCAGCGGGTTTTCAGCGCAGAGTTGATGGGCAAGTTCGCTGGCCCGGATGATCATCCCCCTTTCGTCACAAACGAGGATCGCCTCCGCTGCCTGCTCGATGAGTGAGCGAGCGAGCATCTCCGAGGCCATGATTTCCTCGTTGCGCTTTTGTTGCATAAGATCGGTAGCTACCAGGCTTTTTTCCAAAATATCCACTTCACCGTTGCCGATGGCGCACAGGGTTTCTTCCGCCTCTTCCAGTTGGTAACGGAGGTTTGCTATTTCAGCAAGTAGTTCTTCTCGGGAGCTGTCTGCTTTTGTCATCTTAAGCACCTCTTCATGTTAAAAAACAAAAACCGGCGCGCGAAAACATCCGCAACACCGGTCTCATAGCCAAGCATAATTGTCAAAGTCATTAAACATTATAGAGCCTACATACTGTTTGCGCCGTGACGCGTTATGCCGGAACATATCCCCATAACCAACTCATGCATCAGAGTATAGGGATGGCCACCGCTTTTCGAGGACACGTCGCAGCGGTATAGTTCATCAAAAATGTTGCGCAACTCCACCCGATCAAAGTTTTTGGTCTGCTGAACATATTCACCCAGAAAATAGGCGTTGATCCCCACCTCGCGACTGATATCGGACTGTGAGGCCTTGCGCTCCACCATCTCCCTGACCCGCCAGAGCTGCCGGAAGTGACGCGCCAGCGCACCCAGCATCATGGGCACTTCCTCGCCGTTGCGAAAGAGTGTATCGAGACTTATCAGAGCGTTGTGCATATCCCTGATACCCAGAAAACGGGCGAGCTCAAAGACGGTGAAGGCCTTGCTGCTGCTGGCAACCGCGCGCACGTCATCAAGGATGATTTTCGGACGTGTTCCGGCATACAGCACCAGTTTTTCGATCTGCGACGACAGTTCCTGAAGGTTGTTGCCGATCAAAAACGACAACAGGTCGGCAGCGGCCGGTTCCATGGGTTTGCCGTGGACAAGGGCCTCACCCAGGATGAATCCGGACAGTTTGTTGTCGTAAAGGCGTTTGTACTCGACCAGTGCGCCCTGTTTTTTCAGTTCCAGAAAAAATTTCTTGCGCTGGTCGATTTTGAGGCCGTTAAAGATCAGGCAGGTGGTTTCGGCGGGTTTCCTGATATAGTCGAGCAACATATCCAGGGCATCAGCCTTGAGCAGTTCGGCCCGTTTTACCAGAACAGCCCGACGGTCGGCAAACATGGGCAGAGTCTGGGCCGCATCGGCGATATCGATCCCCTTTGATTCATTTCCGAAAAAAACGTTGAAATTAAAATCCTTGAGGGTCGGATCAACCGCCTTGTCCAGCAGTTGACGGGTGATCCGTTCGATCAGAAAGGACTCTTCGCCGTAGAGATAACAGAGACTGGGCAGTTTGCCGTTGCGGATCGATGTTTCAAGTTCCTGGGCCGTCATTTCAGTACGATTGCTCCAGGGTTGTAAAAAATTTCTGGGCAAGCTTGTGAGAAGCGGCCTTCAGGGCTGTCTCCTCGGCGCTGTGCTGGAGCGCCAGATCGCTATTGACGGGGTAATCCTGGGAGGCCCGCAAGGTTCCCTTCCAGGCCAAGCTCTTGTCCAGTGGGCTGCGCAATTCCAGTTCCACCTCGATTGTCAACCGGTATTCCCATGCCTGGTCCGCGGCGGTATAGGAAAGCGCCCCGATGGAATAGGAACGCAATGTGCCGCTTACCTGAAGGTCTGCTGCCTCGAAACTTCCGGCCGGGGCAATTCCCCGCATGGTATGGGCCTCTTCCAGCAGTGCCCGGCGTACTATTGTTTGAGCGGTGGAACTGATGGTTTCGTTGGCAATGAATGCCACCCAGAGACGGTGATTGGAATCAAGCCGGTTGCCAGCGGAAGCGGCCGGACGATAGCCGCACCCCGTCAGTGTACAGAGTAAAATGGCAACAGCAAAAACCGTCATGGCCATCCGGCACATGCCAGGGCCGGCCGTGGTCCGTGTTTTGTCAGACATATTCGACTCCCCTACCCTACCACGATATTGACCAGCTTCCCTTGCACGCAGATCACCTTGCGCACCTGCACACCCTGGAGAAACGGTTGAACCTTGTCATCCGCCAAGGCAATGGCCTTGAGAGACTCTTCGTTCGTTCCGGCTGCCACGGTAATCTTTGAACGCAATTTGCCATTGACCTGCACAATCATCAGCACCTCGTCATCGACCGCGGCATCCCGATCAAACTCGGGCCACGAGGTATCGGAAAGCGGACAGTCATGCCCCAGCCGCTGCCAGAGTTCCTCGGTGATGTGAGGCACAAAGGGAGCCAGCAACTGGACCAGGCTCTCCAGAGCTTCTTTCATGACCGGCCCCGCCTGTGGAGTAGCCGTTTCGGCGGCCAGAAGCACATTGAGAAGCTCCATGACAGCGGCAATGGCGGTATTGAAATGAAAACGCTCCTCGATATCCTCGGTTACCTTTTTTATGGTCTTGTGAACCGCACGTCGCAGGGTACGTTCCTCGGCAGAGAGTCCGGCAACTTTCACCGGCCCGGCTTTTTTGACCAGTTCCAGCCGGTCATGGACCAGCTTCCAGACCCGGTTGAGGAAACGGAACGAGCCCTCCACCCCCTGGTCGTTCCAGTCCAGATCCTTTTCGGGCGGAGCGGCAAACAGGGAGAAAAGCCGCGCCGTGTCGGAACCATAGCGCTCGATCAAAGAGTTAGGATCAACCACGTTACCCTTGGACTTGCTCATCTTGGCGCCGTCCTTGATGACCATCCCCTGGGTCAACAGATTGGTAAAGGGTTCATGGCAACCAACATATCCCAGGTCACGCATGACTTTGGTAAAGAAGCGGGCATAGAGCAGATGCAGGACAGCGTGCTCGATGCCGCCGATGTACTGATCCACCGACATCCAGTGATCCACCCGTTTGCGATCAAGGGGGCCGCCCTGGAAATCCGGGCAGCAATAACGCAGAAAATACCAGGAGGACTGCACGAACGTATCCATGGTGTCCGTTTCGCGACGGGCGTCCGCGCCGCACTTCGGGCAGGGAACGTGAATAAATGATTCCAGCTTCGCCAGCGGGCTGCCCCCCTCGCCGGTGAATTCGACATCCATGGGAAGACGCACCGGCAGATCCTTCTCCGGCACCGGCACAACACCGCAGACATCACAGTAAATCACCGGGATCGGGTTGCCCCAGTAGCGCTGACGGGAGATGCCCCAGTCGCGCAGCCGGAAGTTGACGGTTTTCTTGCCGCAGCCGGCTTCCTGCAGATAATCGGCGATGGACTCCTTGGCGCTATCGCTTTGCATGCCGTCAAAGCGGCCGGAGTTCACCATAATGCCGGGCTCGGTGTAGGCAGCAACCATTGTAGCCGGATCGAGGGTTTCACCCTCCGGCTGAATGACTACCTTGAGCGGCAGGTCGTATTTTTTGGCAAATTCGAAGTCACGCTGGTCGTGGGTCGGCACTGCCATGACCGCTCCGGTGCCGTAATCCGTCAACACGAAGTTGGCCAGAAAAATCGGCATGCGGGCTTTGGTCAGGGGATTGATGCAGTAGGATCCGGTGAAGACTCCTTCCTTTTCATAGTCATCAGCGGTGCGTTTCGTGCGATCGGTCTTCTTGACCTTCTCGATGAAGCGTTCGACTTCTTCTTTTCTGTCGGGTGTCGTCAGCTCATGAGCTAGTCGATGCTCGGGAGCAAGGGACATGAAAGTAGCGCCAAACACCGTATCCTGGCGGGTGGTAAAGACTTTGATCGGGTCGGAATGCCCCTCAAGGGTAAAGTCTATTTCGCAGCCGAAGCTCTTGCCGATCCAGTTGCGTTGCATGACCAGCACTCGCTCCGGCCAGCCGGGCAATTGGTCAGTATAGTCGAGTAGCTCCTCGGCATAGTGGGTGATGCGGAAAAACCACTGATCAAGCTCCTTCTGCTGTACAACGCTGTCGCAACGCCAGCATGCTCCGTTCTCGACCTGTTCGTTGGCCAGCACGGTTTCACATTTCGGGCACCAGTTGACAAAGGAGGTTTTTTTATAGGCCAGCTGTTTGGCGAACATTTCCAGAAATATCTTCTGTTCCCAGCGGTAATATTCCAAATCGCAGGTAGCAAACTCCCGTCCCCAATCATAGGATAGCCCCATTTTCTTGAGCTGTCCCCTCATGTAGGCGATGTTTTCATAAGTCCACTTTGCGGGATGACTCTTGTTCTGAATGGCAGCATTTTCGGCAGGCATGCCGAAGGCATCCCATCCCATGGGGTGCAGCACATTGAAGCCGCGCATCCGCTTGAACCGGCCGATCACATCGCCGATGGAGTAATTACGCACATGTCCCATGTGGATCCTGCCCGAGGGGTAAGGAAACATCTCCAGCAGATAATACTTGGGTTTATCGCTTGTTTCGTTAGCCGCAAAAGATGACTCTTCCTCCCATTTTTGCTGCCATTTTTGTTCAACCGCCGCCGGGTTATATTTTTGTTCCACAATCGTTTCCTTTCTCTAAATGGAATTTCCAGATCCTCAATAAAATGCGCCCCTGTAAAGGATTTCCTGGGTCATGAGATGCAGCGGAAGCACCCGATCAACGAAACCAGTGGCCACTGCCTCCCGCGGCATGCCGTATACCACGGCTGTCTCGTCGGATTCCGCCACAATAAAACCGCCCTGTTCCTTCACTGCCCGCAAACCTTTGCTGCCGTCATTTCCCATGCCGGTCAAAACCACCGCCATCATACGGTTGCGGTAGACCTCGGCGCAGGACGAGAACATCACATCCACCGAGGGCGTGTAACGGTCGTCCAGCGATGGAAGTACTGTTCTGATAATAACCTCATCCGCCAGATCCTCAAAGACCAGATTCATACCACCGGGAGCGATCAGAATCCGGCCCGGCAGGACAGCATCGCCATCTTCGGCTTCCTTTACCGTAAAGACCGATGAGCGGTTGAGGCGCTCGGCAAATGTTTTGGTAAATCCCGGC
>WSSedB1CaDRAFT_10001173_pt1 | contig 10193 bp, 7 predicted proteins | sample WetSurSB1Cattail_FD_9460 | JGI IMG/M metagenome (IMG submission 9460)
ACCTTGTTCGGCAGGCTTTCCTGAAAGACCGTATTGAACGATCCGTTGATCATATTCCCGATCTCGGAGAAGGCGTCAATATCATCATTCTCGATGATGGCAAGACGACTCTTTTCCTGGATACGGGCGGCAGGAATGCCCAACAGGGTACTGCTCATGACAATTGCGTCACGCAACGAGAAAAGCAGATAAAACTGTCCGGCATAAGCTTCGCGAGAATCAACACCGATAACAAAAATGGCGTCGTCAAGATCGCTGAAATATGCGGTTTTGCTGGTTGTAAGCGAATCAGTAAGGGATATGGAGAGCTCCTGCCCCAGAAGCATGCCGCTCTCTTCGCCGGCCTGCTTCAGGGCAGACTCCAATATCTCATGTAGCGTGGTATAACCATCCATGGCAAACAATCTTCCGGTTCGGGATTAATTCAACCGCAACAGGCGCGGATCGGGATATGCGGTAACGTACTAGTCTTCCTTCTTGAGAGTCAGCCCGACCAGGAACTTGTCGTCATCAATTTTGAAGGGAATCACAACACAATCAATATCGGAGAGGGAATTAACCGTGTAGTCCTCTCCGGAAATGACCGTTGGAATCGACAGTTTGACATCCAGGCCGCCCTTGGAGAGCACCTGTTTGACGCCACCGCCCAACATATTGGCGATCTCGCCGATGGCATCATTGAGATCCTCGTTAACCTCATCACACTCCATACCCAGCATACTGGAGGTAATCTTCAGGGCCAGCGAAACCGGGCAGTGGATCGAAATCACACCGGAATAGGTGCCGGCAAAACCGACCATGCCGGTAATACTGCACTTGAAGCGGTTAACCGGTTCTCGAAGGGGATAGTCGTCAGAGGCATCCATCATGATCATGGTGGAAAAAACCTCTTGGGTCGCATCGATTATATATTTTGCCAACTGCTCTTCGGTAAATATTTTGGACGCGACAATCTCCGAGTTAAGGCTCATAGGAGTCCCCCCAACTTTTCCTGAAGCTGATCGGGAGTAAAAGGCTTCTTGATGCTGTCACTGGCGCCGTTCCCGATAGCTTCCTTGATGATTTCCTCGCCGCCCTCGGTGGTTATCATCACTATTGGGACCGTATTTCCGTTGCCCCTGACCGTTTTTACAAACTCGAGTCCATCCATGTTCGGCATGTTTATATCGGAAAGGATCAGGTGAACCGTCTTGCCTGAGGCGAGCACATTCAAGCCCTCAATACCATCTCCTGCCTCAAAGACCTCGTCGACCGGCAGACCTGCCTGACGTAATGAGCGTGAAATTATCTTCCGCATGGTGGATGAATCGTCAACTATGAGAATGTTTGCCATCTCAGAAACCTCCTCTTTGTGTCCCGCACAACGGGATAGTGTTTGATTTTAATGATCGACTATAACCATAATAACTATAAATTTCATCTCTTTTTTATTAGCGCTCTTGGGGGCGCTCACTACGGTGGTTCATGATATCGGCCAGTGAAACAAAAGGAGTTAAATGATTTTGAGAGAATCCGTTTTGCAATTATATCCCGGCCAGAAGTTCGGCCGCCCGCAGCAGTCGATCCACCTGATCGGAAGAACCTGCTTCGCTGTAGAGACGCAGTACCGGCTCTGTGCCCGACGGACGGATCAACAACCAGTCTCCGTTCTCGAAAATGAATTTAAAACCGTCGCTGAAGTTGGATGCAACAACCTGGCGATCATCGATTATTTCCGGCGGTTGCGATTTCAGCCGCTGTATCAATTGCTCCTTGGCGGCTGCATCGATGCGCCGATCGATTCGACGATAGAAAAAATGTCCGATTTCGTCCATGGTTTCATTCAGCAACTGACGCAGCCCCTTGCCACTGACCGCCATTGCCTCCAGCAGAAGCAATGCAAACAGAATGCCATCACGTTCCGGAATATGCCCTTTGACACCTAGTCCACCCGATTCCTCGCCACCCATCAGAATATCTTCCGTCAGCATCAACTCGCAGATATGTTTGAAGCCGATGGGTGTCTCGAAGAGTTGCAAGCCGAACTTCCCGGCCAGCAATTCAACCATGCGGGTTGTGGAAACGGTCTTGACCACCCCCCCCAGCATTTTTTTATGTTCGATCAAATGCCGCAAAATGACCGTAAAGATACAGTGTGATGAAAAGAAATCGCCGTTTTCGTCAACCGCTCCGATCCGGTCGGCATCACCGTCCAATGCCAGCCCCACCCGATACTTTCCACTGGCCACCAGTGCTGAGAGTTCTTTCAGATGTTCTCCGATGGGCTCGGGCGGCTGACCGCCGAAGGAGGGGTTTTCGATATTGCGGATTTCGTCGATTCCCGGCAGTAGACGCGGAATACAACCACTGCCGGCGCCGTACATCGGGTCGACCACAGCTGTGATGCCTGACGCGGCAATCAAATCCAGATCGACAAAGCTTCGAATCTGCTTGAAATATCCGATGCTGGGATCAAACAGTTCGATCATCCCGCTGTTCAACGCATCATCAAATGAACATTCCTCGATATGCCGGCCACTGGCCGCATTAGAGGCCACAATCTCTTCCACAACCCTGGTAGTGGAGGGCAAGGCAGAACCGCCGAAAGCCTCCTTGATCTTGAAGCCGTTATATTCCGGCGGGTTATGGCTGGCCGTTATCATCACCCCTGCCCCGGAGCCGGTCTCCCGCACCGCCCAGGAAATTGCCGGCGTGGGTGCATACCCGTCGCTCAGCCGTACATGAATTCCGTTACCGACGGCAATTTCCGCCACCCTTCGAGCAAAGTCGCGGGAGAGAAATCGACGATCATAGCCGATCACCAGTCCCTTGTTTCCCAAATTGTTTTTATTAAGATAATCCATGGTGGCCTGGGCTACCAGAGAAAGATTGTCAAAGGTAAAATCGCGGGCAATAACGCCACGCCACCCATCAGTGCCAAACTTGATCTGCATTGATCCTCCAGATTGCGGATTAAGGTCCTGCTTCTTCTTCCATCCTGTACAGCCACACCAGAACTTCCGCCACCGCCCGGTACAGTTCGGGCGGTATGAACTCGTCCATATCCACCTGCATAAGCAGCTTGACCAGTTCGGGCGACTCATGCACATAAACCCCGGCTTCACGGGCGCAAGCTATGATCGCTTCAGCCATGACCCCCTTGCCGCTGGCCACTACAACCGGGGCATAATAGCCCTGTTTGTAGGAGAGGGCGGCTGCCCTGCGCTCGTCGTTGTCAGGACGCGTCATGGCGAACTCCGATTTCTCCCGGCTCCAGTCCGGCAGCCTGCAACTGCTCCGCCAACTCTCTTCGCCCCGCTTCAAGCACTCCAGCCGATGCAACATCGCCGGCGTGAAGATCAACCGAGACCCGGTTGCCGTCCAATTTGAGGCGGGCCGTAATACCCCCCAGCCTTGGCAGATCAACCCGCAGGGCCGTATCCCAGCTGCGCTCCTGGCCTCCGGAGTTGTTCCGCCGTGCCTCGCGCTCGTTGACCGACCATTCCAACGGCTGGCCCGCGAACAGCTCTCCACGAAAGACTATCTGCCCTGACTGCAACGACTCCAGTTGTTCACGCACCACCGGCATATTGCGTTGATCAACAGCCTCTTCATGATCTCCGACACTGCCGGCCTTCCTGAAGGCCGCTTCCATTGCCTCCAAAGAAGCAGTTTTCATGTCCGTCAGCAGATGTTCTTCCACCTGTCCGCCAACAGTCATCGATGCAACAAGCGGCTGTTTGAGATTGGACAGACGACCCTGGGGTTCCTTCAGGATATCTTCCAAGGCATACTCGCCACCAAACCAGCGCGCCAGGTGAGACTCGTAGAAAAAACCGCTCTCCCGCAGCCCCTGCTGAAGCGTCGCACCCACCTGGACGGCGTCGGAGGGTGGACCGTTCAGGAGTGTGCGCAGAAGACCAAGCGTCTCGCGGGCCGACACACTTTCCGCGGCCGCATCGAGAAATCTGCTCAGCCAGCGCCCGGTTTCACTGACCTGCGAATCGCCCGGCAAACCAAAGCGGGCCATCAAAAAGGCAGGTTTGGGATCATTGACAATAAAGAAGAGATTCACCCGATCGCCAAGCCGCGTCCCTTTCGGCATGTTGAATTCAAACAACTGGCCGGCCACCTGCATCAGGAAGCGGCCACCCCCCAGTGCGGCAAGCACCTCCCCCTTCAGTTGCTGACCGGCGGTAAAAGCGGCCGGCTGCACCTGCTGGTCGAGCGACTCCAAAAGGAACAGACGGTTTCCCCTGATCAGGGCCTGAAGCAGCTTGGCCATGTCGTCACCGAGGATGATGCCATTACCCTGCTGGAGCGTGGTTTGTTGCGTGATTGCCGTGGACATCCCGGACATCGCATTCCGGTCGCCAGGCTGCTGCCCCCCCTCCATGATGGTCTGGTAGGTAATGGCCTCATCCAGAATTGCCGTAAAAGCAGGTGAATCAGGGGGAAGGCTCTTCAATACCGTGGCGAGACGATCAAGCACATAACGCTGCTGACTTGATATGCCCCCTTCGCCGTGTTCCAGCACACTCAACCAGCGGCCAGCTCCGCTCAGATCCCCCTGGGTTGTCTCTGGCACTGTGCGCGACAAGGCAAAAATCGGCTTGGGCTGTGATGCGATCACGGTCAGCCGCAGGATTTCTCCCTCCGCTACCGCCCGCGGCAGCACCAGTTCCAATGCCGTGCCCGCTACGCTGACAAAGACCCGGCCACCGGGAAGTGTCCCCTGGACCGCCGCGTCCACCTCCTGGCCCGGTGGAAGCATAAGTGGGACCACCGGCTGATTAATCGCTTCAACCAGAGCAAAACGGGAATTGCGGGCAATTTGCTGCAGGATCTGGGATGCATTGGACTCGAAAGCAGCCAGCCGGGCCTGTTCGGGCGTTAAGACACTCTGGGTCGTAACTCCCTGTCCGTCACGCACCTGAACGCTAACATCGCCCTGCATCCTGGGTGCGGCAGCGCCTCCTCCTTGAACACCACCGTAGGTCAGGGCCTCGTCCATCAGATTGGCCAGCACGCCCGACTCACCCGGCGAGCTCCGCAGCATCCCGGCAATACTTTGAAGGGAGGAACGCGCCTGGGAATCCGCGATCTGTTCGCTGTTTGCCAACAGCCCCAGCAGACGGGAAGCGTCCGACAGACTGACCGGCGGCGTGACTCCTCCCTGACGGGCAATGGCAAAAGTGGAGCGCGGCCCGCTGGATACGAACGTCAACTCCAGATTCTGCCCCTGGCTGACCGTCACGGGAAGATTGAGATTAAACCGTTCCGTACCGATCTGAACTTGCACCCTGCTGTCCGGAAGAATTGTCAGCACTTCGGCCGTCACCCGCTGGCCGGGGATCAGTCCACTACTTCCCCCAACCGCCTGATCGTCGCTGACAAAGGAGACATTTGACGATTTGGAGAGGAGATCGAAGATCTGCTGTTGGATATCGCTAGGTATGGCCATAAACGTGATTACCGCATGAAATTTGCAGCAGGCTGCAAAGCTTGAATTGTCCGCTCACAAGTGTAACGAAAATATAAAACCTACCCCCAGATCAGGTAGCCCGGCTCATAGATGTTCCCCAGCATCTTGTGCCGCGGCATGACCCGCAGCATGAATCCGTGCCGTCCGCAAAAGCGGCACTCGATGTGCCCGGCGAACTGATGCACTGCATTGCCAAGGGCTCTGGAATGTTCAAGGGCAATGCTTTCCCCTCCCTGAATCGTACCGGTGGAATCGAGTACGCCGAAATACCCCTCCACAGCCACTTCGTCCACAGCAAGATCGCCCAGCGCCACCCGCGCTGTAATCGGGATACTGCTCCCCACCGCCACTGCATCGGAAACCTGCGCCTCGGCATGTTCGATCCGCACCAGCGGCCAAGCTTTGAAAATCCGTTCCTTCCAACTGGCCAGGTCCAGCGCAAGCGCAAGATCATCCGCCATCAGACGGCTCCATTGCAGATATGCCGGCTCATAGGCATTTCTGAAATATTCCTGCACCATTCGCTCGGTAGAAAATACCGGACAGAGGCTCTGCAGGGAGGCCTTCATGGTGCTGACCCAGGCGCGGGGGACGCCATCGCTGCCACGTTCGTAAAAATGCGGCACAACTTCTTTTTCCAGCAGGTCATACGTAGCGCGGCTCTCCACCTGGTTCTGGTATTCGGTGTCCTCGTAAACCTCGCCCTTACCAATGGCCCAGCCGTTATTTCCCTGATATCCTTCGCACCACCAGCCATCCAGAACGCTCATGTTCAGGCCGCCGTTGAAGGCCACCTTCATGCCGCTGGTACCGCTGGCCTCCATCGGCCGGAGCGGGGTATTGAGCCAGACATCGACACCCTGCACAAGATGCCGGGCTACTTCCATGTCGTAATCCTCGATAAAAACGATCCGGTGGCGGAAACGCTCCTGATACGAGACCTGTACGATCTGGCGGATCAGCTCCTTCCCCTCGTGATCCTGGGGATGGGCCTTGCCGGCAAAGATGATCTGCACCGGCATCGCCGGGTTGTTCAGAATGCGTGCGAGCCGGTCCAGATCCCGCAGCAGCAGGGTGCCACGTTTGTAGGTAGCAAAACGGCGTGCAAAACCGATCGTGAGCACTTCAGGATCCAGCACCTCCTCGGCAATGGAAATCTCCTTGAGGGTGGCTCCCACCTTGATCAACTGCTGCTTCAAGCGTTTACGGGCAAAATCAACCAGTTTTTCACGGCAGCTCTGCCGGGTGCGCCACAACTCCGCATCCGGAATTTTGGCAATCCGGCGCCATACATTATGATCGGCGGAATCACCTTTCCAGCGGGTTCCCAGATAACGCACCAGCAGACTGGCCATATGATTGGACATCCAGGTGCGAGTATGGACTCCGTTGGTAATCGAGGTCAGCGGCAACTGTTCCTCGGGAAGTTCCGGCCAAATGTTTTTCCACATCCTGCGCGACACTTCGCCATGCAGCTGACTGACGCCATTGGCATAGCCGGCAAGCTTCAGCGCCAGCACCGCCATGCAGAAGCTCTCCTGGCTGTTCGCCGGGTTCTGGCGTCCCAGGCCGAGAAATTCATCGCGGCTCAAACCCAGCGATCTGTAATAGGAGCTGAAATACTTTTCCAGAAGTTCCGCCGGGAAGTGATCGATGCCAGCCTCCACCGGCGTGTGGGTGGTAAATATATTGCCTGCGCGAACAATCTCGCGGGCTTCCTTGAAGTCGACTTCACGTTTGTCCATCAGCAGGCGAATGCGCTCCAACGCCAGAAAGGCGGCATGCCCTTCGTTCATATGGCAGACATTGGGAAGAATTCCCATGGCGCGCAATACGCGGATGCCGCCGACTCCCAGCAGGATCTCTTGCAACACTCGCATTTCCTGATCGCCGAAATATAGCTTGGCCGTTATCAGCCGGTCCTCGCTGCTATTCTCCTCCAGATTCGTATCCAACAGGTAGAACGGTACCCGGCCAACTTGCACCTGCCAGATGTGAACCCGAAATTTCCTGCTGCCGAACTCAAGTTCGATAGACAACGGGACGCCGTTTTCGTCCCGTTCCAGAATGAGCGGCAGATTATAAAAATCATTCTCCGGGTAATATTCCTGCTGCCACCCCTCATTGTTAAGGTACTGTCGGAAATAACCCTGGCGGTAGAGCAGACCGACACCCACCAGGGGGAGACCCAGGTCACTGGCCGATTTGAGATGATCACCTGCCAGGATACCCAAGCCACCGGAGTAAATCGGCAACGACTCGTGAAGACCGAATTCCATGGAGAAATAGGCCACTCTCATGGCGGAACTGCCGTTGGCGTTTTTCTGGAACCAGGTCTTTTCCTGAAGATAGTCGGTCAGTTTCTCGTCCACCATCTTCAGGTGGGCCATGAACCCCTCGTCGTTCTGGAGAGTTTCCAAAGTTGTCTGCTGGAGGATGCCCAGCATCTCCACCGGATTGTGACGGGTGGATTGCCACAGATCGGCATCCATGCGGCGAAACAGGTTAATAGCGTCCGGTTCCCAGCACCACCACAAATTGTTGGCAATCCGTTGGAGAGCGGCCAGTTCACCGGTCAGCAACGGCACAACGGTAAAAGTATGCAGCATTTTGCTGAAGTCCATGAAAAACTCCTGAAATGTAAACGTTTACTTAATCAACTGGTTCATCTCGAAAATGGGGAGCAGCACCGCCATGACAACAATCCCCACGGCCACTCCCATGGCCAGTACCAGCAGCGGCTCCAGCAGCCCCATCAGACGGGTCAGGCGGGTACTGAACTCGCGTTCAAAGGCAACACCGGCCTTGAGCAGCATCGCCTCCAGCATGCCGCCTTTTTCCCCAACCCCCACCAGATGCACCAGCAGCGGTGGAAAAAGCGAGCTTCTTCGCAAGCTGGCCGACAGGCTGCCCCCTTGGGCAACCTCTTCCATCACCCCTTGCAAAAAAGCGCGGTAGACCCGGTTGACCAGCACCTCGGAGGTTATTTCCAAGGCACGGATGATCGGAACACCACTGGCCAGCAAAAGTCCCAGCACCCTGGCAAAACGGGACAAAAGCAAATGCTGAAGCATCCCCCCGGCAAGCGGCAGCCGTAGAAGCAGGGCATCCCGTTTCAGCCGCAGGGCATCCCGCTGCATGGCCTTGCGATAGAGCGGAACAGATGCTATGGCCATGCCGGCCGGAATCCACCACCAGCCGCGCAGGAAGTGGCTCAACTTGATCAGCACGACCGTAATCAGCGGCAAGGCAGCCTTGCTGTCCTCAAAGATTACCACTATCTTGGGAATTACCACAGTCAGCAGGAAGGTCATTACCCCGCCCCCCACCAGCACCATCAGGATCGGGTAAATCAAGGCCGAAGTCACCCGGCCACGGACTTCCTCCTGTTCTTCAAGAAAATCGGCCAGCCGTTCAAGAACAACATCCAGTGCGCCACCAGCCTCACCGGCCGCCACCATGCTGACGTAGCTCTCACCAAATACTTTCGGGTCCGCCGCGAATGCCCGCGAAAGGGAGGCGCCCTCACTGATCCGGTCCTTGACCCGCGCCAGCACCTGTTTCAGTTTGCCGCTTTCCTCCTGCTCGTAAAGCGACCCCATGGCCTCGAACAGCGGCACGGAAGATGCTGTCAGAGTGGCTAGCCGACGGGTAAACAACGCCAGATCGGCTGTTGAAACGGACCGCTGGAATGAAAACGATGAAGTGGCCCGGTCCGCTGCGCCTTCCTCATGCACTTCGCGCGGCAACAACCCCTTGACTTTCAGCTGGCTTACAGCCTGACGTTCGGAATCAGCCTCGATGGTTCCGGAAAGCGACGCACCGTTGGCGCTGTACGCCTTATAACGGAACGTCGGCATAATCTTCCTGGGTCACGCGCAACACTTCTTCGATAGTGGTGTCCCCCTCCGCGGCCCTGAGCAGGCCATCGTCCCGCAGAGTCTTCATCCCCCGCGAGACGGCATACTCCTTGATCTCGCCGGCATGGGCCCGGCGGATGATCATGGAGCAGATTTCCTGATCAACCGGCATAATCTCGTAGATGGCTGTGCGGCCCATGGTTCCCAGCCCTAAACATTTGTCGCAGCCGCGCCCCCTGTAAAGCTTTTCCGGCAAGGTTACCCCGGCATAGCGTTCAACCGGCCGGTATTCTTCGCGGCAGTGGGGACAAATAACCCGCACCAGCCGCTGGGCCATGACCGCCGTGAGGGACGAGGCGATCATGAACGGCTCTATGCCCATATCCACCAGGCGCGTAATGGCCGAGGCGGCATCGTTGGTGTGGAGAGTGGAGAGGACCAGATGGCCGGTCAGGCTGGCCTGGATGGCTATTTCGGCCGTTTCCGCGTCACGGATTTCCCCCACCATGATGATATCGGGGTCCTGACGCAGGATCGAACGCAAACCACCGGCAAAGGTCAGCTCGATCTTGGGATTGACCTGGATCTGGCCGATGCCCCTGATCTGATACTCGATGGGGTCCTCAATAGTGATGATATTCTTTTCGCTTGAATTGACCCGGTTCAGTGCGGCGTAGAGTGTAGTGGACTTGCCGCTGCCGGTAGGGCCGGTCACCAGGACAATCCCGCTGGTTCGGGCCAGCATGCGTTCCATGGTAGCCACCCCGTCGACGCCCAGACCGATATCGGCCAGGGAAAGCACCCCCTTTTTCTTGTCCAGCAAACGCAGCACGGATCGTTCGCCATAGAAGGTCGGGATGATCGAGACG
>WSSedB1CaDRAFT_10001174_pt1 | contig 10189 bp, 9 predicted proteins | sample WetSurSB1Cattail_FD_9460 | JGI IMG/M metagenome (IMG submission 9460)
CAATACAGCCAATAGCCCGGGAACGGCAGGGGCGGACGATCGCCGACCGTCAGCCCGACGACGTCTTGATAGAAGTTCTTGGTCCGCTCCAGGTCGCGCACCCGGATGGTGTAGTGGTTCAGCGATTGTGCCGGCATGGTTTGTTCCCTTCTTAGAATTGGTTTTCCGGTGGCATGCCGAACATGATCTGCCCGACAGATTCGTAATGAAGTTGCCGTCCCTGCGACTGCTGCGCAACCGTGTTGATATCGCGCAGCCGCCGCTCGAACGGTTGGTCCTCGAACACCGCCATGGACCCGGCGCAGTGAAACATCGTGCTCGCCACATCCCGCGATTGCTGGATCGCCCATGTCGAGGCCAGCCGCATCATCGCCGCCTGCCGCTCGGTCATCTCGCCGTGCCGGGCGACATAATCATAGTTCTCGTCCAGGGTGTTATGCAGGAACGCCCGAGCGGAGTGCCACTTGGCCTCGCACTGCGCCAGTTGCGATTGAACGACGTTATTCTCACGCAGCGGCTTGCCCGCGCCGCGCGAGACCTTAGTAGCGGGCAGATCCAGAAACGCATCGATCATGCCGCGCGCCAGACCCAGTCCGACGCCCGCGAAACCAGCCGAATAAAGCTGGCCGCTGGTGAAACGATACAGCGGCCCTTGTTCCCGCCGGTCCGGTGCCTGGTCGCGCAGCATCGTGTGATCTTCAGGCACGAACAGGTCCTTGATGACATACTCGTTGCTGGCGGTACCGCGCAGCCCCAGCGTGTGCCAGATATCGATGTACTGAACGCTGGACTTGGGGAACAGCATGGTGCGGACTTCCTTGCGCCCCTTCACCTTCATATGGGCGCCCAGCCAGACTGCGTTCTGGCTGCCGGATGCAAACCGCCAGGTGCCGGAGATGCAGTAACCGCCCGGCACTGGCTCCGCCTCGAACGGTGCGCCCGGAGGTCCCCATGCCAGGATTCCGTCAACCGGCCCGAACATGGCCTTCGCCACCTTGGGGTCCAGATAGGCTGCCGACATCGAACATCCGTTTCCCTGACAGACCACCCACGCCACCGATCCGTCGGCGGCTGCCAGCGCCTCTGTCACCCGCGAGAAATCCGATGGTTTCATCTCCATCCCGCCGACCGAGCGCGGCTGGAGCATGCGGAAAAACTGACCGTCCTTCAGTGCAGCGACCAGCGGTTGCGTCAGTTCCCGGCGGCGGTTGATCTCATTCCCCTCTTGCTTGATCAGGGGGTATAAATCGAGTGCCCGCGCGACCTGGGGTTGGACGTCCGTCATTGGCATGCCTCCGCATTATGGCGTTTTAGCCCTTGGGCAAAACGATGAAGCATTTTTTGTCGGTTGAAAAGAAAGCCGGGCCGTGGTGGGGTCCCGTCAGGCATCAGGCTGCATCGGACCCCACCCCCGGTGGGGGTGACTTCCCGTTCAGGTCCGGCTAGGAGTCGCGGTCTGTCGCGAAGGCGCGGCACTTCATAAACCCCTCAGGGAGCAAAGAGCATGACGATCAAGGTCGGTGACACGATTCCGTCGATGAAACTGATGGTCGCGACGGCGGATGGTCCGAAGGAGATCTCCACGGACGACATCTTCAAGGGCAAGAAGGTTGTTCTGTTCGCGGTTCCGGGTGCCTTTACCCCGACGTGCAGCGCCAAGCATCTGCCGGGCTTCGTGCAGAACGCCGAGGCGCTGAAGGCCAAGGGCGTCGATGAGATCGCCTGCATTTCCGTCAACGACGCCTTCGTGATGGGCGCCTGGGGCAAGGATCAGGGCACGGGCGACAAGGTGACCATGCTGGCCGACGGTGCCGCCGCCTTTGCCAAGGCGATCGGCCTCGAACTCGACCTCAACGCCCGCGGCATGGGCTGGCGCAGCCAGCGTTACGCGCTGGTCGCCGAAGACGGCAAGGTCACGCATCTGGGCGTCGAAGCCCCGGGCGGCTTCGAAGTCAGCAAGGCCGAGACGATCCTCGCCGCACTCTAGGATCGGTTTGGCGGCCCACGATTCGCGTGTGGCCGCCGTCGGCCGTCTCATCAGGCCCATGCTCGGCGGGGGATAATTTCTTCTCGCGCAGGGCTGGTGCGTTTCGGGCGGGTTAGCCTTCGTATGCGTGACGGGGCGGCGTCCGCCGCCAAATCCCGTGGTGCGGATCTATCGGTTTCCGGCAGCCCGCTCCTCCGTCAAAGGCCAACATTCGACCCGTCTAACTCTTCGCAAATCTAACCCGGTTGACCGGACACAGGTGGGCGGCCCATAGAAATGCCACGAAATGCCCGGAAGACGCATAAATCTTGAGTCGTGCCATCCGCCTTTGCGACAGCCGCCCTGACGCAACCCGTTCTCGCCGGGCCGCATCAGGCCAGATACGCGCGTCCGCAATCCGGAAGCACCGTGGTAACGTGAAGATTCCTCCTGGTGTCTTCGCGGCCACTTGCTGGATCGTCCGGGGACACACCACATCACCCGTCATGACAACGCCCTTCCGCTATTCAGCCCGGACGTCGTTCGCATGAGCGTCCGCCCACTTCCCACCGACGGTCATGATCCGCATCGGACCGGTGGATACTTGCTGGGCGCTGCCAGCACGCGCGACCGGATGCCGCCAACCCCGGGCCGGATCGCGCGCCGGCGGTTTCTGATCACCCTGACGAAATGGGTGCTGCCGCTGGCCGCGATGGTTCTGCTTGCGTTGATCGCCCTGTGGCCGGAGATCGATGCCATGACAAGTAGGACCAGGCTGGCGATGTCTCATGTTTCGGGCGATGTGGAGGGCGGCAAACTGGTTGACGCCCGTTACAACGGAATTGATGAAAAAGGGCGCCCCTATACCATCACCGCCGCGACCGCCTGGCAGATTACCCCAGCGACGATTGGGCTGACCCTTCCCAAGGGCGATATCACGCTGGAGAACGGCACCTGGCTGATGTTGACCGCGAAAGCGGGTACCTTTGTTCAGAATCTCAACCAACTCGATCTGGTGAAGGATGTCACGTTGTATCGCGATGACGGTACGACCATGCATACCGAAAGTGCCTCCATCGACCTGAAGGCGGGCGGTGCCGCCGGATCGGAGCCGGTTCATGTGGAAGGTCCGTTCGGTGTGCTCGATGCGCAGGGGTTCACCGTGACAGAAAAGGGGGCGGCGATCGATTTTTCCGGGCCGGCCCACGTCATCCTGAATGGGACGGAACATTGAAACGCCTTCCGATCGCGGCCGTGCCGCTTTACCTCGCCGCTAGCCTGTTGGCGTTTCCGGCCGTCGCGCAGCAACTCGACCTGTCGCATGGCGGACCGATCGACATCACCGCACGAGACGGTATCGAATGGCGCCAGGCGGAGCAGCAGGTCATCGCTCGTGGCGATGCCAGGGCTGTTCGCGGCACGGTCACGGTCACCGCCGACCGGCTGACCGCGTGGTATCGCAAGAAGGGTGGCTCGCAAACAGCCGCGCCGGCGCCGGTTTCGGGGCTGGCCGGTGATTCCTCGACCGAGGGTAACGAGGTCTACCGCCTCCAGGCCGACGGGCACGTCCACATCTTTACCGCCACGGACCAGGCGCAGGGCGACCGGGCGACCTACGATCTGGATCAGTCGGTGCTGGTGATGACGGGTCGCGACCTGAAGCTGACGACGCCAAACAATGTCATCACAGCCAAGGATGACCTGGAGTACTGGCCGCAGAAGCACATGGCGGTCGCCCGCGGCAATGCGGTGGTCGTGACCACCGACGCCAAACGGGTCGCGGCCGACACTCTGGTGGCCTACACGACAGACAACCCGCCGCCCGCCCCGGCGACGCCGGCCCCGGCCCAACCGCAGGCCAAGCCCAGCGGCGATCCCCTGGCCGCTTCCGGCAAACTCCAGCGGGTGGAGGCGTTTGGCAACGTGTCCGTTCGGACCCCCACTGACACCGTGACGGGCGACCGTGGCGTCTATGTGCCGGATACGGGCATGGCACGCCTGGGTGGCAACGTGCGTATCACGCGCGGCCAGAATCAGTTGAACGGGGCCGAGGCGGATGTGAACATGAAGACCGGTATCGCGAATTTGGTCGCGCGGACGGGTGGGGGCGCCCAGCAACCGGGCCGGGTACATGGATTGGTCGTGCCGAACGATCAGACCAATAAGTCCCTGGGCGGCGACTCCGCTGCCCCGGCGACAGGTGGAACGACGAGCAAACCGGCAGCCCCGGCTTCAGGACAAAAGCAATGAATGGCTTGCGTGAAACCCGGCCCGGCGGTGGCTTCAAGGTCGTAACCGGCAGTGGTGGTCTGACCGCCCGGGCCGTTGGAAAGACCTATAAGGGTCGTCCGGTTGTCAGGAACGTGACAATCACGTTGCACCGTGGAGAGGCTGTTGGTCTGCTGGGACCGAACGGTGCCGGTAAAACGACCACTTTCTACATGATCGTCGGTCTGGTGAAGCCCGACACCGGCGTCATCAGCCTGGATGGCGCCGACATCACCAGGTTGCCGATGTACCGCCGGGCCCGGCTTGGCATCGGCTATCTGCCGCAGGAAGCCAGCGTGTTTCGCGGATTGAACGTCGAACAGAACATCATGTCGGCGCTGGAAGTCATCGAGCCCGATGCCGCCACGCGCGACATGATGCTGGATGAGCTACTGGCGGAATTCGGCATCAGCCATCTTCGCCGCACACCGGCCCTGGCCCTTTCGGGCGGCGAGCGCCGCCGCGTGGAGATCGCTCGGGCGCTCGCGACCCAGCCGTCCTACATCCTGCTGGACGAACCGTTGGCGGGCATCGACCCCATTGCCGTGGGTGAAATCCGGGACCTCGTCAAACACCTGAAGGATCGCGGGATTGGCGTGCTGATTACCGACCACAACGTGCGAGAGACGCTGGATATCATCGACCGAGCCTACATCATGCATGACGGTCAGGTTCTGATGGAGGGCAAGCCAAGCGAGGTGGTTGCTCACGAAGATGTGCGACGGGTCTATTTAGGGGAAAAGTTCAGCCTTTGAGACTTTTCTCAAGCGCGGCGGGGACCGTCCGGACACAGTTGCACGGTTTTTGCATGCGATATCGCTGAAAGCATTGACCCGGGGCTCAATGGCTAGATAATCGCCCTTATGGCGATAGCCCCCCGTCTCGACCTACGCCAAAGCCAGACACTGGTCATGACGCCGCAGTTGCGTCAGGCGATCAAGCTGCTGCAGTTCTCAAATATTGAGGTCAATGCCTTCGTCGAGGAGGAACTGGAGCGCAATCCGCTTCTGGAACGCGACGATGCCCCCGAACCCCCGGTTGGTGAGCGCGCGGCGCTGGACCAGTTGGAGCCGCGTGTCTCCAACATCATGGATACCGCCGACGCGGCCCGTGCGGAGACGTTGCCTTCCGACGCCGGCTCTCCGTTGGATGCGGTCCACGCGGAAGAATACGACCCGGGCGGTGCGGGCGATGGGGCGGCCCCGTCCGGCAGGATCGAGGGTTCGGGCGGCAGTCATAGCTTCGAGGGTGACGATCGGGGCATCGATGACTTCGCCGGTGAATCGCGCTCTCTGCGCGACCATCTGGGCGAACAACTGAGGCTGAATTTCACCAGTCACGTGGACCAGATGATCGGCGCGCATCTGATCGCGTTGCTCTGCCCCGCCGGCCGGCTGACTGCCGACCCGGCCGCGATCGCCCGTGCGATGGGTCTGCCGCTGGAGCGGGTCGAGGCTGTGCGAGCGCGGATGATGCGGTTCGACCCGGTAGGGTTGTTCGCCCGCGACCTGAAGGAGTGTCTGGCCGCGCAGTTGGCGGAGCGCAACCGGCTTGATCCGGCGATGCAGATGCTGCTCGACAACCTCGAATTGCTGGCCAAGCGGGAAAACCGCCGGCTGATGGCGCTGTGCGGCGTCGATGCCGAAGACCTGGCGGATATGATCGCCGAAATCCGGGCGCTCGATCCCAAACCGGCCGCGACCTGGGACACCACGCCGCCGCAACTCGTGGTGCCGGACCTGCTGATGCGCCACTTGCCGGACGGAAGTTGGATCATCGAACTGAACCCGGAAACCATGCCACGGGTGCTGGTGAACGAGCGATTCTACGCCAAGATCGCGCCGGCCGCGAAGAAGGACGAGAAGGTCTTCCTGACCGAACGCCTGGCCAATGCCAATTGGCTGGTCCGGTCGCTGCAACAGCGCGCCCAAACAATCCTGAAGGTCGCAGCCGAGATCATTCGCCAGCAGGATGGATTCCTCCGCCTGGGCGTAGCACATCTGCGGCCGCTGATCCTGCGCGACATCGCCGAGGCGGTGGAACTGCATGAAAGCACCGTCAGCCGGGTGACGGCGAACAAGTTCATCGCCACCCCTCGCGGCACGTTTGAGCTGAAATACTTCTTCACCACGGCGATCCACGGAACCAATGGCGGTGACTCGCATAGTGCCGAAGCCGTCCGCTACCGGATCCGCGGTCTGATCGATGCCGAGGCCCCGGCCGAAATCCTGTCTGATGATGCCATTGTCGCGGTGCTGCGGAAAGAAGGCGTCGATATCGCCCGCCGCACGGTGGCGAAATATCGTGAGGCGCTGCGCATCCCCAATTCCGTGCAGCGCCGCCGGGATAAGATGGCGGCGGCCTGAGTGGCGCCACCCATGTTGGTCATGGACTAAGCCATTTACTATAAGGGTTTATCCGTAGTGGACACATAGGCGGGGACCGTGCCCAAATGCCGCAGGCGCCAGGGCTACCGTCTACCTGAAGCCCTTGGCGGCCTGTCGAACTGGTCGGAGAGAGAACGATGCAGATCACGGTTGCCGGCAAACAGGTTGATTTGTCGGATGCACTAAGGACTCGTGTATCCACCCAAATGGATACGATAGCGGGCAAATATTTTGACCATGCGCTGGAAGCGCACGTGACGTTCAGCCGAGCGCGAAGTTTCTTCACCTGCGATATCAATGTTCATGCCGGCCGAGGTCTGAAGTTGCGCGGCGAAGGTGAAGCCGCCGATGCGAACACTGCCTTCGATGATGCCGCTGAGCATATCGCCAAGCGTCTTCGCCGTTATCGCCGCCGGGTGAACGACCACCACCGCGATATGGCCCATCGCGAGCGTCCGGAGGCCGCTCGGCAATACATCCTGCGCGAGGAAGAGAACGGCCCCGAGGTCGCGGCGCCAGACACACGCACTCTGGATGAGGCATACGCGACCGTGATCGCGGAAACCCAGACGGAAATCGCCTCGTTATCGGTGGGCGAGGCGGTGATGCGCATGGACCTCGCGGACCAGGCGGTGATGATGTTCCGCAACAGCGCGAATGGCGTACTAAACGTGGTCTATCGGCGCAGCGACGGCCATATCGGGTGGATCGATCCGGGCGACTGAACCCCCCGACTGATGATCCGGTGCTAGGCGGATGTCCTGAACGGGCATCCGCTATGCTCGGCCTTGCACAGACGCCCACCCGCCGCGCTGCAAAGCCCCGGACCGCACTGAACCGCCCGCCGGACGATACCGGCCAGCGAGGCGATGAAGCCGGCGTCGGCATTTTGCGTCGGCACCCGGAAATAGCCTGGAATACCAAGCTTTTCAGCGACCTCGCGGTATTCGATATCCAGTTCGACCAGCGTTTCGGTGTGTTCCGACACGAACGCGATCGGCACGACCAACACGGCCGCGCGGTCTGTCGCCGCCCGGGCGATTTCATCCTCGGTGCTGGGCTCGATCCATTTCTGCGGGGTGGCGCGGGACTGGTAGCAGATGGTGTGATCCACCTTCTCTCCCCAGGCTTCCACGACCGCGGCGACGGTCTGCTCGATCTGCCATTGATAGGGATCGCCACCCTTTACAATCACCTCGGGCAGCCCGTGGGCTGAAAACAGCACGCGCAGCTTTGTGCGTGGATCCAGGGACGCGCGCGCCCGCTCGTATTCTCGCTTCACGATCGCGGCCGTAGCCGCCGCATAATCGCGATCGACCGGGTAGCAGCAAACCGTCGTGGTATCCGCGATCAGCCCGATCTGCGCCGCCACCTGGCGCCACGCGGCCAGCGAACTGCCCGTGGTCGTCGTGGAGAACTGTGGATACAACGGCAGCAGCACGATTTCATCCGGTCCCCAGGCCTTCACCGCCCGAGCGGCTTCCAGGCTGAACGGATGCCAGTAGCGCATGGCGATGAAGCACTTGGCGTCCACCTCCGGCAACGCGGCTTCCAAGGCCGCGCCCTGTTCCTGAGTCAGGCCCAGCAGCGGTGATTTTCCGCCCAGCAGTGCGTAGTTGGCGGTCGCCGGCGCGACACGGGCGCGGGTGATGATGCGGGCGAGGAACGGACGAACGAAGAACGGCACCCGCAGGATCGCGGGGTCCAGGAACAGGTTCAGCAGAAACGGCTTGATCGCTTCCGGCCGATCCGGACCGCCCAGGTTGAACAGCACGATCGCGATCTTGCGGCGAGGCGAGGGCCCATTCATGCTGTCTGTCCCGGACAATAAGGCGCCCCGGTCAACGCCACGCTGTTGCATTCAACGCTAACTCGCACGCACCAGTTCCAGCAGCGCCGCGACATGCTCAGGCGGTGTCTGTGGCACGATCCCATGTCCCAGGTTGAAGATAAACGGACGGCCGCGCATCGCGTCCAGGATCGGCAGCGTCTCATCCCGCATGGCCGATCCGCCCGCGACCAGCGCCAGTGGATCGAGGTTTCCCTGCACCGCCATGTGGGGTGGCAGCATTGCCGCGATCGCGGCAATATCGCTGCCGGTGTCCACCCCAACGCCGTCCACGCCGGTCGCTGCGTAGTCGCGTGACATCACACCGGCCAAGCGAGGGAACCCGATCAGGGGAATGCCCGGATGCCGCGCCTTCAGGGCCGAGACGATCCGCTTGGCCGGCGCCACGCAATGCCTGCGGAACAACGACGGCGACAGCACGCCAGCCCAGGAGTCGAACAGCATCAGCGCCTCGGCCCCGGCAACAACCTGGGCCGACAAATACTCGATCGACGCCTCGGTCAGCACGTCCATCAGCCGCTGGAATGTTTCGGGCTGACTATAGGCCATGCCGCGCACGGCGGCGAAATCCTTCGATCCGCCGCCTTCGACCATATAGCAGGCGACGGTGAACGGGGCGCCGGCGAAGCCGATCAGCGTGGTTTCGCCGAAGCCCTCCGCAATCAGACCCGCGCGGACCAGTCGCACCGTTTCCATGATCGGCTCAACCCGGTCGGCGACCCGCGTGGGATCGAGCGCCGCCACCGCCGCGGCATCGCGCAGCTTCGGCAGGACGGGGCCTTCGCCCTCCTTGAATTCCAGCCCATGCCCCAGCGCCCAGGGCAACATAAGGATGTCGCTGAACAGGATCGCGGCATCGAAGCCGTAACGGCGGATCGGTTGTAGCGTGACCTCGGCAGCCAGATTCGGTGTCGTGCACAATGCGACGAAATCCTTCACGCCTGCCCTTACCGCGCGATACTCCGGCAGATAACGCCCGGCCTGACGCATCAGCCACACCGGTGGCGGCCACACCGCCTCTCCGCTCAGGGTCCGCAGCAAACATTTCATGTCGGGGTCCATTGGTCCAAGGTAGGCCTGAAGCGTCTGTCTCCAAGCTATGGACCGAACCGTCAAGCGATGAACGCACGTTCCCAGGCCTCTGCCGGACGGATGACAACCCCCCGTTCCACCGCCATTGCGCGCAAGGCTTCCGCTGCCGCTTCCATCGGCGCGGACCAGTCGCCTGGAGTATCTTGCCGGAAGATCGTGAGATCGGGATACCAAGGGGTGTCGGTGCGGTCGCTGAGCCATCGCCAGCAGCCATCGTAGCGATCGAGCAGGAACACCGGTTTGCGGAGCAGACCGGCCAGGTGGACGACAGAGGTATCGACGCTGACCACGACATCCAGGTTCGCGACGACCGCCGCGGTGTCGGCAAAATCATCCACATGCGGCATCGGATCGATCAACGGAATCGGGGCGGAAAGGCGCTGGTCGGCGGCTGGTCCGGCCTGAAGACTGACGAAAGAAATGCCCCGCATCGCCAGCAGTGGTGCGAAAGCGGCCAGTCCCGCGCTGCGCCGCCGGTCCAGTGTGGCGAACCCCGGCAGCGACGGTCTTGCCTGGCCCGCCCAGACCAGCCCCGCTTTCAGTCCCTTGGCAGGTAACCATTTCTTCCATTGGTGCAGCGCCGCGGGGTCGAGATCGAGCGGCGGTACTGGCGGGATCGTTTCCAGC
>WSSedB1CaDRAFT_10001175_pt1 | contig 10181 bp, 9 predicted proteins | sample WetSurSB1Cattail_FD_9460 | JGI IMG/M metagenome (IMG submission 9460)
ATAATATTGCCGTCACTGCCGCTCTCCAGTATTATTGGAAGAACTTTAAATTCCAGGTGTCAGCATACAGCGCCGGCACCGTAACTGGCAGTCCTAAAAAGTCTGACAGTCTTGGCCTTAACGGTGGAGCATTCGGTACACCGATTTACCTCGGTGAAGCCGATGCGCAATATGAAAACAATGCGTGGTCAGTAAAAGCCCTGGGAGCATATATCCATTACCCGGATGCGGGAAAAATGAATTCGGTGTATGGAAATAATACGGCCACGGGCATGTACGGTGTATATGCGGAAATCGCGTACAACTGGCTGTTTACACAATCAACGAAAGCCAGTTTCATCAGTTTTGCCAGGCTGGAAGCCCTGAATATGAACTCCGGTATTGCCGGGAACGGAAAAGGCATATATGACGGAACTGAAAAACAAACCCACCTGATCCTGGGGTTGGGTTACCTGCCCCTGCCAAACGTGGTGATCAAAGCGGATCTGCGGCTCCTGCATACCGGGCCGCAGAATCCGGCACTCGTAGTAAATCCCGATCCCAATGCCCCACCCTACCAGCAAAATAACCGGTATTTAAACCTCGGCATCGGATATTCTTTTTAATCCAATTAAACGCTCCATGCAAGTCGAACGCAGAAAATTCCTCCATGATGCCTGTAAAGCCTGCCTGCTTACAGGAGCCGGCTTTTTGATTTCTGACCTGACTGCATGCAGTCCTGCAACCCGGATCACCCGGCTACCCATCCGGGATGATACGGTGCGCCTGCCTGTTACATCATTCACCAGACAATCCATGCAGATCGTCAGGCCCGAAGGCTGGGTTTATGATATCGCCGTGCGGAAAACAGCCGGCAGCCAATATGAAGCCCTGCTGTTGCAATGCACCCACCAGAAAAACCAGTTGATTGCCGATGGCAACGGATTTACCTGCACCTTGCATGGCAGCCGGTATACGGTTGACGGGCAGGTGAAAAAAGGTCCTTCTGAAGTGGCACTGAAAAAATTTGCCACCCGTCTGGAACAGGATCAGCTGGTCATTCAACTTAAATCATAACCGCGAAAGGTTGATCCGTCCTTCCTGCTTATCTTCGGAAAAAAAACGGAGGATTATGAAAACGGGCGTCGTCGGTTATGGTGTGGCTGCACAATTTATGCACCTGCCCTTTATCGTAACCAATCCAAACTTTGAACTGCAAACCATATTACAGCGACATGGAGATGAAGCCAAAGAAAAATATCCTTCGGTACACGTGGTGCGCAGCCTGGAAGAAATGCTGGCCGACGAAAGCCTGGAACTCATTGTGATCACCACCCCGAACGATTCCCATTTTGACTATGCCTGGCGCGCCCTGGAAGCCGGCAAACATGTGGTGCTGGAAAAACCTTTTACGATCCGCTCGGAAGACGCAAAAAAACTGATTACCCAGGCTGAAAAAAAGGAACGCATATTAAGTGTATACCAAAACCGGCGGTATGTATCTGATTTCTTAACCATCCGGCAGTTGCTGAAGGAAAAAAAACTGGGCAATATCGTCGAATTCGAAGCACATTACGACCGGTACCGCCCTGAACAAAGACCCAATGCCTGGCGGGAAAAAAATGAACCGGGCAGTGGCATACTGTACGACCTGGGTGCCCACCTGATCGACCAGGCATTTTGTCTTTTTGGTTTGCCGAATTATGTAACGGCTGATATACGCAATCAAAGGCCCCATGCAACAACTACCGATTATTTTGAATTATGGCTGGATTATGGGTTTACAAAAATCATACTAAAAGCGGGTATGCTTGTCCGTGAGCCCGGACCGCGTTATGCCATTCACGGCATGAAGGGCTCGTTTTTAAAATCAGGTGAAGATCCGCAGGAAGCCCTGCTCAGGAAGGGTATTCTTCCCATAGCCGCCAACTGGGGCCGGGAATCCGATGATATTTACGGCCTCCTGCATACAGAAATTGATGGAATGGTTATCAAAGAAAAATATCCTTCGCTAACGGGCAATTATGGTGGTTTCTATAATGACCTCTATCGTACCATCCGCCACGGAGAACCACTGAAAGTAAAACCGGAACATGGATATAATGTGATCCGGCTGATTGAAATGGCCACGGAGAGCAGTGAAAAAAAATGCCGGGTGGTTTGTACCGGGCTCATAGACGTGGAATACCCTTAAACAGCCAGCAGGCTGCAGCCCCTGATATCGCTGTTATCCATGCGGCCCAGCACTTCAAAACTTCCGTCGTCAAATAATCTGGCCACATCGTCGGTTGCAATGAATGCACAGGAATCCCGGTTTGCGAGATCGATAATATTCAGTAGTCCCTCACCGGTTTCATGGAGTTGTAACGGGTCATCCTCTTCGCGGACCAGCAACTTCATCCAGGGTGCCGGTTTATAGATACCTTCTCCATTCGAATAGGCCTGGGATAAAAGTTCCGTCATGCCGTATTCTGAATGGATCCGCGAAACGCCCAGTTTTTGCTTGAGTATCTCATGTAATTCAATCCGGATCATTTCCAATCTCCGGCCTTTCATGCCCCCTGTTTCCATTACAGTGGTATGGGACAGATCGAGGGGATATTTTTCTGCAAAATCCAGTAAAGCAAAACTGACACCGATTAAAAGGGTCCGCTGTTTATTTTTTTCAAGTTTTAATATGACAGCGCGGAGTTTTTCAAAATCATAAAGATAAAAACCACTTTCGGGGTGGCCGCTGAGCCTGATCAGTTCATCAACCATATATACCAGGGACGAACCGTTTCTTTCCAGGTAAGAGGGCAATAGACCCAGTATGCAATAATCCCTCGGAGAACCATAAAAAAATTCGAACCCTTTAACAAAACTTTCACGATACAGTCCGGATTCTTTTACAAAGTGACGGGCCGGGGACTGACCCGTGGTGCGGCTGCTTTCAAAAATAATTTCCGGAGTAAAAACGCCTGTTCTTACAGCTTCCGTTTTAAAAAAAGATACCGGAAGAAACGGTATCTGATTCAGTTCCCGGACAACTGTCGGAACCGCATGAAAACGGTCAGCGAAATTCCTGTAAAGTGTATTTCCGGCATATTGATTTTTAAACAAAGCAAGCGCCCTGGATTGAAAGTCCCGGGGCAACCCGGCAAAGATCCTGTCGTATTGATAGTTGGAAGAATCGCTTTTCATAACCTGTATGCGGGGTGGAATGCCGAAACAAAAGTTTAACCGGTGCAATACTAAAGCTTTTCGCGAAAATCCTTTAATTTGTGCTGTTCAAATCATATACATGAAGCCAGGGCGACCCGTTTTGTTTTGTATTTTTTTGATGTTGCTGGGATGTAGCAAAGACCAGAATCAGACAACACCTTCCATCAAGTTGAAATCCTACACGGATCATGTAAATTCCAATGGCAGTTTTAACGCAGTCCTTACTTATTCCCAGAAAAGCGGAAACCTTTCCGGGGACAGCCTGACCATCATCCGCCATCGTTATAACCAGACGCCGATACCCATTGGGGTACAAACACCCGATACCCTGTTAACCCTGTTACCACAAACACCTAATGCAAGTAACGCTGAATTCAGCGTGTCGCTTGCCTGGGCAAATATCAGTTATGGTATCAACGGGGAAAACGATACATTTGATTTCCGCTTTGTGCTGGTCGATATCAATGGCAATCACAGTGATACGGTTACGACCGGTAAAGTTGTTGTACTTCAATAATCACATGCACCTTGGTTTGGATCCGGAAAGTTTTTGACTTTTTTCTTTTCAGCAGTATATATATAGCCCTTTGCGCAGTGATTATGCTCTGGCAGAGCGGTCATTTAATGCACCTTTCCTTTTCCCGCGATTATTACTGGTTTGTCTTTTTTTCCACCATCTGCAGTTATAATTTTCACTGGTACCTGACACAACATTCCCATAACGGCGGCGACCGCATATTGTGGTCGTCTCATCACAAGACGACACACCTGCTTTTTTATTTTGCCGGAGTGATCGGATCGGTTATTTTTTTTTATAAACTGCGGCAACACGGGTTGGTTCTTTTTTTTGCTGTGCTGCTTACTTTTCTGTATTCGGCTCCTAAAATCCCCCTGCCCTATTTCCGCTTCCTCAAACTGGTGGCGATTGGGAAAACCATCTTCCTGACTTCAGTTTGGACCTATGTTACGACAATCCTGCCCGTTTTCATCGCCGGACAGCATTTCAACCACGAAATGAAATGGTTTGCGGCCAGTCGTTTTTTCCTGATTTATGGCATCTGCATCCTCTTTGATTTCCGTGACCGGGCGGATGACAGGGATGAAGGAATACGCACCATGGTAAATTATTTCGACGAAGCGGGTGTAGACCGGTTATTTTTGTTTTCCATGATTGCCTTTATTTTTTTTACCGGCGGCCTGTTGCTATCAGGTGTTTCCCTGATATCGGTTTTGATATTAATGATCCCCGGGATCATCCTGTTTTTCATTTATCCCATTGCAAAAAACAGCGTTTCCGATTATCTCTATTATTTCTTTCTGGACGGATTAATGATGCTTTCTGCTTTGCTGATGGCATTACTGCCATTTTGATTATTTTTGGCCCTAAATTTCATTCATGGCCAAAGCCAAATCTGCAGTTGTTTCAAAAAAATCCATGCTCCCGCCGGCTTCCCTCGCTTTCCTGAAAAAATACCTGAATACGCCATCGCCGGTCGGATTTGAAAGTGAAGGACAAAAATTATGGATCGAATATCTGAAACCCTATATTGATTCCTATTTTACAGATTCTTACGGAACCGGCGTGGGCGTAATCAACCCGAAATCCGGGTTCCGGGTGGTGATTGAGGCGCATGCGGATGAAATCAGCTGGTTTGTCAATTATATCAACCCGGAAGGTCTCATGTACCTGAAAAGAAATGGCGGTGTGGATCACCAGGTGGCACCGGGACAAAGAGTGATCATTCACGGCTCAAAGGGACCGGTGAAGGCCGTCTTCGGGTGGCCTGCCATTCATACCCGCATGGGTACGGATGCCAAAGAAGTGCATCCCAAGGTAGAAAACCTGTTCCTGGATTGCGGCGCCCGTAACCGGAAAGAAGTGGAAGACCTCGGTATTCATCCGGGGTCAGTCGTCACCTACCAGGAAGGTTATGACGAACTGGCCTATGATACACTGATTGCCCGGGCTTTCGATAACCGGATCGGCGGTTTTATGATTGCCGAAGTGGCCCGCCTGCTGAAGGAAAATAAAAAGCAGCTCCCCTATGGTTTATATATTGTAAATGCGGTTCAGGAAGAAGTGGGACTACGCGGGGCTGAAATGATTGCCCGCCGGATCAAACCCGATGTAGCCATCATCACCGATGTAACCCACGACACGGCCACACCCATGATGAACAAACTGATAGAAGGAGAAATCACCTGCGGGAAGGGGCCTTCGCTTGCCTTCGGACCGGCTGTTCACAACCTGCTCCTGTCTTTTGTACGCGATACGGCTGCTAAAAAAAACATCCCGGTCCAGCTCCGGGCCGTTTCCCGGAGTACGGGTACGGATACGGATTCCTTTGCCTATTCCAATGAAGGTTGTCCCTCTGTGCTGATATCCATACCCCTTCGTTATATGCATACCACGGTGGAAATGCTGAACCGCAAGGATATTGAGCAGACCATCCTGCTGATCTACGAAACCCTGCTGGCACTGACCCCGCAGACGAATTTTAATTACCATTTATAATTTCGGTTCAACATAAAATCTGGACTATGATCCGCAACAACTGGACAAAAGAAGAAATTCAGGAAATATATCAGCTGCCCCTGCTGGAACTCGTATACCGTGCAGCAACGGTTCACCGTACCTATAATAATACGGCTGAAGTGCAGGTCTGTACCCTGCTTTCGGTAAAAACCGGGGGCTGTTCCGAGGATTGCGCCTATTGCCCGCAGGCAGCCCGTTACCATACGGATATCCAGGTACATGCCCTGATGCAGACGGATGAAGTTCTTGAATACGCCCAAAAAGCCAAACAGGCCGGTTCCACCCGATTTTGCATGGGTGCTGCCTGGCGCGAAATCCGGGATAACCGGGATTTTGACCGGGTGCTGGAGATGGTCAAAGGCGTCCATGCCATGGGTATGGAAGTCTGCTGTACCTTGGGCATGCTGACCGAATCCCAGGCTGAAAAACTCGCGGCTGCGGGACTTTATGCCTATAACCATAACCTGGATACCTCCCCGGAATATTACGATGAAATCATTACCACCCGCACCTACGACGACCGGCTGCAAACGTTGGGCCATGTGCGCAAAGCAGGAATCAGTGTTTGCTGTGGGGGCATTATCGGCCTGGGGGAAACGCATGAGGACCGGATCCAAATGCTGCGCACCCTGTCCACCCTGCCGGAACATCCGGAAAGTGTTCCGATAAATGCACTGGTGCGGATCAAAGGAACACCTCTTGAGAATAATCCGAAAGTGGATATATGGGATATGGTGCGCATGATTGCCACGGCCCGCATCCTGATGCCGAAGTCCATGGTCCGGTTAAGTGCCGGCAGAGCGGAAATGAGCATCCCTGAACAGGCTTTCTGCTTTATGGCGGGCGCTAATTCGATCTTTGCGGGAGATAAACTGCTGACGACCCCAAATCCTTCATTTGAAGAAGATCATGCCATGTTTGCACTGCTGGGTCTCGATGCAATGGAAGCGTTTAGCGATGAAAAGAGGAAAGCAGAAATGGTGGCATAGAAGCCTCTTAATGCTGATTGGGGAATTTGAGGATGTGAATCGAATTTTATTATTCTCAGATATCCTAACCCTCAAATTATTCTAAGCCTTCACCTTAAAAAAAGAATTCCTCCATGGACATGGAGGAACTTTTTTTAACCCTTAAAACAACCAACATGAAAATCTTTGTGGTTGTAAATATAACGTCAGGGCAATTCAATGGTTTAGTTACAGTTTGTGAAAGACCTGTTAATCCTTCCTTATTTATCAACGAGGGCTAAATCCAGCACCTGCTGCATGGTCTTCACGTAATGAAATTTCAATCCTTTGATGAAATGGGAATCGATTTCACTGACATCTTTTTCGTTTTGCCAGCAGAGAATCACTTCCCGGATACCGGCTCTCCGGGCAGCCAGGATTTTTTCCTTGATCCCGCCCACGGGAAGCACCTGCCCGCGCAGTGTGATTTCTCCGGTCATTGCCAGGTAGGGCTTCACTCTTTTGCCGGTGATGGCCGAAGCCAGTGAAGTCATCATGGTGATACCGGCACTGGGCCCGTCCTTGGGTGTACCGCCTTCAGGAACATGGATATGCAGGGTCTTTTTCGTAAAGACATCCGTATCCAGACCGTATTTTTTTGCGTTGGAATGCAGGTAGGTGAGCGCAGTGGTGGCGCTTTCTTTCATCACATTGCCCAGGTTCCCGGTGAGTTTGAGTTCCCCTTTCCCATCGCTGATACTGGTTTCAATAAAGAGGATATCACCCCCTACATAGGTCCAGGCCAGCCCCACGGCCACCCCTGGCATATTGGCCACTTTGTAAAGGTCATTGCTGTAACGAGGTTTACCCAGCACTTTTTCAATATCCTTTTCTGTAATGAAGGCTTTCAGTTTGGACCTGAAAGCGAACTCTTTTGCTTCATATCGCATGAGGGACGCCAGCTGCCTGTCCAGTTCCCGGACCCCGCTTTCCCTGGTATAATCGGAAATGACCTTGGCCAGGTTTTTATCGGAAATCTTCAGGGGCAGCCCTTTCAACCCATGGGCTTCCTTTTGTTTGGGTATCAGGTGGCGTTTGGCAATCTCAATTTTTTCTTCCAGGGCATATCCGCTAAGATCGATGATCTCGATGCGGTCGCGCAGAGCCGGCTGAATATGACCGATGTCATTGGCTGTAGCTACAAATAATACCCGGCTGAGGTCATATTCCAGTTCCAGGTAATTATCATAAAAAGTATTATTCTGTTCCGGATCCAGCACTTCCAGTAAGGCAGATGAAGGATCTCCACGGAAGTCAGTTCCCACTTTATCAATTTCATCCAGTATCATGACGGGATTGGAGGACTTTACCTTCCGCAGGGACTGCAATATTCTTCCCGGCATTGCCCCGATATAAGTTTTCCGGTGGCCGCGTATCTCGCTTTCGTCGTGCAGGCCGCCAAGACTGATACGCACATATTTCCGGCCGATGGCATTGGCGATACTTTTCCCCAGAGAAGTTTTGCCGATACCAGGCGGGCCCACAAAACAAAGGATGGGACTCTTCATATCTCCCTTCAGTTTCAGCACTGCGAGGTATTCGAGGATTCTTTCTTTCACTTTTTTCATACCGTAATGATCCTGGTCCAGCACTTTGGACGCTTTCTTCAGGTCGTACTGGTCATCGGTGAATTCATTCCATGGCAGATCCAGCATCAGGTCCAGGTGGTTGTACACGATGGAATAATCCGGTGTGCTCGGATGCATGCGTTCCAGTTTCTCAATCCCCTTTTTAAAAATATCTTTTGCTGCCTGCGGCCACTTTTTCGATTCCGCTTTTTTCTGCATGTCGCGCAACTCACGTTCATTGCTGTCTCCGCCGAGTTCATCCTTGATACTCTTGAGCTGCTGCTGCAGGAAATAATCGCGTTGCTGTTTATCGAGCTCAGTCTTTGTTTTGTTGGTCAGTTTATTTTTCAATTCGGCGAACTGCAGTTCCCGTTGCAACAGTTGCATCAGGAGGTCCGCCCGGGCCTTGATATGGTCCGTTTGCAGTAGCTCCTGTTTTTCGGTCAGTTCCGAATTCAGGTTGCTGGAAATAAAATGTATCAGGAAGGAAGGGTTCTCAATATTTTTCAGAATGATAGAGGCCTCTGTCGGAATATTGGGTGAAAGCTGGATGATCTGGGAAGCCAGGTCCTTAATATTGGAAACATAAGCCGCGAAATCCTGGTCTTTGGGTGCTTCTTCTTCCTGCAGCAGGACTACCTGGGCCTTAAAATAAGGATCATCGGTCGTAATGGACCCAACTTTAAACCGTCTTTTACCCTGGAGAATGACCGTGGTTCCACCATCCGGCATTTTAATCACTTTAATAATGCGGGCGATGGTTCCCACGGCCACCAGTTCATTTAAAGTCGGATCTTCGACGCTGCTGTCTTTTTGTGCCAAAACGCCAATCAATTTGTCAGCCTTGTAGGCATCCTGTACAGCCTTGATACTCTTATCCCGGCCAACGGTTATCGGGAGTACGACCCCCGGAAAAAGTACGGTATTGCGTAAGGGAAGGATCGGAATTTCCTTTGGGATTTCAGCATCTGCCAGGTTATCGTGCTCTGTTTCGTTGATCGGGATAATGGGCATGAAATCCATTTCCTGCTCGCTGCGCTGAAAAAAAAGTTTTTCGTTCATAAATACAAAAAGGTGACAAAATAACACCTCTTTGGGTATTATCCTATCTTTTTATGGTTGAACCCTTTAAGTTCAAGTTTGATGCCATTTACGTTTAAAGCGGAACGCTGAACGCTGAACGCTCCGATTGATAAAAAAATTGAAAATATGTCAGGCAAAATAAAAAGGTAAGAAACTATTGGTCTCTTACCTTTTTGAAAAACGTTCATCGCCAGGCCTTTGGGCTTTAGACCTTACGCTCACTGATTAAAATATCCTCAGTCCAATATAAAGCTGGAAACTCTCGTTTTTCCAGGTATCCGCACTGGTCACATTATTGATATCGGTAACCCCGGATACATACCGTGCGCCGGCTATAAAGCCCCCCAGGTTGACCTGGGCGCCGCCGACCACGGAGAAATCACCGGATTTAAATGCATTGGAACCATTGGTAGTAATGGTTTCACTGGTATTCATCAGAATGCCAAATTGCGGACCGAGCTGGATGCTCAGCAGGGGAATGGGTTTCCAGGAAAGTAAAACGGGAATGTTCATATAATTGAGACTTACATTCTGGCTATTGATACCATTCAGGTAGATATCATTAAAATTGTTGGCAGTTTGGGTATTGGTCTGGCTGAACAGCAGTTCGGGTTGCAGACCCCATTTGCTGGTGAAATTCAATTCGGTAAAAGCACCGGCACTGAATCCCCATTGGAATCCATTATTGAAAGAACGACTGTTGATCTCAGAGAGATTGGTTCCGCCTTTTATACCCAAATGGAAACCCTGCGCCCGGGTATGAGAAGCAGACAGCACTAAAACAGCGAAAACAAGCATACTTAC
>WSSedB1CaDRAFT_10001176_pt1 | contig 10175 bp, 7 predicted proteins | sample WetSurSB1Cattail_FD_9460 | JGI IMG/M metagenome (IMG submission 9460)
ATGGTAAAATTTAACAGAAAAAGAAGGAAAACCAACATAAATGTCGTAAGTATTAATGTAGGGATTTATTGGTTAAAAAAGTAACATAATACAATTGTGTTACTTGAATAGATTTTTCTACTAAATTACCTGCATTATTTTATTTTGCAGCATCCTGAATTTACAGTTTTACTACATATTTTACTACATAAGCACTTAAAAAAATAAATCGTCAGGCTGAAAATTATTATTTTTTAGTCTGACGCTTCTATTTGGGTAATTTTCTATCCGTAAAACCGCGTACAAAAAAACGATCTCTTGCACCTATCATGCAGTTGATCGTTTTGCAAATTTTTATAAATAAATATTTACTTATCTGACCGTGTTTCTTTGACTTTTTTATGACAAAGAATTTGTGATTCTGCTTCTTTGTGACAGCATCAAACTTGGTTTATACCAGCTCCGAATACTTTCACTTGGTTGCGTCCATGCTGCTTGGCTTGGTAAAGAGCTGCGTCAGCATTTGCAATAAGGGTACGCACAGTCTCCTTTGGTACGGCAGCAGCCGAAATCCCCAGGCTAACCGTAACAACCGCACTAATTGGTGAACGTTGGTGTCTGATTCCCAACTTTTCAACCGCATTCCTTACTTTTTCACCTAACATTTTCGCCCCTTGTATATCTGTATTTGGTAAAACAAGAGCAAATTCTTCCCCACCATAACGAGCAACAAGATCTGTGGGACGCTGCATTATCTTTTTCAAGGTATTTGCAATTTGTTTTAAACATTCATCACCCGCTAAGTGACCATAGTTATCATTATAACTCTTAAAAAAGTCTACATCTAACATAATAAATGCTAAAGATATATTTTCCCTTTTTGATTGCTGCCACTCCCTTTCTAAAAACGCATCAAGGTAGCGTCGATTCGCAATATCTGTCAAACCATCAAAAAAAGAACTGCGCCGTAATTTTTCATTTGCAATTGTCAATTCCCGGGTTCTTTTTTCCACTTGCTTTTCAAGCTCTTCCTGTGCCAGGCACAATGCTTCATCTCTTTTTACCAGTTGATTGGTCATATTATTGAAATTAGCTGCTAACTGTCCAATTTCATCAGAAGATTCCACTTCCAGCTTTACTGTCAGGTCTCCTTCTGCTAATCGTTTCGTCGCTGCAGATATATCTGAAATCGGCCTAGCCATAGCTCCTGCTATCGCAAGCGCCATTAATATCGCAATGCCAACAGTGCACACCATGATCAAAATGCTTTTTATTTTTGTATTGAATGCACTGCCCATTGCTTCATCCAGCGGCTGCTGTGCAATTACGCCCCACTGCGTACTCGGCACATAACTATACGCGGCAATTCGTTTCTCATTATTATAATTATATTCCATCCAGCCCGATTGCCCACTGATCGCCGCTTTTATGTAAAACAAAGAAGATTCATCAGCACCATTATTAACCAGTCCAAGATCAGGATGGATAATAACCTTACCCTCCCGGTTAACAATATAAGCATATCCCGTATTACCGACTTTAGTAGCACCAACACGTTGAATCAACTTTTTTAATTCAATGTTAATGATAAGTACACCCACCAAATTTCCATCTTTTTTAATAGGTGCAGCAATCACAATGCCTAATTGCTGCGTGCTTTTAGCAACAATAACACCTGAGATTGTTGATTCACCTGTTCTTAGTACTGTATTGAAATATTCACGATCGTTATAACTGATACCAGGATCTGCTTCATTTTTATCCCAGCGCGCTGTCTGACGCCCGGCAAGATCGGATATAACAGCAAGCTGCATATCGGGATACTGCTTAACAATATCACGTAGAATAGGTACTTGCTGTCCTGGAATCATCGAGTTAATATTTTCGTTAGCAGCAGCATTATTCAAAACTCTTATTCTTTCTGTAAACATGTCATTAATGTCTCCAGCAATATATTTAGCTAACATCAGGTTTTTATCAACAATAGAATTCTTCATAACCTGATCTTGTGGCTGCCAGGTTATGACGGTTATAAGGAGCATCGGCATTACAGTCATAGCTACAAATGCAATACTTAACTTTTTACGTAAGCTAAAGCCTGCCCATAACTGTACTATTAAGTTTTTCATTGTAGTTTTAAGTGCCAAAAAAATTTCCTCCTGCTGCATCACAATATTTCCGGATAAATATTGACCCCGACTTGATCACCCAAAACAGGCAATTGTTTTAAAATTCCAATTCTTTTACATTTTTTTGAGCATTATATCCGATCACAATTGACGTCGAAACCATTATAAAAAAAACAATTGTTTTAAAAAGAATATTGCCTATGCCTTATGCAGCTGCTCTATGACGATTATAAATAGACTTATTTTATTATACTACTTTTTACAAAAAATCACCTATTTTATTTGAAGCTTTTTCGTATAACAAAAAACTGACATCCGTACATTTTGTGCTTTTCCTGCCAAAACAGCAGGTCGCAAAATATAGTATAATAAAATGCAAAACAAAGCTGGACAGCAGCCCTGTAAAGCAATAAACTTATAAGAATACCACAGATAGTTTCGCGAAGAAAGCATCTATTATTTCATAAAGAAAAGCAGGCGGTATTGTGAAAAAGTTACGACAATTTGATATGGAAAGTTATCGTATTTTAGCAGAATTAAGTAATGCTATTATGTTTGAATGGGATATCGCTACCGATCGTTTTTATGTTTCATCAAATTGGAAATTAAAATTTGGTACTGAACCGCAGCAGAAAGATTTCAGCCATCATATTTCCCAGATTTTTTTTATGTATCCTGACGATCCTGACGAACTAACTCCATATATAAAAAATATTAAAAACAACAATGAACTTCCCGAACACATCAAATATTACCAAAAAATCGAGTTACGGCTTTTAACAAAAAAACATGTCTATATCTGGTTTCAGCTTCGTCTTCTTTTACGCTGTAATGCAAAAGGCCTGCCAGATCGAATTTTTTGCATGATCACCGATATTAATTTGCAAAAAAAAGAATATGAAAACCTGCTTTATCAGGCGCAGATGGATGTCTTAACCGGCCTTTATAATAAAGCAACCGTACAGGCAATGATCATTGATTATTTAAAAAAATCCCGTTTGCAAAATAAGAGTCAGGCTTTGTTTATTATTGACATTGATGGCTTCAAAGAAGTCAACGATCATTTCGGTCATCTATTCGGGGATGCCGTAATATCAGATTTAGCACACTGCATTCACAATTCATTTCGAAAATCGGATATCGTTGGGCGAATCGGCGGCGATGAATTTATTGTACTTTTTAAGAATATAACGACCGAGGAACTCATTATCAAAAAAGCACAGGAACTTATCAATCTGCTGCAGCGAAAATATACGAGCAACGGCACGAACTATAAAGTATCCGCCAGCATCGGCATTGTAGTATCTCCTCTATATGGAACTCATTTCGATGATTTATTCCAAAAAGCAGACCATGCACTTTATTATGTGAAAGAACACGGAAAAAACAATTTTCGCTTTTTTCATGAAAATTTACCGGCTCCACAATATAGTAGCACACGAACACTTGAAATCACCAACACAAAAAACAAAAAAAATCAAAAAGCATTTCATGAAAATGTTATTGAATACATTTTTAAAATTTTATATCGCAGTCAGGATGCCAATGTAGCAATCAACCTTATTCTGGAAATCATTGGCCGTAAATATAATATAAGCCGAACATTTATTCTTGAAAAAAACTGTCGGGAAGAATACTGCAATACGTTTGAATGGTGTGATGATGGTATCGCCTCTCTGCAAAGTGAACAACAAAACATCGCAAAATCCATTGCTGAGAAATTTTTTTCACACTTTGATGAAAATGGCATATTCAGTTGTGTCAATACGACTCTTCTTCCCTCTGAGTTAAAGACCTATTTCAAGAAAAGTCCCGTCAGGGCATTGCTGGAATGCGCTATGTTAGACGAAGGAACAACAGCTGGTGTCATTGGTTTTGAATACCATCACCATCCTCGTTTATGGAAAAACGAAGAAATCGAAGTTTTATCCTTTACAGCGGAAATTCTGAGCACATTTTTACTAAAAAAAAGAGCTTTTGATAAAATGAAGCTATCCCATATGCAGGCATTAGAAATTCTGGACCATATTGACTCTTTTATTTATGTTATTGACAAAAATACCCATGAAATTCTTTTTGCAAACAAAAAATCTCTTGATGTTTTTGGTACAGATCAACTCGGTAAATACTGTTATGACTTTATCAGCTGTGAAAAGGAACCCTGCAATTATTGCCCTGTACTTTTACTCACGGAGTCTATCGAACAAGCCCAGAAAGAGGTATATTTCCCTAAGCGCGATTTATGGGTGCATGCCGCAGTTTCAAAAATACATTGGGACAATACCAGGGAGGTCTGTTTGCTGCACTGTCATGATACGACCAGATCGGCCTTACATTCTTTTAAGTAAAACAGGTCGTGTTGCTATACATACCATCTCATAGCCGCACGACCTGTTTTAACTTTATTCCCTTGTACGTAATATTACACATTATGCTCTTATACTATACGTGTAAACCCACCAGCTTTTGCAATTTCCTTTAAAAACAGACTGTCTGTCAGCGGCAAAGCAATGTGGGTACCTGTAAATGCAGATTTATAAATTGCCACTACGATTTCCAAGGCTTTTCGCCCTTCTATTCCGCTAACAGGAGTTTCTCTGCCTGTTTGAATTGCTGCAACAATCTCCTGAAATTGGCATTGATGAAATTCAAAATCAATATCCGGACTGCTTACTCCCGAATTTTCACTGCTGCTTTTTACTTTATATTGATAACCCGATTTTAGTTCAACGGAAGTAAGTATATCATTTTCAATAATGGCACTGCCTTCTGTGCCATATAAGTCAATGCGAGAAACCAGCCCTGGATAAGCGCATGTAGTGCCTTCAATAACTCCTAATGCACCAGATTGAAACCTGATGCTGGCGGAGGCAGTATCTTCTACCTCAAGGCCTGCATGTCCTAACGCAGCACAATTGCCAGTAACCTCTGAAACGGGTCCGGCCAGATATTGCAGCATATCTATATAATGGATGCCCTGGTTCATTAGAACACCACCACCATCCAGTTCCCACGTGCCACGCCATGCAGCGCTGTCATAATATGCCTGGCTGCGATATAGTTTCATGTAGCATCCGCCGAAAAGCAGTTCCCCTAGTTTTTTTTCATCCAGTAGTTTTTTCAAAGTCCTAACGCCTTTACTGTAACGTCTTTGTAATATAATTCCCAATGTAACCCCCTGGCTTTGACAGATGTCAATCAGCTTATCTGCTTTTTCCAGATTGACATCAATCGGTTTTTCAATAATGACATGTTTACCTGCCATTGCCGCCTTTATTCCAAAATCGGTGTGCAGCCCACTGGGCGTACAAATGGTTACTGCATCAATGTCAGTCTCTTTTAACATTTTTTGATAATCCGTATACCCTGCACAATTATATTGGGTGGAAAGCTCCTGTACTTTTGCTGCAGAACGCCCATAAATCCCAGCCAAAACAGCACCCTCTGTGTGTAAAATTGCCTGTGCATGTACAGCGGTGATCGATCCTGTTCCGACTATTGCAAATTTTACTTTACTCATATAGTACACCTCTTCATCATACAATTTTAAAAACAGCCCATATCCCAGCGCTTTTACTTTTTATTAAAAATTTTTCTCGTTTTCTTCGGCAGAAATAAGCCAGTCTTCCCGAAATTTTCGACGCAGCAGTTGCAAATCTTTGCCAAAGCTGTCTTCCAAAACGCTGCGATGCTTTTTTAAAATCTCCAAAAGGTAAAGATCATGAATGATCATCTGCGTGATTGGAATGACCAGCCCTGGATGTGAACTCCATGCAGCCCGACAGTTTTCTGACAGAGAAACAACGCCTGCTAATGCTTCCTTGTTATCTGAACTCAAAATTGCCCATCTGCCGCCACTTTCATTTTCTTTTAAAAGGTAATGCTCATAGACATCCGCGAAATCAGCTGCAACAGGCCCATACGATACCAGGGTTATTTTTACACCGGAATTTGCAGCCGTTTGCAGGTCAGCAAAAAGTTCCGGCAGATCCTCCGGCCAAAGTTCCAAAAAGACATGGTGCTGCGCCCGTTGAATAATTTCTGCCATACGTGTAAAAATTGCTGAACGTCCTTTGATATTCCATATATTTTCTTTTACTCTCACTGTTTTTTTATACGTTGAAAAAAACTTTTCCGCAGTAGAAAAATTTGCTTCTGCTGCTTTTTTACGATTACAGATCAATTCCTGCGGCGACACCGGCATATAAAGTGCAGGTGTTTCATGGCTGGCAATAATATCGCCGCGCTCTTCCAGATTGCTGAGCACATCATAAATTCTTGAGCGTGGAACTCCCGACTGCAATGCTGCTGCATAACCAGACAACGGCGCAGGACTTACCAGAAGCGCTAAATATGCCTTCGCTTCATATTCGGTAAAAGATAATTGCTGTAAAATTTCATAAACATGTTTTGTCATCTAAGCACCTTCTTTTTCTAAAGAATTCAAGCGAATAAATCCAGCACCTGTTTTATGCTATGTATTGTTTACAAGTATAGCATATCCTTCTTGACAGCAGGAAAAAAAAAAAAACAAATTAGCTACTAAAAATATATTCTTATGGAAAAGGAGAATTTCGAAAGGCAAGTCCTTCTCGAAAATACACACTGATGCTCTTTACTATATTTAATCAGGTCCTGGTTTTATTTCTGCTCATGGGCATTGGCTATGTCCTGACAAAAAAAGATAAAATCAATAAAGCTTGTTCGGAACAAATGACTTTTTTGCTGTGCTACATCGTTATGCCCTGCGTCATTTTATCGGCATTTCAAGTCGACTTTGACCCCGTAATGTTTCACAATTTACTGTTGGTTGGACTGTTGACGATAGCCATACAGATCATCTGCATCGTACTCGCCCATTTACTGTTCAATAAAAGAACCATTCCGAACCTCGAAAAGCGCTGCAGTCTTCGCTTTTCAACAATTTATTCGAACTGTGGCTTTATGGGGTTTCCTCTGCTCGGCAGTCTTATCGGTGCGCAAGGCATCTTCTACGGTTCAGCTTACAATGCTTTTTTTTCCATTTTTCTTTGGACACACGGTTTTCTGCTTTATGCGCAGCACTTGAACATCAAGACCCTTCTGCGCTCGCTGCTCAATCCGAATATTCTTGTTGCCATTCTGGGTATGTTTCTTTATTATTACTCGATAAAACTGCCAGTTCCGATTCAATCCGGCATAAAATACGTGGCAGACTTAAACACCGCACTTTCAATGATTATCATTGGCACAACAATGACAGACATTCCATTTTCGCGTCTTTTCTCTGAGCTGCAAATCTGGCTGGGAGTACTTACCCGCAATTTTGTTTTCCCGCTTCTTGTTGTCATTCTGCTTCATTTTTATGGAATAAAAGGTAACTTGATGTTGTCACTGGCAATTTTATCTGCTTGTCCAACAGCTGGTGTCGCAGTACTGTTTGCAACCCTCACAGGAAAAGATTCTGCTTTTCCCGGTAAAATCATGTCTCTTTCTACTTTATTATCACTGATCAGTATGCCGCTTGTCATTACCATCGCAAAATACCTGTCGTAGTGAACATGAATACCATTGATAAACAGAAGAACAGGAGGCTCTTATGATTGAATCCGGCTTAATCCTTTTTGCTACTCTTTTGGTTTTCACTATAGGTAAAAGCCCTGTATTTCGCGTTGATCGAGCAGGTGCTGCCATTATTGGAGGATCTTTAATCGTAGGATTTCATATATTATCTTTTGATGAAGCCATACAAACCGTCGACCACAGAACCATCGTTGTTCTTTTTTCTATGATGGTTATTCTGGCAAATTTGAAGCTGGCTGGGTTCTTTGAAATGGTCGGCTCTTACCTGCTGAAGATCGTATCAAGTCAGTGGCATCTGTTACTGGCAGTTGTCTGTATCAGCGGCATATTTTCAGCGTTCTGCATCAATGATGTTGTCTGCCTGCTTTTTACACCCATTGTATTATTAATTTGTCGTCAGGTGCAATGTAATCCTATACCGCACTTGTTGGCAACCGCTATGGCCTCTAATATTGGCAGTGCCTCAACAATAATCGGAAATCCACAAAATATTTTAATCAGCAGTCTGTCTGGTCTTAATTTCATCTCTTATTTCAAAGCTGCTTTACCCGTCTCTTTCATTGGCCTGCTCTTAACATATGGCATTATTGGCTGGTGTTATCGAAAGGATCTGCACAAAAAACTGCACGATCATAATCCGGCTTCAGACTGTACCTATGACCGCTTCCAAATTATCAAAAGTCTGCTGACGATGGCTATTGTCGTAATCGCTTTTGCCCTCGGTATCGACACTGCCACTGTTGCCAGTTTAGGAGCCGCTTATCTTTTAATTACCAAGCGAGTGAATCCCGAAAATGTTTATACTATTGTTGATTTCAATCTTTTGGTTATGTTTGTCGGTTTGTTTGTCATTGTTGGCGGTGTAGAGCATAGCGGCCTAATGAATTGGTTTATTGGAGAGCTGAGTTTTATAGATTTTAACAATTATGGAGTTTTTACTACGGTCACTATTATACTTTCCAATATTGTGAGCAATGTACCTGCTATTTTACTTTTGAAATTTTTCATACCGGATCATGACCCTGGTTTTTGGTGGACCCGACTGGCAATATTCTCTACCTTAGCTGGTAATCTCACGATTACTGGCAGTTTTGCAAATTTGATTGTAGTAGAAACAGCCAAGCATGATGGAATCACTATAGGCTTTTGGGATTATTTAAAAGTAGGATTTCCCCTGACTATAATTACGGCGCTGGTTGGATTTTTCCTACTGTAAACTGTGTTACTATCCATTTATAAAAAAGTGTACAAAACAACAAGAAGCTGACTTTTCTATTGTTATAGAAGTCAGCTTTTTTATTATAGATTTTAAAATATGTTTAACAAGTATGTACTTTTAATTTAATATTTTTACCTTTTAATAATATTTATTAAATCACTTTATTTTTTTACAGCAATCTGCTATGATAAAAAATATCAATTTATTTTAAGGACATATGTATTGAAGCCACATAAAACTTGTAATAATATGTCTGTAAATTCTGACTTATCACTTAACTATTTTTTATCCTTTTTACGGTTACCACCATTTCATCGCCGGGTTTCGCTAATAATTTCATTATGCAATCATTTTTGTTTCCTATGTCTTTTTTTGACTTACACCAAACAACTGCTTATTGAGGACTATCCAAACAGCTTTCTTTACCACAAAAAGCAAAGAAAATACCGCGAAAGATTAATAGATAAGGAGTGAAACGTTACATGAAAAAAAAGGACGTAAAGAAGAAAATATCACTGGCCCTTTGTCTGGGAATTGCTTTTGGCACATCATCGGCTTATGCAGCTGATAGTACACTGGGGGAACAGAACGCATCTGTAAACAATACGACAGTTTCTGCAACAGGTTATTTAATCACTGCCACTACTGCAGTCGACACAACAAATGGAAGTATCCTATCAACGGTGAATAACAGCACCTGGGTAGCCAGCAGTGGTGATACAAGTGCTACTGCAATTGGTTTGAACAGCAATGGATACACCGTAAATCTAAACGGTACCGCAACCGTTTTGCCGATTACAACAACAGCACTTGGCGGCACAAGTTTATCCGGAGCTGCAAATGCCCTGGCTTATGGAATAAGCAGCACGAATAGTAGTTCTACTGCAACAATAAACGGAGATACAAAACTTACGACAAATGCAAGGGGTGGAAACGCTGCAAGTTCGTCTGCCTATGCGTATGCGTTTGGGATAAGGAACAATATTGGTACTAGCCATAAATGGAGCAGCAACGATTACGGCAGTTGCTGTGGGTGGTACAACAAGTTCATCCGACCAAGATGTGTATGCGATGGCGTATGGGATAAGAAACAATACTGCTGGTAGTACTACAACCATAACTGGAACAACAACGATTACGGCAACTGCAATGGGTGGCAGTGGTCCGAATTCGTCCGGGTCTGCAGATGGGGATTCGTATGGAATATATAATTATGGCACAGCTGCAATAACCGGAAACACCATAATTGAGTCAAGCGCAACAGGCGGCAGTGCTGTTCAGTCATT
>WSSedB1CaDRAFT_10001177_pt1 | contig 10157 bp, 8 predicted proteins | sample WetSurSB1Cattail_FD_9460 | JGI IMG/M metagenome (IMG submission 9460)
GTGGCCGATTGCGGACCCATTTTGAAAAACAAGCGTGTTAACGGCTCCGACAGTCGCCGCTTCGTCCGAAAGACAGTCTAGATATGGAATAATAGCTTCCTTGTGCGGGATGGTGACATTGACGCCGGAAAAACCTAGACACTTCATCGCGTCGACCGCTTTTCCGAGAGTCGCGGGATTCACATTGACAGCGATATACATTGAATCCATGCCCAGTCTCGAAAACACCGAATTGTGCATGCGAGGAGATAGAGACCTGTTGACACGTTCGTCGCCAATTACGCAGTAGATTTTCATGCGGACAGAGCTTTCATTACGTCAAAAAAATCCGGATATGAAACCGCTACGCAATCAAGGTCCCTGATTCTCGATTCTTCGTGTCCGTTAAGGTTGGCGAGCGCCTGTCCAATAGTGAGCGTCATGGCTATCCTGTGATCACCGAAACTGTCTAGTATTTGCGCATGCCTAAGTGTGGTGGGACCATAAACCAACAAATTATCGCCGTCCAGATCAATTCTAGCCCCCATTTTCCCCAGCTCTGAAATCAAGGCCGAGATTCGATCCGACTCCTTGATTCGCAGTTCGCCAATTTCCTCAAATACTGAGAGACCATGTGCCTGCGTGGCCAATAAGGCCAATATTGGAACTTCGTCGATCACCGTCGGCGCCTCGTCGGCTTTAACAAGACAAGGAGCCAACTTTTCTGAATAACTGGCTCTGATATGGCCCCACGGTTCCGGGTGGTCGTCCTTGTGTTCAATTACAACATTCGCGCCCATTTCCCTCAGTTTTTCCAGGAAAGTCGTCCGCGTGCGGTTGAGCAGGACCCGCTCACAAAGTATCTCACTTTCAGGAAGCATCACAGCGCCACAAATGAAAAATGCCGCTGATGACGGGTCTCCTGGAACTTCAAAAGTCTCAGGCAATTTTAGTTCGGATCCCTTAACTGTCCATACACCCGCTTCAAGAGAAATGTCAGCCCCGAGAAGTTTTAATATTCGTTCCGTGTGATCGCGACTTTTCACAGGTTCCTTGATTCTGGTTGAACCTTGAGCTTGAATTCCGGCAAGAAGAACAGCGCTTTTCAACTGTGCGCTCGCCACCGGCATTTCGAAATCGATTCCAGATAAGCCTGATCCCTTTATGTTTACAGGAGGGGTTCCGGAAGGAGAGCAGTCTATACGTGATCCCATCATTCGCAATGGTTCGGCTACTCGCTCCATGGGACGTTTCATTAAGGATTCATCACCCCAAAGTGTAGATTGCCCGGAGACTCCGGCAAGAATTCCCATGAGAAGTCGCATAGTCGTGCCTGAATTTTGGCAGTCTATTTTTGTTGAACTCTTCAGAGAACGATTCGCTCCGGTCAGCTCGAGCCTTCCATCGGCAAAAACGGCATTCACGCCGAGCTGTCTGATCGCGTTGACAGAAGTCATACAGTCCCGGGCCGTTGAAAAGTTTGAGACAGAGCACTTACCCTCAGCCAACAACGATAAGAGAGCTATACGATGGGATATGGATTTGTCGCCAGGGGGCGAAAAAACACCTGATAAAGTCATAGTTCGCTTTCCTTGGTAACGTAAGTATTCAGGAAATTACTGAAAAGTTCCATGCCATGTTCGGTAGCTATTGATTCTGGATGGAATTGAACGCCTTCGAGTTTGAGTTCCGAGCTTCGCAGCCCCATCACTTCACCTTCCGCTGTCTTGGCCGTCACGCGCAAGGGAGAGGACACAGTCTCGATTCTAACAACAAGAGAATGGTATCGCGCTGCGGGGAATGGGTTTGGCAGACCAGAGTATATTCCTAGAGAATCATGAAATATTTCCGAGATTTTCCCGTGTACCGGTCGGATCGCCCTGGTTATGGTCGCTCCAAACACGCAGCCGATCGCCTGATGTCCCAGACATACGCCAAGTATCGGAATGATGCCATTATAAGCCCTGATCACGTCACAAGTAATCCCCGAATCCTCCGGCCTCCCAGGACCTGGGGAAATTATTATGGCTTCAGGATTCAACTCTGCGATCTGTTGCGCTTCCATCTCATCATTACGAGCTACTTCAATCCTTTTACCCAACTTTCCCAGGGACTGGACTATATTAAAGGTGAAAGAATCATAATTGTCGATTATCAAAATCATGGCTGANCCCCCGTAGCCGAGCGTAACGAGGCTATTCCATGGGCCGCTTTCCTCATAATTTCTTCATATTCAAAAACCGGTGAAGAGTCCGCCACTATTCCGGCGCCGGCCTGCAATATGAATCGCTTGCCCAAGAACTGGATCATTCTTATGGCAATACATGTATCCATGGTAGATCCAGGCCCCCAGTATCCTACAGCTCCTCCGTATGGGCCTCTAGGCTCTGTTTCGAGGTTATCTATTATTTCCATGGCTCTTATTTTTGGCGCTCCAGAAACTGTGCCTGCGGGAAATCCTGCGATAAAAGCATCCCATGCGTCCAAGCCTTCCCGTAAAACTCCTGTCACCTGTGACACTATGTGCATGACGTGACTGTATCTCTCCACTGTCATGTATGGTTCGACCTTTACGGAGCCGTATTCACACACTCTACCGGCGTCGTTTCTAGCCAGGTCAACGAGCATGATATGTTCGGCTCTTTCCTTTTCTGACCCCAACAACTCTTCCTCTAAGGCCTTGTCCTTGGAAGGATCGTTCGATCTACCCCTCGTGCCCGCTATCGGTCTTATCAAAACCTGCTCGCCTGTTAACTTTACAAGTGTTTCGGGAGACGCTCCTGCAACCTTAAAATCCCCAAAATTTAAAAAGAACATATATGGCGAAGGGCTATTAACTCTCATCCATCGGTAGACTTCCAATGGATCCACATCGATTTCTCCGGTGACCTGGTCGGATAGAACAACCTGAAATATGTCACCATCCAGGATGCTCTCTTTCGCCTTTAGAACCGCTTCCACAAACTTTTCCTGAGCGGGGGAATCGATAAACATGTCAGATCGACTTTTATGTGAAACTACACTTTGTCCTAATTTCTTTTCGATGAGAGCAAGTTTGTTCTTACAATCAGCCTCATCTGATCCAATAGAGCAGATTGTCATGGTTCTATATAGATGGTCAAAAACCAGGAATTGCGACGGATAGCATAACCAGGCTACTGGAAGATTGTCCGGAAGCGGGTTTGGCAGTCGCTCTATTAAGCGGACAGCGTCATAACCGACGTATCCGGCTAAAGAACCGACAAAAGGCAATTGTGGCAAGTTGGGGCAAAGCATGTAGTTCATGAGTTTCCGGGCGCATTTGAAGAATTCGTTCACTGAATGCTCTGAAACGCCTTCTGGCTCAGTGACTTCTGTTCCTTTGTCTGAAAGAATTATTGAAGCCAGTGGATCCCAAGCGATGACAGAATATCGACCGATACTCTCAACATTTTCACTGCTTTCAAAAAGGAACGAAACCTTTTCACCCACGCAGAGTTTCAAGTATCCTGAAACAGGGGTTTCCAGATCAGCAAGTAATTCTTTGGACATAATTTTGAGCGCTGTCAAAATGTGGTTCCTTTCCTAAAAAAAAGGCCCACCGTAGATCAACGGTGGGCCTTGTCGTCATTTCTTGTTATATCGTCTAGTTAGATCAATACATGGCAGACCACACCGTTGGCGGAAAATGGCGCCAGCAATAATAAACACAAAACAATTTTCCCTTTTCAGACAGTATGGCGTCTGAGGACAGGAAGTTTGAAAAGATATCTTTATGTCGGATAACGTTGCTCATTACATTCCAATTTTCTCTATGTATCGTAAACTACCCCACCCCCGGTCTGCTGTCAAGACCAACCTCATGTCTCTATGCTCAAGAAATCCGGAGGAGTCACTGTTGCGTCAAAACACAGTAATGGGGGTAGGAACAAATGTCAGCACAAACAGAGCTATCGCCGTCCAGGCCAAAGCTCGACCCTTAGGGGATGGCTCAGAATATGTGTCGACAGGCGGCGGATGTTTTAATCCGATGATCAGTGTCAGCGCTGCGAACATTATCCACCCTGGCCAGGTGAATATTCCCAAAGGTATAAGGGACCCGAATACCCCATAACTGATGTAGCGGGCTACCCTAGGCCCAAAGAGAGCGTAAATAACGTGACCACCATCAAGTTGTCCCATCGGCAGCAGGTTCATTGCGGTCACAAAAAGCCCAAACCACGCTGCTATGGCTATAGGGTGAAGAATTATCACGGTTTGAAAAGATAGCTTGCCGAACCATATGAGAGAGGCCAATTCAAAAATTATCGATGTGCCAAATGACAGGCCACTTCCTGATGTCTCCGCTCCCGCATGAATCTCGGAAAGACTCATGCCGACAAAAAGTAGAGGGATGGCCACTATGGCGCCGCACACCGGCCCAGCGGCCCCAACCTCTATCAAAGCCTGACGATCGGGGATCATGGAACGAATCTTGATGAACGCTCCAAATGTCCCCACCGGTGGAATCGCTGGGATGAAAAAGGGGGGCGTCACATCTAAATGGCGACGTCTACCCGCAAGAAAATGTCCCATCTCATGGACCAAAAGAATCGACATCAATGGAATTGAAAAAACAAGTCCATTAAGGAAAAACGAGAACCAGGAAGTGAACTCCTTATTGGCGTACAACGCGCCAGCGATGGTCGTCGTCAATACCGTCACAAAAAAGAGCGCAACGTTAATCAACCAAGAACGTCGGATGGATTCATCCTCCTTCAGCGACAAGCTTTTTCAGGGCCGCAGACGCGCTAAACTTGGGAGACTTGCCACCTGGAATCTTGATCTTTTCGCCAGTTTTAGGATTTGTCCCCATTCTCTCTTTTTTCTCAATGACTCTGAACGTCCCAAGGTCAGGAATACGAATCATGGCTTCGGTTGTGTTCAATGAATCTTGAATTGCCTTAACGACTGATTTTAGCGCTAATGCAGCCGATTTCTTGGTTATCCCCGCTTCCTGGGCTATCAAATCTACTACTTCAGATGTCCTCACCAAAACACCTCCAATCAAAACTTAATTTATTCAATATGTTACAATAACATGAGTCACCGCATGTTATAGACAAACATTTCGCTTGTCAAGTTCAGCCCGTAATTGGTGGCGCCGTCCGCTATTTCATGGCCGTTTCCTACCGGCGCACCGATGAAAATCAGTGCCACGGAATTATGTCAGTTTTTGCTTGACAAGCATCGTCACACAACTTAATCGAACAGAGTAGTTCAAATCAGTGAGACATTTGTATGAACGATTCTGATGTGTTATTTAAACTAGAAGACTTGGCCAACCGTTTGGGGGTCCAGCTTCGTTACGAAAACCTTTCCCGGGGACCCATTCGGGCCATGGGTGGCTATTGTAGACTAGATACTAATCACATGATCCTGATAGACAAGAATGATTCAAGAAAAAGAAAGATAAAACTCCTCGCTCGTTCTTTACAAAGATTTGATTTGGAAACTGTTTTTGTTCCCCCAGCTCTCCGTCGTATAATAAACTTGACCAGCAAGTGAAAATTCACCCAATGATCATTGGCTAGAATTTGCCGACCCATTTTTCTAGACGCAGCAGCGGCGCATCGCCGAATTGTGAACAACTACGGAAAATAAGTAGGTGATCTGAATTGTCCAACTTTTCAGGCAATATCGAATTAGCGATTGATTCGAGAGTAAGAAATTATCTTGAACTGAAGGACTTGTTGGATCGTACAGCGATGTTGTTGTATTGCTTCGAGTGGAAAAAAAATCTGCCGCGGGATTTTCCAATCCTGGTTTCCATCTTGGGAGGCACGGGCGCTGGCAAAAGTGTGCTGTTCAATTCCCTAATTGAGGCTAAGGCAAGTAAGGTAGGAATAAAGAGGCCTTGTACCAGAGGAGCAGTAATCTTTTGTCCGTCCAAGTTTGTAAGTCTTCTGACAGAATTGATGGAAAGTCTGCAAATTGAGAACGAAATCGAAATCCTACCTACCGACAAAACCGAGTTTCGCTATCTGGCTCTCATAGATACCCCTGACTTTGACAGCATTGAAACTGCCAATCAAATCGTTTCAGACCAGTTTTTTGTGTTGTCGGATGTGGCGCTGTTTGTGGCCTCACAGGAAAAATACGCAGACATGGCCGGTCGTGAAGTGATTCGTCGATTGTTTTCGTGGAAAAAAGAAATCAGAATTGTCCTCAACAAAGCGACTTCTGAAACCGCATTTCTCGATTTTCAAAAAAGCGTCAACGAAGAGTTTGGTCCAGTTTCCCTGATACGCATCGATAGAGAGATAGGAGCGCCGGAAATATTGGAAAATCCTACTGATAGAGAGTCCCTTATCTCACTGCTCCCAAATTTTCGAAGCGAGGAATATTTGATTCAACTTCGGGAAGCCGAGAAAGATCGATTGCGAGTTCAAACAATTCAAAGTCTGGACCTAATATTGGCCACCGCTCAAGGCCTTACCGAAAGGGTTGACATCGTAGTTGAAAGGGTAAACGACGCCCTAGAGGAAGTTTCCCTGGAGATGGAATTGAGGTTGAATCTTTCGACACCCAGGGACATTGAACAGAAGATTCAAGCCAGGCTGGAAAGACTTTTGCGGAAGTATGACGTTTTGTATGGTCCTAGAGCAGCCATTAAAGGGGTAGTAAAGAATCTCGCTGGAGCCCTCGGGCGTGTTCTTTTCTCGCCTTGGGCTGATTCCGATAACTCTTCCTTGCACGATAGAATTCCCGTGGAGCTTTTTGAAGAACGGGACTATTCCAATGTCCCATTGCAGCTTGAGGCTTCAATTGCGAAGTTTAACCTCAAAGTCGCTGAGTTACTGTCGGATCAGGAGGATCTATTTGATTTTAGACGCGTAGCGCTCGAATCATGTTCCAGATTTTCATCGGAAGAGATCCGGAAGTTATATGAAGAATCGTTCCCCGACGTTGAACAGTTGCTAGAAGCAGAATTCGAAAAATTCAAGCAGGGCCTTTCGACTGTTGATGAAATCAAATTGTACGGTTCATATACTTTTTGGGCTCTATTATTGATCACAGCGGAGGTAGCCATCGGAGGTGGACTCACTTTACTGGACATGGTNTTAAATACCGCCATTGGGCCGTTTATTCCCAAGTGGTTGCTGAAGCTGAAGATAGTTGACATATTGAGAGAAATAGGTGAGCGAATTGATCACCAACGGAGCGAAGCAGTTCAGGAGATTTTGAAGCATCAAGCGGAAAATTACAAATTGGCTTTTTTGAAACTAGCGCCTGAGAAAACGTCCGTTAACCGCATTATAAGGACTAGAGACGATTTGCTGATGGCCGGTTAGTACATTCCCTTGGGTATGAGTCCGTATCCCGTTCGATCAAGTAATATCACAGGAAACGAATCTACAGGATCTTTGTCTTCAATTGGTATTGGCTACGAAAGATTTCGTCCCAAGCTTGTTAGTACTACCTGAAAGGGAAATATAATGAATTCTACGTCGAAGTTCTTCTCATTTATTTTATTTTTAACGTGTATTTTTTTTCTAACATTTCATGCTGAAAATGTTTGCGCAAAGGAGGGAAAGTTGACGCGCCACAGACTGCCTAATGGTTTGGAAGTCCTGATTCAAGAGGATCATGCCAAGAAAGTAGCTACCGCTCAATTGTGGGTCATGGTTGGTAGCGCTGACGAAGAGTCTTCAGAAAGAGGGATTAGTCACCTTATTGAACATATGGCCTTCAAGGGAACTGCAAAGAGGGGGCTAGGCCAGATTGCCTCGGAAGTTGAAGGTCTCGGAGGGGAAATAAACGCGTATACCAGTTGGGATGAAACAGTGTTCCACATCACCGGTCCTTCCAGCGCGATGTCGCAATCCTTGGATATCCTCACAGACGCCGTGCTTCATCCTTCAATTGACCAAGGGGAATTGCAAAAGGAAAAACAGGTGGTGCTTGAGGAGATACTGGAATCTGCTGAAAGACCCGAACGAAAGTCATCACAACTTCTCTTTAATACCGCTTATGTAGCTAGCCCTTATAAATTTCCGGTGATCGGTTACAAGGATATAGTCGAAAAATTATCTCGGGACGACATATTGGCTTTTCGCAAGAAATGGTACGTGCCGGAAAACATGTTCCTGCTAGTTGTCGGAGACGTGAATACTTCTGACGTCCTCAAAGAAGTTGAAAAGCTCACCGCTGAATTGAAACCGGTCGGATTCTTTAGGCCACCAAGGCCTTCTGAACCGGAACAAACAGATATAAGAACTGCGTTAGTGGCGGATGACAATTCACGTGAGACACGACTTAACATCGCTTTTCATATTCCTGGAGCCAAGTCTATTGATGTCAACGCCCTCGATTTAACAGCTGACATTCTCGGAGGACGGGACAGTTCGAGGATGGTCAAAATCTTGAAAAAAGATAAAGGTCTTGTCCATTCAATTTCGGTTAGTTCGCTCACCCCTAAAGATCCGGGGTTAATGATAGTTTCCGCAACCCTGGACTTTGCAAATTTAGAGGCCGCAACGCGTGGAATTTTCGAAGAAATTAAGAGAATTTCCGTAGAGCCCCCTTCGGCGGAAGAACTTGAAAGAGCTAAAACGCATATCGAATCGCAACATGTTTATTCAATGGAGACGGTTCAGGGTACAGCCAGAAACATCGGGTCATGCATGGCGGATAACGATGATCCAAATTACGAAGACAAGTATCTGATCTTGAACAATGCTGTCACCGGTCCCGAAATATCCAAAGCGGCGAAGACTTACATGGACGCTTCAGACGCTACTGTGTCGGTTTTAGCTCCTAATGACCCAGCGGCAAAAGCTTTTAATATGGATAGTCTTTCACAAATGGTAAAGTCCTTTGGCGCTACATCGAGAACTCTCTCGAAGAAACAGGCTTCAGCGCCTGAAACGGTTTCGACCACTCTTAAGAATGGCGCCAGAGTGATAATTACTCCGGATGACGCAAATCCTGTTGTGTCTGTAAAAGTGGCTCACCTGGGCGGCAAGAGATATGAAACAAAAGAAACTGAAGGCATTATGAATTTTATGGCCCAGACCTTGACCAAAGGCGCAGGAAATCTCTCGGAGGTTGAAATCGCCGAAAAAATTGAAAACATCGGAGGGAGGTTGTCAGGGTTTTCAGGTTATGATTCATTTGGAGTTTCTACAACGGTGTTGAGCCGCCACGTCGAAGAAGCTATGAAACTGACAGCGTTGGTCTGCAAGGATCCGACATTTCCCCAGGACAAAGTGGAAAGGGAAAGACAACTGATCCTCAACAGGATTAAAACGGAACCGGACAGACCTGTTCAGTACGCCATTACGTGTTTGAACAAGGAAGTTTTTAAACATCATCCCTATGGTTTCGACAAAGAAGGGACATTGGCTACTGTAGCAAAGATCACCAAAGATGATTTGGCTAATTGTTACCGGAAGTACTCGGATCCTGCCAATTCCGTTATTTCAATAGTAGGTTCCATAGAACCTGATAGAGCGCTTGCCCTGCTGGAAAAATATTTTGGGGACATTCCGGCTTCATCGTTCCATCCTCCTAAAGTTCCGGCCGAAACACCGATTGAAAAGCCCAGACAGGAAACCATCCGAATTCCTAGGGCGAAATCTCACGTAGCTCTGGGGTATCATGCTGTGAGCCTGTCTGACCCGGACAGATATCCTCTTGAGGTCCTTAATAATCTGCTTTCCGGTCAAGGGGGACGCCTGTTCCTGGAACTCAGAGACAAAGAATCTCTAGCGTACGTCGTAACCTCGTTTTTTCGACCGACACTGGATCCAGGTTTATTCGGCTTTTACATTGCATGTGATGTTCCAAAGACTGAGAAGGCGCTGGCCGGGTTGTCGAGTCAGATAGAAAAAGTTAGGACAAATCCTGTTTCTCAGCAGGAACTCCAAAGGTCTATTAACAACCTGATCGGTAACCATGAAATCGCCCTCCAGAGCACCTGGTCAAGAGCGGAGGATCATGCGCTAAATACACTTTACGGCCTTGGCTGGAACTATGAAGACAAGTATGTCAAAAACATTTCGGAAGTGAAAACGGAAGATGTTCTGAGAGTGGCTCGTAAGTATCTGGACCCCAAGAAACAGGCTCTCCTTAAGATTTTACCCGAAAACAACGACAAGTAGATCCCGCCACACGTTTCGTGGGCACCCGGTCCAGCCGGGTGTCCATACAAATTT
>WSSedB1CaDRAFT_10001178_pt1 | contig 10146 bp, 8 predicted proteins | sample WetSurSB1Cattail_FD_9460 | JGI IMG/M metagenome (IMG submission 9460)
GCGTATTTCGACGCCGCCGAGTTCCGCGCCCTGAACCATGAGCCGACCTATATGAAAGACTGGCTTGCGCACCTGGATCGGCTCATCGTGGCGATGGAAGCCAAACCCTTGGAAGGCGCGGGTAGTATCAGCCACCAGCAGGCGATCAGTAAAGCCGAGGCGGAATACACCAAATACCGCGCCCAGCTCGCGGTCGAACCGTCCGATGTGGAAAAGGCTTATTTGGAAAATGTGAAATCCGTGCAGCGCAAGATTGAAGGAAAGAAAAAACCATGAGCCGGATTGACGAATTGATTGCCGAGCTGTGTCCGGAGGGTGTTGACTCCAAGGAGTTGGGCGAACTGCTCGACTATGAACAGCCGAGCAAATATCTCGTGGAGTCGATTGCGTACGACGACAACCACGCGACGCCAGTACTTACAGCGGGTCAGACCTTCATCCTCGGTTACACAGACGAGACAGACGGAATCTATCCGGCGTCTCCCAATGAGCCTGTCATCATCTTCGACGACTTCACCACAGCATTTAAATGGGTGGATTTTCCGTTCAAGGCCAAGTCTTCTGCAATGAAGATGCTCACGCCAAAACCGGATGCTCTCGAAAGTCTCAGGTACGCCTACTACGCGATGCAAACGATCACCTATAAGCCTCAAGATCATGCTCGGCAATGGATAGGAACGTACTCAAAATTTTGCATCCCCGTCCCTCCACTAGAAATGCAACGCGAAATCGTTAAAGTTCTGGACATGTTTACTAAGCTGGAGGCGGAGCTGGAGGCGCGCCGGCGACAGTACCAGTACTACCGCGACACGCTGCTCGCCTTTGGCGATCAGAATGTTCGCTGGGGAACGATGGCTGAGGTCGGGGAGTTCTTTCGCGGGCGGCGCTTCACCAAAAACGACTTTGATGCTGAAGGTGTTGCCTGCATTCACTATGGTGACATCTACACGCAGTACGGAACCGCTGCCACGGAGACAGTTTCGCGCGTGCGTTCGGACATGGTATCCACCCTGCGATTTGCGAAACCGGGCGATCTTGTGATTGCCGGAGTCGGGGAAACGGTTGAGGATGTCGGCAAGGCTGTCGCATGGCTCGGTGATGGAGAGGCAGCCATACACGATGACTGCTTCGTATTTCGTCATTCACTGAATCCGAAGTTCGTCTCCTATTATTTTCAGACTGCGGCCTTCCATGCGGAAAAAAACAAATTCGTGGCCCGGGCTAAGGTCAAGCGGCTTTCCGGCGATAGTCTCGGCAAGCTTGCCATTCCGATCCCGCTAGTCGATGAACAGGATCGTATCGTCGCCATCCTCGACAAGTTCGATGCGCTGGTGAATGACATCTCCAGCGGCTTGCCCGCCGAGATCAAGGCCCGCCGCCAGCAGTACGAGCATTACCGCGACCGTTTGCTCAGTTTCCGGGAGGCCGCATGAGCGAAAACCTCACGCCGTACCGCATCGAACCGATTGCGCTTTCCAACGAAAGCACGGTCGTCGCCGAATTCCTCCCCGACCGGGTCCGGGAGACGGCCTACCAGTCTGAATCCGAGCTGGAAAAGGCCTTCATCAAACAATTGCAGCTGCAGGCCTGCGACTACCTGCCGATCACCTCTGAGGCCGATCTGACTACCAACCTTCGCCGCCAGCTGGAGCAGCTCAATAAAATAGCCTTTTCCGATGCCGAATGGGATCGTTTCTTCACCACCTGCATTGCCGGCGCCAATGACGGCATCGTCGAGAAGACCACACGCATCCAGGAGGACTATATTCAGGTTCTCAAGCGTGACGATGGGACGGTCAAGAACATCTACCTGATCGACAAACAGCACATTCACAACAACAGCCTGCAGGTCATTAACCAGTACGAGGTGGAGGGGGCACGGGCCAACCGCTACGACGTGACGGTGCTGGTCAACGGCCTTCCGATGGTGCATGTGGAGTTGAAACGCCGGGGCGTGGACATTCGCGAGGCCTTCAACCAGATCAACCGCTACCAGCGCGACAGTTTCTGGGCTGGCTCCGGCCTCTTCGAGTATGTGCAGCTATTCATCATCAGCAATGGCACGCTGACCAAGTACTACAGCAACACGGTGCGTGACGGACATTTGGCCGAGCAGCGAAGCAAACGCTCGCGTCAGAAAACTTCCAACAGTTTTTCCTTCACCAGTTGGTGGGCCGATGCGAAGAACCAGCCCATCTTTGAACTGACCGGCTTCGCCAAGACCTTCTTTGCCAAGCACACGTTGCTGAACATCCTGACCCGCTACTGCGTGTTCGACGTGGACCGCAAGCTCCTGGTGATGAGGCCCTATCAGATCGTGGCGGCTGAACAGATTCTGCAACGTATCGCGACCAGCACCAACCACCGGAAACTGGGCGCCACCGCCGCGGGCGGTTACATCTGGCACACGACAGGCTCGGGAAAAACGCTGACCAGTTTCAAGGCGGCGCAACTGGCGCGGGGTCTGACGGAGATCGACAAGGTGCTGTTCGTGGTGGATCGCAAGGATCTGGACTACCAGACCATGAAGGAGTATGAGCGCTTCGAGAAAGGGGCGGCCAACTCCAATACCTCGACGGCGGTGCTGCAACGGCAGTTGGAAGACCCGAACGCGCGCATTATCATCACCACCATCCAGAAACTTGCCCGTTTCGTTGCCAAAAACAAAAAACATTCGGTGTATGACCAGCATGTGGTTGTGATTTTCGACGAATGCCATCGTAGCCAGTTTGGCGACATGCATGCCGAAATCACCCGTGTTTTCAGGCGCTACCACCTGTTCGGTTTCACCGGAACGCCGATCTTTGCCGACAATGCGAGCAGCCACGGCAATCCGCTGCGACGCACCACCGAGCAGGCCTTTGGCGACAAGCTGCATACCTACACGATTGTCGATGCCATAAACGACAAGAACGTGCTGCCATTCCGCATCGACTACATCAACACGATCAAGACATCGCCAGGCATCAAGGACAAGAAGGTGTCGGCCATTGACACAGAGCGGGCACTGCTGGCCCCGGAGCGCATCACGCAGATCGTGAACTATATCCGTGAACACTTCGACCAGAAAACCAAGCGCAATGCCAGCTACAACCATGATGGCAAGCGGCTGGTTGGATTCAACTCGCTGTTCGCCACGGCCTCCATCGACGCGGCCAAACGCTACTACGCCGAATTCACCCAGCAGGAAAAAGAGCTGACTACCGCGCGGCGTCTCAAAGTCGGTCTGATCTACAGCTTTGCCGCCAACGAGGAAGAGGCCGATGGCCTGTTGAACGAGGAGGAATTCGAAACTGATGGGCTGGATCAAAGCTCGCGCGACTTTCTGGATGCCGCGATCAACGACTACAACGCTCTATTCGGCACAAGCTTTGACACCTCGGCCGATAAGTTTCAGAACTACTACAAGGATTTATCGCAGCGACTGAAGAAACGAGAGCTGGATCTGGTGATCGTGGTCAATATGTTTCTGACCGGCTTCGATGCTACCACGCTCAACACCCTGTGGGCGGACAAAAACCTGCGTGCCCATGGGCTTATCCAGGCGTTTTCGCGCACCAACCGCATCCTCAATTCGGTCAAGACCTACGGCAACATCGTTTCTTTTCGCGATCTCGAACAGGAAACCAACGACGCCCTGGCCCTGTTCGGCAACAAGGATGCCAAGGGCATTGTGCTGCTGAAACCTTACGCTGAGTACTACAAGGAATACCAGAAGCGGATCGAGGAGTTGGTTGAAAAGTTTCCACTTGGAATGGCCATCGTAGGCGAAGCGGCGCAGAAGGAGTTTATCAAGCTATTTGGATCGATTTTGCGGCTGAAAAATATTCTCACTGCTTTCGACGATTTCGCGGGCAACGAGATCCTGAGTCAACGCGACTTCCAGGATTACCAGAGCCTGTACCTGAACCTGTACGCCGAATTCCGCAGCGTATCGGAAGCGGAGAAGGAGTCGATCAACGACGATGTGGTGTTCGAGATCGAGCTGATCAAGCAGGTCGAAATCAACGTCGATTACATCCTGATGCTGGTCGAGAAGTACCTGAAGAAGAAAGGTTCGGGCGAAGACAAGGAGATCCGCGCCGCTATCGACCGGGCCATCAATGCCAGTCCCAGCCTGCGCAACAAGAAAGACCTCATCGAGCAGTTTGTGGATTCAGTCTCTACAAAGGCCAAGATCGATGCGGAATGGGTCGCCTTCATAGCCGCCAAAAAAACTGAGGAGCTTGACCGGATCATCGCGGATGAAGGGCTTAACGCCGACGAGACGAAGACATTTGTTGCCAATGCGTTCCGTGACGGAGCGATCCCGGCCGCCGGCACGGCGATCACGAAGATTCTTCCGCCGGTTTCAAGGTTCAACAAAAACAACAGCCATGGTTTGAAAAAGCAGACAGTGCTGGACAAACTGGGCGCGTTCTTCGAGCGTTTCTTCGGCTTGATCTGAGGACATGACGATGATGCCGAAACAGGTACAAGCATGTGGGGGGCATAATGGACGTTAAATCGGCAGCCATTCAGGTTTTGCAGCAGGTGGGAACGGCGCTGCACGCCAAGGAGATCACTGAAAGGATCATGGCCGCCGATCTCTGGTGCTCCGAAGGCAAGACCCCGGAGGCCACCGTCAGCGCCCGGCTCTACTCCGACATCAAGAACAACGGTGACAAGTCACCCTTTGTGAAGGTTGGCCAGCAGACCTTCGCACTTCGAGATTGCGCTGAAATTCCGAGCGGCGCTCCCGCTGCCGTCGATAAAGCTCCACAACCTTCTTCTGCAAATGCGGGCTTTTCCTTCACCGATTGCGCTCAGAAAGTTCTTGAGGCGTTCGGCGGCAAGAAGCCGATGCATTACAGAGAAATCACCGAGCAGGCACTTCAAAATGGTTGGCTGGTGACAGGTGGCAAAACACCGGAAGCCACCATGTATGCTCAGGTTATCACCGAAATCAAGCGCCAGCAAAAACGCGGTGAGTGTCCCCGTTTTGTCCAGCACGGTCGTGGCTATGTGGGCCTGAGTCAATGGATGGGTCGCGGACTTGCGTTCCAGATTGAGCAGCACAATCACCAGGTCCGGAAAACACTGCGTGAGCGACTGATTGCCATGAAACCCGGTGAGTTCGAGGAACTCATCTCGCAGTTGCTGGCGGAGATGGGTTTCGAGATGGTTGAGGTGAGCAAATTAAGCGGTGATGGCGGCATTGATGTTCGCGGGACTCTCGTGATCGGCGACGTGGTCCGCATCAAGATGGCTGTTCAGGTCAAGAAATGGAAGTTCAAGAACAACATCCAGGCTCCGGTGGTGCAACAGGTGCGCGGCAGCCTTGGTGTGCACGAACAGGGGCTGATCATAACAACCAGTGACTTCAGTTCCGGTGCCGTCAAAGAAGCCAACCAAGCGAACAAGACTCCAATTGCTTTGATGAATGGTGACCAGCTCGTTATGCTCCTTATGGAGTATGGCATTGGCGTCCATCGTTCGACGCCTGATTTGTTCGAGATTGATGAGGAATTCATTGCAGATGGTGCTAGCTAGGAGTGATTGAAGTGTAGTCAATTCGATTCCGGTTACCGACAAGTATTGGGGCAATTGTGTTGCAAACAGTTTCTTAGCTCTTACTCCATATTTTTCAATCTGAAAAAGTCAAGCTCAGCGATTTCCTTGAATTTGTCATGGATAGGCCCATGAAATTCGCGCAGAAATTTTGCGACCGCTTCGTTACCGAGCAGGCTTTTCAAATATGCCTGCATAGATGTCATGTCGATCATTGCAGTACCATGCTGGTCCTTCAAAGAGCTTATTTCCCTGGACAAGGCTAGGCTCTCCTCCTCAAGACGAGCCTGGCGAGCCAGTAGTGCCGGATTTTCTTTTTTGGGTTTACCTTTATTGACAAGCTGATGTGATGGTGTCGCGTCTAGGAGTGCCTTGGCATAGTTGGCGGTAAACTTATTCTGGTCATTCATCAGCATGGCGACTTGTATTTGCCGAGGCACTTGCATTTTCCTCAACGCCCTGAAAACATGTTCCGATATGGACTTATCTTTCAGCAGATCGGCAGCCTCCGGGCAAACTCCCTCAAGTAAATCTCTCTTGCCTCTTATGGTTCTGATGTCAAGATTCAGGGCACTGGCAAGTTTTTCTTCAGATACTCCTGATTGCAGGACTTTTACAATCATTCGATGCTCCTGAATAGCTGAAAGCCGATTGATATATTTATTGTAGGTGTAGGCCTCATCGTCGGTGGAAATCAGGCAAGAGACGCGCTCCACTCCCAACTCTTTCAGAGCCATTATCCGCAAATGTCCATCGAGCAGGAGATACCCTTTTCCTTTCTTGAACGGAGTAACCACTGGGGCTTCAATAAGCCCCACTTCCCGTATGGAGGAGAGAACCTGGGCATACTTTCGTCCTTGTTTGACAAAACCGGAAATTTTCTTTGTGGGTAGCAGTTCCTCCACGGCAAGTTCTATCAGTTTTTCATGGAACCCCTGCGTAATCTTATTTGCCATTGCTATCACCTGTTCATAATATTCGTTACATGCTGAGGAATCTCACTCATACCAACAGCTTTGAGTTGATTGGTAAAGTGGACATTGTTCAACAAATGGCGCATGGCTGTGGATGTAAAGTCCAAAACTCCCTTAATATAGTTCGATTGCGCCAGTAACCGTTTCTTTTCCCTGGCTTCCTTTTCATAGGTGGCAATCAAATCCTCTGCGGAAATCTTGGCATTATCACGCTGTGGAGCTGAAAGCCCTTTGCCGTAATGTTTACGCCGGGAAATGATTTTTTGTACGGCAACAAGCTTTTTCCCGGACAATGCTCCCGATTCATGCGCTTCCGCCAAGGCTCTCTGTACGGCGGCATCATCTTCCGATGCTATTTTCAGCGCCTGATATATAGGGATTCGCCCCTTTTCCACCGCGTTGACAAGGTATTCCTCCCCCTGCTCGAGCAGGCGGATAATGCCTCGAATATAGTCTTTGCCAAGATTGGTCTTGGCAGCGATGGTATCATCCTCGTAACCCTGGCTTTTCAGGTATTTGATACTTTGCAGGAGTTCCAGGGCATTACCGCTTCGCCGGACGATATTCTCCACCAGACTCATAATAAGCGCATCTTCTTCACTTACTTCGCGAACGACAGCGGGGATTTCCGTTTCCCCAGCAGCAATATATGCCTCTATCCTCCCTTGGCCACAAACGAGGTCATATTTCTTGCCATTTTTGCTATCTTTCCTGTGGCTTACCGTTATTGGTCTTTTCAAGCCGACACAACGAATGTTTTGCCGTATTTCTTCGGCGATAATTTGATTACGCACCCTTGGATTCAAGATGTGAATATCTTCAATGGGAATAAGTATTATTGCCCCTTGCTCCATCTTCCACCGCCTTGTCGAGAGAGATGTTAACACTCAAGTTCAGCAAATAATCCAACGTATCGGTGCGAAAGCTATCCAGAAAACCTACGTTGTTCTCCGAGAGCTTTAACTGCCCGTGTGAAAATTCCAACGCTGGCAGAATATAGTAGTCATGGATAGCTTCATTGCGGGTGTCCATGCGTACCGCTACGGTTATGTCGGGATGAAGACCGCTATCAAAGCGAATTTTCCAGCGCCGGATTCCAGATGGAGTGGTGAAACAACGGCTGATGACAATCGAAACAAATAGATTGCAATTCAATTCCATCAGGCAGCTTTCCGGATCTATGGGAATCCGTCTACCGCAGAGTCTTTCTATGGTGCGGACGACATCAGCCACAATCTCGGCATGGAGGGCGCGCAACCGTTGATTTATGACAACATATTGGTAGTCGCGATCCGGGGTATAGCCGATCATCCGGTAGGCCCGCAAAAGTCCGCCGAATCGCGTGCGAATCAGGCTGCTGGGGGGCATAAAATCAGCTTCGTCAATGATTAGCGCGGAAAGCCGTCCTTGCCTGGCGTATAAATCCCGCAGCCCCTGCAACAGCTCATCATCGGTAGTCTTCTTGTTCCGCTCCCGGTAAATCTTTTGTACAGTGCAGAAACGCTCCATGTCCACAACGGGCTCAAAGGCGTGATCCTTGCGGACCCACTCGCTTTCCGGATTTGATTTGGCTTTGCTCTTCATCTTGCCCGAGGTGCGGTTGAATAAGTTGTTGCCGACATATTTCTCGTTGGTCAGCACCTCACACACGGTTCCTCGTGACCATAGGCGGCCGAAATGGTTTTTCACCCCTTGTGCGTTCAGCAGCGCCGCAATTTCAGTTTCACTACTCCCGGCAATGAACTGGTCATAAATCCAGAGCACAATCTGACGTTCGTCGTCTGGTCCCGGCATCAGAATCACCCGCTCGGTGAGCAGGCTTTTACGCTGCCCCATCGTCAATTCCTGCTTTGGGTTGCCGGCCTCGTCCAGCAACATGCGCCGGAGTCCAAAACCCGCCACACCGCCCTGCCGGAATCCTTTCGTCACCAGGTTGCATTGTCCGGCCCACACTTTTTGAGAAAGCTGGCGGCAATAGTCACTGGCGCTTTCGTCCCGCAGCAGGGTCATAATCCGGTCGGCAATGTTGCTGGTTAACGTAAGCGGCTTTTCGCAGGACTGGCACACGACGTTTCTGCGTTCCAGCCTCATACGGTGATATTCAGCCTCGCGGCTGTCTACAAACCGTCCCCAGCGGCTTTCATCCAGATACAAGACTATGTTGAATGTATTTCGTCCCTGCTCCACATCATCGATCAAAGCCTGAAACTGTTCCCTCTTTTCTGTAGTTATTCCGCTAACTCCTAAGTCAGCATAGATTTTGACAATTTCAATGCCGTATTGATCGGCATAGGCACGTATTGCACGTTCCTGATTTTCTGGCGACTCCACCTGCAACTCTGTAGACATACGGATATACATTGCACACTTAAGGCGCAGGCTTTTTATTTCACTTGGTGTATATGCCCTTCCCGTTTGCTGCATATTCAGGGTATCTCCCTGTTTACACATCAGAATATTTTAAAATACTTTTATCCAGGGAGAGGCGTATGTCCAGAAAGATTTTGTGGCAGATTTGCCACAAAAAAAAGTTTAGCAACCGGGAGCTAACAAAAATAATAGTGAACATGCTGCGGGAGAACAGGATCAAGATAAAACAGGCTGCTCGTGATCTCGACATATCTGTCGAACGGGCACGAAACTGGTATTATCGGAATACAGGAATGACAGCTCTTGATTTGCTAAAGATGATGCAGGAGTATAAGTTTGTCAGACAGGCTGTTGAAAGTTCATTGTCGCTCGAATTTCGTTGAAATGGGGTTGTAAGCCGGATTTCCATCATCTCAATTCCAACCTCGTCACAAGCACGTCTAAGCCGATTGTCTTGCCGTCGTTCCGATAAGTGTAGTGCCCGTTCAGCAGGATGTGTTGCCAAGCCAACGGCGATATCTGAGCGATAAGTGTTAGTGCTTTGGCGTTGCCAGCCGCCTCGTATTTCGTAGGCAGCCGCAGCAGGATGGCCGAGTTGTTGAAGTTGATCATGTTAGTGATCAGCCAGGCGCACTGATTGCTAATCTCGATTTCTAAACCGGTGTGGCCGGTCAATTTCTTTTTCCTGCCGACTTGGGCGATGGCCGAGCGTAGCTGGTGGTGAGACTCTATGCGGTTCTTCGAACGGTGCACGTTCCGTTCGAGTTGTGGGTCGTGCAGGTAACGCAGCGTGTAGATGCTGCGGATATGTTTTCCGTCAGGAACAGCATGTTTTTTCAGTCTCGTTTCTTGCCTTCATGAGTGGTTCCATGAGGAAACTGGCCACTGATGCCAGTACTCCACCGGCAATTGGTCCCAATACGTAAATAGTGACATAGCCCAGCCCTTTATCGGGAAAGGCGGTTCTACCCCATCCGGTTAGGGCGGCAAACAGGCGGGGAGAGAGGTCGCGGGCGGGGTGAAAAGAAACCATGCAGATATTTCAGGGGCCACCCGATCTCTTTCAGTCCCCACTCCGACGAAACATCTGGCATCTCTTGGCAAAATAAGATAAATATTTTTGAGATGAAGTGTGGTGGAAGTATTGTTGAGGTATTGATTTGGAGTTATTTTTTGCGGTATGAATTTAAGGCTGTTGCAGTAAAATGCATTAAAATTAATATATTGCATGGTTTATGTTATGGACACCTCT
>WSSedB1CaDRAFT_10001179_pt1 | contig 10133 bp, 10 predicted proteins | sample WetSurSB1Cattail_FD_9460 | JGI IMG/M metagenome (IMG submission 9460)
CGATGCGCAGAATAAAGTCTCCGCCGTTACGGCGGGCAAACAGCCAGTTGTAGAGCGCGGTGCGCGCGTTGCCCACATGCAGAAGGCCCGTGGGAGAGGGAGCAAAGCGCACACGAATCTTTCTGGTATTCATCACCTCATGATGATAGTCGCCCAGTTGGTCGGTCCGTCCACAGTGTTGTGGACGCACGGTACGCGGAAGTCATCTGTTCAAAGGGAGTTCACTTGGGGACTGGCTCCGTCGTAGCGCACCTGGGCAGAGAGTATTTGGCCAATGTGGGTTTCTGCCCAGACGCGCAGCGCATTGATCGGAGTGGTCAGGTCGGCGCCCAACGGTGTCAACGAGTACTCCACTGTGACCGGCACTGTGGCAAAGGCGCGGCGCTCCACCAGTCCGTTGCGCTCCAGTTCGCGCAGCGTCTGGCCCAGCATCTTTTGCGAGATGCCTTGCAGCCGTCGCTTAAGCGCGTTGAATCGGACCGGGCCGCCCTCCAGTGCGCCCAGCACCAGCACGGTCCATTTGTCGGCAATCTGGTCGAGCACAATGCGCGTAGGGCATTCGGCGTTGAAGGCATCGCCTGTGGCAGGCAGCACGTCCATAAGCATGGTTTCCTCTTGGATACCAGATGATCGATCGGTATCTTCTTGAAACTTACTTCAGTTTAGCGCCTAATAGGACAGGATTTCACTGTGGGGCGCTTGCCAGCAGCGTCATTCAATCGAAAAGCGGGAGACTTGAGCAATGAAAGTGACACTTTTTGGCGCTTCGGGCATGATCGGCAGCAGGATTTTGCAGGAGTTGGTACGGCGAGGACACACGGTAACGGCTGTGGCGCGGAATCCGGAAAAGATCGCCGCAACGGGAGGAACGGCTGTTCAGGGTGACATCACGGACGAGGCCAGCGTGGCCGCGGCGGCCAAGGGAGCGGATTCGGTGGTGAGCGCCTATGCTGCCCCGTTCGAGAACCCTGGCCTGGTAGTGGCGGCAACGAAGGCACTGCTGTCCGGGCTGAAGCAGGCGGGCGTCAAGAGACTGATCGTGGTGGGAGGTGCGGGCAGTCTCGAGGTAGCTCCGCGGCTGCAACTGGTGGATACGCCGGATTTTCCCGAGGCGTGGAAGGGCGTGGCATTGGCGCATCGGGATGTGTTGCCGGTGCTGAGGGCCTCTGACACCGAGTGGAGCTATCTGAGTCCCGCCGCATTCATCCAGCCGGGAGAGCGCACGGGCAAGGCACGTTTGGGTGGCCGGCAACTGGTGACCGACGCCAAGGGCGAGAGCTGCATCTCGGCCGAGGATTACGCGGTGGTGCTGGTGGACGAACTTGAGAGGCCGCAGCACGTGCGACAGCAGTTCACGGCGGCGTACTAGAGGCAGGGATCAGGAGAAATGTTCCCAACCTTGGGGACTCAGTGGCTCGGGTCCATTCTCCGAGAGCAGTGTGATGAGTGGGCACCCCGCGCGGCCGCGCAGGATGCGGCCGATGCAGGTGACGGGTACACCGGCGATTACGCGCGGGACCCGGGCGGTGGGTGTCGCTGAGAACAATAGTTCGTAGTCTTCACCGCCGTGGAGCGCATGCGCCATGGTGGATCCAGCGTGCAGAGGCAGGGCAGTGGCGTCCACCTCAGCGGCCACATGGGACTCCTCGCAGATGTGCGTCAGGTCGGTGGAAAGGCCATCGCTCAGGTCTATGGCCGCGGAGGCTGCTCCGTGCTGTCGTAGCCAAAGCCCCTGCGGCAGGCGCGGCTCCGGGGCCAGATGCGGCCAAAGTGCCTTCTTTTGTTTTGCTGAGAGCGCGGGTGGGGTGGTCTTGCAAGAATTGGTTGCCAGTTTGCCGAGCAATTCCAGCCCGGCGGCGGATCCGCCGAGTGCCCCAGTGACATAGAGCCTGTCGCCTGGGCGGGCACCGGAGCGCAGCAGGGCCTGCCCGCGCGGCACTGCGCCTATGAGCACAATGTCGGCAAGGGCCAAGGGAGACTCCGCCAGATCGCCTCCGGCTAGGGGGGTATGATGCGTTGCGGCCAGTGCCAGCAGGCCGTCGTAGAACCGCTCCACCCACGGCTTTGCGCGGCCTTTGGCGAAGGTTAACTCGCGCGGCAAACCTAACGAGATAAAGGCGGCTATCGGCCTGGCACCCATGGCCGCCAGGTCGCTTAGCCCACGGGTCAGGGTACGGTGGCCTACCGTCTCCGGGGAGTGCCAGTCGAGGCGAAAATGGCGACCGGCGATGGAGAGGTCAGTGGTTACGGCCGCTTCCTCTCCTGAGCGCAAGCCGAGCAGGGCGCAGTCGTCGCCGATGCCCAGGCGCAGTCCGGAGGCGGCGGAGTGGGGTGCCTGCGCGCGAATTCGCCGCAGCAGACTGAGCTCGCCCGTGCGCGGATTCGGATTGGAGGGCTGTCGGCGCATGTTCTCCACTTTAGGGTAATTGGCCGCACTGGGCGTCCCACAGTGCCGAATTGGGAGGCCCACGAAACCCGTTGGTACACCGCACTCTTGGATGGATTTTCGTCTCTTGATCGCTTTGACCGGGAGGAACCTACTTTGTTACCCTAGTCAAACGTTCCTGGAAAGAGTACCCAGACAGGGGCCTTTCGTTTTGTTCACAGGCTCTTTGGAGCCTTTCAGTGCCTTTCGCTGTTTGCACGTGTGTGTGGCGAATTGCAGCCTTCCCCGGGTTGCGGGAATGAGAGATGTCCTGATGCTGCGTAAGCGCTATTACATCCTTTTTGTTTCAAGAGATGAAGACGGGCGTGTCCGGAAGATTCCGCTTCCTCTGCATTACGTGTATGGTTTCGTAGCCGCGGCGGTGGTCGGTGCTTTCACCATCGTTGGCTTGGCGGGCTCCTATACGCGCATGCTGCTCAAGACCGAGAGCTTCAACCAGGTGCGCCAGGATCGCGAGACTCTGCGCAAGAGCTATCAGCAGATGGCCAAGATTGCGCACGACCGCGATGTGCAGGTGGCGTCGCTCGGCGCGCTGGCCAGCGAGGTCACAACGCTCTACGGCCTGCGGCAGAACAAGCTGATGTCAGGCAGGGCAGCGGCGACGAGCGGGGTCAAGGCGGCTACTCCACAGAGCCTTGCCGTAACCGACGACGTCACGGCGCAGAACATCAAGCTCTCCATCGATCAATTCTACGCGCTGCGCTCGCAGGCCATGAGCGGCCGCGTAACGCGCGCGCTCGAGGGTGGACTGACGCCTAACTTTGCTGGCGACTGGACTCAGTTTGCCGACGCACCCTCGCTATGGCCGGTGCAGGGCCGCCTGGGTTCCAGCTTTGGACAGCGCGAGGACCCGATCAACGGTGAAGGTGCCTTCCACTCCGGCATAGACATCGATGCGCCCACGGGTACACCTGTGCGAGCAGCAGGTGACGGCGAAGTGACCGGATCCAACATGGGAGCAGGCTACGGCCGTCAGGTGGTGCTGAGTCATGGGCACAGCCTCGAGACGGTTTATGGACACCTGTCGTCGGTGGCGGTGGTACCGGGCCAGCATGTGACACGCGGCGAAATCATCGGATACGTGGGAATGACGGGCCGCGCTACCGGACCGCACCTGCACTATGAAGTGCGCGTGGACAATGTACCAGTGAACCCGCACAAGTATCTGCGCAGTACATTTACCCAGGCCATGCTTGATAGTTCGGGCGGCAAGTAAGAAGTTCTACAAACAGAAAGCAAATGACGACGGCTCCCCGCAGGGGAGCCGTCTTTGCGTGCGAAGAACTTGTAACCGCCTAAATCCCTACATAGCTCACATGCCAGATCGACCGTGAGGCGTCGTCACTGATGAAAAGCGAACCGTCTGCAGCTTGCGCAACGCCCACCGGGCGGCCCCACACCAGGCCAGCAGCGGTAACAAAGCCCGTGAGGAAGTCCTCGTACTCGCCGGTGGCGTGGCCGTTCTTCATGGGCAGGCGAATGACTTCGTAGCCTGCACGCTGGGCTCGGTTCCACGAACCGTGCTCGCAGGCAAAGCCCTCGCCTTGGAACTCGGCGGGGAACTGCGCGCCTGTGTAGAACATCATCTCCAGCGAAGCGAAATGCGGGTTGAGAATGATATCTGGCGTGAGGATCTTTGCCTGCAACTCGGGGTGCTTGCCTGCGTGGCGCGGGTCCTGCTTTCCGCCCATGTACCACCACGGCCAGCCGTAGAAGCCGCCTTCCTGCACATGCGTCACGTAGTCGGGTACGAGGTTGTTGCCCAGACCGTCACGCTCATTGGTGGAGCACCACAGTTCGCCTGTTGTGGGGTTGATAGCCTCGCCAACACAATTGCGCAGGCCCCAAGCGTAGACGCTGATGAACTCGCCCTCAGGCGTGAACTCGAGCACGTCAGCGCGGTGATATTCCTCGGGGTGCGTGTCGATGTCGTCCACGTTGGAGTGCGAGCCGACGGAGGCGAACAGCTTTGTGCCGTCCTTCGAGAAGACCACGTCACGAGTCCAGTGACCGCCTCCGCACAGGCGTCCGCCGCCAGGCAGATCGGCCAGTTCCTGGGCTGGGCCGCCAGCCTTAAGGTCGCCTTTTTTGTAAGCAAAGCGCACGATCCCGTCCGTGTTGCCGATGTAAACCCACTGCGGGCTGGGTCCGGAGGGGTAGAAGGCGATGCCGAAGGGCTGGTGCAGCCCAGTAGCGAACACTGAGGACTCAAGGGGCTTGCCGTCCGCACCCACGCCTCGAAATACCTTGATTTTGCCGGTCGCGCTCTCAGCCAGGAAAAGATCGCCGTTGGGTGCCACGCGCAGCAGGCGCGGGTTGTCGAGACCGGTGCCGTAAAGCTCTACCTTGAAGCCTTTGGGCGCAATGGGCCAGGCGTTGCGAGGGCGTGCAACTATGTCGGGGCCATTGTCCACCGATTCTTGCGGTGCGGGCGTGGGCAGATCGGCCACTGTGAGATGGCGGCGAATGCCGGGGCTCTCATGTGCGGCGTCAGTAAACGCGGCCTGTCCAGTGAGCACGGGGTGCTGCTGGTCGGCGGCAAACGCTGAAGGCACGAGCAGCAGGGCGGCGAGCGCGGGAGTGAAGCGGAACGGGCGGATCATGCGACCTCTCAGCGGGGGGAGTATTGGTGAATGCCGGAGCCCAGGGAGCGGGCCTGCGGAACCAGCTTACTGCGATGACATGACAACGGGCGCCGCCGCCTGGAGCCTTTCGCGGTTCGACTGCGCTCAACGCGCGAAGAACTCCGGCGCCCGGATTTGCAGCAGTGTGGGCCTCGAGTGAACACAAAGGCCCCAAAAAGCGGCGGGGAAGCGCGCTAGTTATCTATTTCGACGCGTCTGGGGTGCTTGCGGTTGCAGGGATTTGCGGGGTGGATGCATCCACCCCGCCATCCGCGATGCCAGAGAGGGCGGACGGCGTGAGCGTGGCCGTGATCAGCACGCGGTCGCGCTTCTGGGAGACTACAGCGGTTTGCAGCAGCTCGCGCAGACCGTTGTTGGCGGGGTTCTGCGCTAAGGGCTGCGTAAAGCCGCGCGCCAGCGTGACCAGAGTAGCCAGCGAAGCGGCCTGCTGCACGGCTACGGGCTCGCTGGGCGCAATCTCTTCCACGTGCAAGTGCAGTGAGCCGGCCAGCGGCAGTGACGGTGTGATGCTGGCGATGATGGTGGCTCCGTCTGTAAGCGGCAGCGAAAAGCCAAAGATCTTGATGGCACCGCTCTCAGAGAACGGCAGGCCGATTTGCCCCACGCCCCAGGCCAGGGAGAGCAGAGGCACGTCGTGGTAGTGGCGCGTGAGCAGCGTTGAGCCGGCAAAGGGCAGTGCGGCGGTGCGGTGGCGGTCGATGATGGAGTGAATCTTCTCCGGCGTGGGGAAGTTGCTCACTGCCAGCATGTCATAGCCGATTTGCGCGATGCGCACGGTGCGCGCCTCCGACGGCACGCTGTAGATGGTGTGGCCGGCGTAGCTCTCGCGCGATGTGGCATGCGCGTCGAGCCATGCATTCAGGCGCGTGCCGGTGAGCTTGCCTGCCAGCACCATGGAGTAGGCCACCGGGCCGTTGGGGCCGTTGGGATCGGGCATGCGGTGCAGCGCAATGGCTACCTGATCCAGATCGCGCTCCCAGTCCACGCCCGTCGCGTCCACAAACTGTTGGTACTCGGGCACGCGCTGGGGAGGCTGAATCTGCTTATGGCTGAAGGCACGGAACGGCTTGAGATTGAGGTAAATGATGCCGTCGGACTCCGGCAGCAGGCGCGCCGACTCAGGCGGGGCCTTGGAGCGGAGAAAGACCGCTACGGCCAGAAGAAGCAGGACCGCGGCAACAATCAGAAGCGTTCTACGCGTGCGTCTATGCATGAGGGCGGGACGCGCTCCGGGGAACGCGTCCGTACTCAGCATATCGAATCCGGCGCTACTGTGCCGGTTGCTGGGCTTCGAGCCCGACCGACAGGTGTACGCTGCCGCCGGTTACATTGAGTGTCTTAGTCCAGTCGGCAAAGCCTTTTTTCTTGACCACGACCTGATGACTGCCGAAGGGCAAATTGATAGTGGAAGGGGTACTACCTACGAAGCTGCCGTCGACTTCGATGTCGGCGCCAGCCGGCGTTGAGTCGATGTTCAGGCTCGCCTGCGCCGGTGCAGCTGGGACGGAGCTTTGCAGCGTGGGCGCGGCAACGCCGAAGTGCGCCATGTCCAGGTGCATGTCTCCATCAGCGAACGCTGTAATCTCGGTGCCCTGAGGGATCGTAATGTCCTTCCCGTGGATGAAGAGAAACAGTGGGGCTGCAGGGAAGAACACGATTGAGGTGGCAACGATCGCTCCTGTCATTGCGCCCACATGGCCACCGCCTTTGGCTTCTTTCACCGCACGCAAGGCGACTTTTTCGTTGTCTGCAAGCCGGGCATAACTGATCGAAACATTCAGTTTTCCCGCTCTGCCCATGCTCTTCTTGTGTTCAGCTTCTGTCACGTTGGCAATTGCCGTAGCGCCCTTGGGCAGGATAACGACATCGTCAACCTTGACTTCTTCGATCACTTCAAACGGGACCTCCTGGCCTACCTTTGCATCGGCCGAGGAGATCGATTGACTGAGACGAAGTTTCACTGGCGTACCGTCCAGCAGCGTGTGTGGCGGTGGGATAGCTGGGGGTGCGGCGGGTGGCGCGGTTGATGCGGGTGGAGGGGGTGCTTGCTGGGCTGCGAGTGAAGTGCAGGCGAGGAGAATCGCTAGAAAAATACCTTTCGACAAGATTTAGCTCCCTTGAGTTGAGTATTCAGAAAGAGGTTGTGGAAGTAGCAATAGAATCATCTACCTGAGATTGGAACAATACAAGCGCTGACAGTCCCACAAAGCTACTTTAGATAATTTCATTCTGATATGCGTGCTCATGAAAGAAGAGCGCCCGCCGCATCGACATGCAGCGGGCGCTTCCCTTGAGAGTCGAGTTATTTGGAGTTATTGAGTCACGGTCTTCACGCGGTCGCCGGCTTTAAAATCCGAGCCGGAGACGGGCGTGCAGATAGCAGAGACATCGTCCACGTCGGTGGCTCTCACCACGCCTACGGTGGTGGACAGCCGGCGCAGCACATTGCCCGTGGTCGGGTCCTTGATCTCCTTGGTCACGCGCTGCACCTCCAGTTGATCGCCCACCTTGATGCCGGCTCGCGCGCCCACGTTGAGGATGATCTGTCCGCCGTCGACTGCGGCTACCAGGCCCTCGACCACCACGGTGCGTACGCCCACCTTGGGCGCATCGGCCACAAGGTTCGTGGTGAGCTGGTCAACGGCGGCCTTGGTGGCTTCGCCAATGATCGTCTGCTGGAAGTCGCTGGAGCCAAAGTCGGCGTGGCCGCCGCCCCAACCGCTCCAGTTGCCGCCGCCGCCCAGCATGGAAGTGCTGGACCGTGCGGACTGGCCCTTGCCGTCGGCCACGGCCATGATTTCGCCCGTGTCGATGTTGATGATGCGCGCGGTGATGGCCACGTTGGCCTTGGAATTGGAGTGGCCAAAGCCGCCGAGGCCGTAGCCGTGCCAGCCGCCGCCTCCTCCGCCGAGGTTGGTCTTCTTGGTCTCGTTGCCGAACTCGGTGATGGAACCTTCAATGATCGCGTCCACGCCAAGCAGTTTGCCGATCTTGGCGGCGCTCGAAGGGTCGGCGCGGTCGGAGTTGGAGAAGTTCTGCTCGGCGAGAATCTTGTCCAACGACTTGCGCTCGATGACAGAGAAAGTGCCCTCTTTCACGAGGCCGGTCACCAGCAGATCGACGATGCCTTTGCCCACGTCCACATCGGTGCCAAACATGGCGGCGGAAGCGGTGTGCACCGTGCCGTAGTCGAAGTCCAGCACGGCGACGCGAGGGCGGCGTTTGGGGGCATCCTGCGCGCTTGCAGAGGGAACCAGCAGGGTAGCGAGAAGAGCAAGCGCCATGGCGCAGGCGGGGATAAACCTGACTTTGGGCATGGGGGTCTTCCTTGGGGAAAATTCACTGCACAGGCAGGTTCCTTCGGGTCTTCTGGAAAGTCAAGGCAATTCAGCGCAGATGGAGGGGATTTCCCCTTTCTCCCGCGTTTGCTCCCCTGCTTCCAGTGTGCTACTCTTTCATTCTGTGCCGTGGTATGCGCGGAGCGGGAGTGTGCCCCTGCATATCACTGGTTCCGGAGGAGGTTCTCCGGGTGGCGAGGCGGTTTCAGGGAACGTGGAAACCGATCTTGGGCTGGCGTAGCTCAGCTGGTAGAGCATCTGATTTGTAATCAGAGGGTCGGGGGTTCAAATCCCTTCGCCAGCTCCACTTGAGGGAACGGAAACCGGGCCGGAAACGGCAGAGAGTTTTGGGCCGGCGCATGGAGTTGGAAGCGCCGGACCTGTCCTCCGCGGTGACCCCACAGAGGTGCATGCTCCGACAAGCCGGAGATTCTCCGGATAGGTCGGCATGCGTTGAATAGGGCTCCACGGCGGCAGGAGAAGATGGGCACAGGTGGCCGAGCGGTTAATGGCAGCAGACTGTAAATCTGCCGCTCCTTGCGAGCTACGGAGGTTCGAATCCTCCCCTGTGCACCACGATTGAAGGGCTTTGAAGCGGGAGGCCCGCGGATTGGGATGGCAGCAGATTTGAGTCGTGAGGAGAGCAAGCGCTCGGGCTCGGATCTGGCAAAACGCTATCCGGTGGCTCTCGTGCTGTACGCAGTTTTGGGCGTGCTGGTTTGGTTCACCATGGACGCGGGCAAAGTGCTCGTGTGGGGAAGGCCGGTAGAATTAAGGCTGCTTCCCTTGATCATCCTTGGAGGGCTGGCACTACGCACGGTGTTAGCGCTCAAGGCGGATAAGATTCGCCGCGGCGGGCAGTAAAAGGCGGCAGTAGGCGCCTGAAGGTTTCGCAAGAAGGCTGATGTAGCTCAGTTGGTAGAGCACTCCCTTGGTAAGGGAGAGGTCACCAGTTCAATCCTGGTCATCAGCTCCAGATTTTTGTCAGTGGTCAGTTCACAGTAGTCAGTGGTCAGTTGAGGCGGCAGTGGAGAATCGAATCGGCCTCCATCAGCACGAACGAACTGCTCACTGAGCGCGGATCACTGAGAACTGTTTGGGCGGGAGTAACTCAGTGGTAGAGTCACAGCCTTCCAAGCTGTTGGTCGCGGGTTCGATCCCCGTCTCCCGCTCCAAAGTCTGAAACAGAATCGCAGGGAAGGTCAGGCAGGACACGATGTTCGAGCAGGCGACAATTGCCGTTCAGGATGAGCAGAGATATCAGAAGCTGCACGCGTTCATCAGCGCGGCCTTTGATACCCGTGACGTGGATGTGCTGCTGAGCCGTACACAACGGGCCCGGCTGCGCATTCGCGACTTCGAGTCTGTGCTGGGGCGCGGATTTCTGGGTAAGGAAGCGCAGGCACTCTACGCAGCGCTGCCGGTTTCTGATCAGGCTCTGACCCGCGAACGCTACCTGTCGCTGGTGGAGCAGGTGCAGTTGGAGTTGCGACAGAGGTACTTCAAGGCCTACGCCTACTATTGAGGCCGGGCTATTGCGAGTTTGTGCTCCGGGCTAATGTCCGGGGGGTAGGATACAAAAGTCTAACGGAAGGGATTGAATCTCCATGGCGAAGGAAAAGTTTGACCGTTCGAAGCCGCACGTGAACGTGGGAACGATCGGGCACATCGATCACGGCAAGACGACGTTGACGGCGGCGATCA
>WSSedB1CaDRAFT_10001180_pt1 | contig 10130 bp, 8 predicted proteins | sample WetSurSB1Cattail_FD_9460 | JGI IMG/M metagenome (IMG submission 9460)
TGGCGACCTGGGCGTTGAACTGCCCGTGGAACAGGTTCCCCTTATTCAAAAGCAGATCATACGTAAATCCATTCACCGCGCCAAACCGGTGATCGTAGCTACCCAGATGATGGAAAGCATGATCGACCGGACCAAACCCAACCGCAGTGAGATTACCGACGTGGCCAATGCCGTGCTGGAAGGTGCCGATGCGGTAATGCTGAGCGCAGAAACGGCCACCGGCAATTATCCCACCCTCGTGGTCGAAACCATGCGCAAGATTATTATCGAAGTGGAAAGAACGGATTATTACTATAACCGCGAAGATGAACTGGAGCCTCTACCCCATTCTCCCTCTTTCCTCAGTGATGCCATTTGCTATAATGCCTGTAAACTGGCCAGGGATACCCAGGCAGATGCGCTGATTGGAATGACCCAGAGCGGCTATACCGGTTTTATGTTATCCAGCTATCGCCCGAAATCGCCCCTATATATTTTCTCCAAGGAAAAAACCCTGATTAACCAGCTCAGTCTCAGCTGGGGTGTACGCGCTTTTCATTATGCCGAAGAAGAAGGTATTGATGAAATCGTTGCCGATCTGACGGAAATCCTGAAGCAGAGAGGATTCCTGAAAAAAGGAGACGTGGTCATCAATACGGGCAGCATCCCGGTGGATGAACACCTGCCAACCAATATGCTGAAGATCTCAAAGGTTGTTTAATTTTCAAGAGACAACTGAATCACCATTTGCTCAATTTCATGACGGTCAGCCATTACAGCCGACTGGTCTTCATCCATGAACGGGGAAATGAATTCCATGGATGATTTTTTCTGTATGCGGGCTGAACTATGAAAATGGGTGGCCCGGGTTTCCTTTTTCAAATCCGTGATATTCGCTGCACGCACACCCGATCCGGGCATGATCTGAATACGCCCATCCGCCTGGCTGACCAGATCCCTGATCAAAGCGGCACCCAGGATGGCCGTGGGTTGTTGCCCGGAGGTAAGGATTCTTTCGCATCCGGTTTCAATGATATCTTCCAGGGCCTCGAAAGGATTGCGCGTCCAGTCAAAAGCCCGGTGAAAACTGACTCCCATGGGATATGCCTTTTCAACAAGGATGGCTGAATGATTTTTATCCACGCGGCCATCTGGTAATAACATACCAAACACAACACCATCACAACCTGCGGATTTGCAGGCTTCCACTTCATGCAGCATGATTTCGAATTCCTCTTCGGAAAAAAGAAAATCGCCACCCCGGACGCGGATGATGGGGTAAAGTTCGATACTGATTTTTTTCCGGACCGTTTTGATCAGGCCGATGCCTGGTGTGGTTCCGCCGCCCGCAGGGTCTGCACAAAGCTCTACCCGGTCGGCGCCGGCATCTGCTGCAATCCGGGCAGAATCCAGGTTAAAACAACATATTTCAAGAATGTTTTTTTCCATCAGCTGAACCAGCTTTCCGATTCATATATCTTCTCTTCCGAGCCGGAGCGAACGGCATAGGTAAAGCCTTTCTGGATACAGAAAGCGCCGTAACTGCCGTCCTTTTTCATGGCGAGAAAGCCAACCTGCAGACCCTTTGCTTTTTGCGGATCCCGGGTCACAATTCTTTCCACCGCTTTACGGCAGGCATCACGGGGTGAAAGTCCGAGCCGCATATTTTCCACTACCAGGTGCGAACCCACGATACGGATTACTTCTTCTCCGACCCCGGTCGACGTAGCAGCGCCGATTTCATTATCTACAAAAAGCCCGGCACCAATTATGGGCGAATCGCCTACCCTTCCGTGCATTTTAAATGCCAGGCCGCTCGTAGTGCAGGCTCCACTGAGATTGCCGGCGGCGTCCAGTGCCAGCATGCCAATCGTATCATGGTTCTGAGGGCCGCCCGGGGCAAATGATTTATCCGCTGCGCTGTATTTTTTGTTCTCCACGTTGATGACGGGTTCATATTTGGACTGGCGCAGCCATTCCTTCCACATTTTTTCACTTTCAGGCGTGAGTAAATTTTCCTTTTTAAACCCGTTGGCCAGGGCAAACTGCAATGCCCCGTCACCGGCTAACACGATATGCGGCGTTTTTTCCATGACCAGTCGCGCCACCGAAATGGGGTGTATAATATTTTCGAGGCTCATGACTGAACCGCAATTGCTGTTTTCATCCATGATGCAGGCATCCAGAGTCACGTGTCCGTCCCGGTCCGGCAGGCCCCCATATCCAACGGAATGATTGTTGGGATCTGCTTCCGGAATTTTCACGCCGGCTTCAACAGCATCCAGCGCCTTTCCCTGCCTGCTCAGCAGTTCCCAGGCCGCGGCATTGGCGGCTTTGCCGAAATCCCAGGTTGAAATCACGATGGGTTTATTGACGTACGTAAAGGATGTAGTTCCGGGTGTTCTCAGGAACCAGCCTGTAGATGCGAGCAGGGAGGATCCCAGGAATTTTCTTCTGTTAAACATTCTATCGTTTTATTACTCAAATTAAGAAAATTGAGTGGTGTATTTGTTATTTTCACAGTTCCACATTGAATATATTATGAAGCTTCATTTCATTTTCCTGTTCTTACTGATCAGCGGAACCAGCCGTTCCCAAAATATAAACCAGGACAGTGCCTGGTTCCGGGATAATTATTACAAAATTGAAAAAGCGGTCCCGATGCGAGACGGGGTAAAACTGTTCACTTCCATCTATGTGCCTAAAGACAGCACGGAAAAACATCCCATACTGATGGAAAGGACGCCGTATAACTGTGCGCCTTACGGCCCGGATGCATTCCGGGATTTCTGGAATGGATTTGACCGTTATTACCTTCGTGAAGGGTATATTATGGTTATCCAGGATGTACGCGGGCGCTGGATGAGTGAAGGCAAATTTGTCGATGTGCGGCCATTTATTAAAGAAAAAAAACCAACCGATACAGATGAGTCAACCGATGCGTATGATGCGATTGACTGGCTTGTGAAAAATATTCCGGGCAATAACGGGAACGTGGGCGTGAAAGGTATTTCCTATCCGGGTTTTTATGCTGGCATGGCTGCCGCATCCGGACATCCGGCTTTGAAAGCCGTAAGTCCACAGGCGCCTGTAACAGACTGGTTCCGGGGCGACGATTTTCACCACAATGGGGCATTTTTTTATATGGATGCATTTGATTTTTATGTGGCAGGAGGATTTGGAAGACCACACCCCTTTCCGGTCGAACAGGAACCGCCCATGCCGGATCCTTACACCAGTAAGGACAATTACCAGTTTTACCTGCAACAGGGAGCGGATAAAAATTTATTGAAAATGGCGGGCGACAGCATCGCGTTTTTCAGGGAACTCTATGTTCATCCGAATGAAGATGCCTGGTGGAAAGCGCGAAATGCCCGTGTGGCACAGTATCATACCAAACCGGCCATTCTTGTTACCGGCGGACTGTTTGACGCAGAAGACTGTTATGGCGCCTGGAACCTGTATAAAGCCATCCGGACGCAAAGTCCGGAAACAAAAATACAACTCGTGATGGGACCCTGGTACCATGGACAGTGGAAGGACGCGGACGGCACACATCTGGGGAATATAAATTTCGGATCCAATACCTCAATCACGTATCAGAATCAGATCGAGCTTCCCTTTTTTAATTATTATCTGAAAGGGAAAAATGACCCGGCCCTTGCCGGGGCCACCATTTTTTTCTCAGGAGAAAATACATGGCGGAAATTTGACTCCTGGCCAACAACCCGTGCCAGTGTGGTAAAATTTTACCTGCGGGAAAAAAATGGAATATCCACAGAGCCGCCCCCTGGTGAAAATTCCTATGATGAATATACCAGTGATCCCGCACACCCGGTTCCTTACACGGAAGATATCCACTTCAACAGAACCCGCGAATACATGACGGATGACCAGCGCTTTGCCAGCCGCAGGCCGGATGTGCTGACCTATCAAACCCCGTTACTGAAAGAAGATCTGACGATCGGTGGCCCGGTGATTGCTGATCTGCGCTGCAGCATCACCACGACCGATGCGGACTTCGTAGTGAAAATCATTGATGTTTTTCCCGACAGCCTTTCTTATCAGCGCGTTGATATTTATAGTGTGAATGAACCGGAAAAAATCTATCCGATGGGTGGTTACCAGATGCTGGTACGGGGAGAAATTTTTCGCGGGAAATTCCGGAATGGCTTTGAAAAACCGGAACCCTTCCGGCCCGGGAAACCGGAAACGGTCCGGTTCAGCCTGACGGATGTGGCCCACACGTTTAAAAAGGGCCACCGGCTGATGATTCAGATTCAGAGCAGCTGGTTTCCGCTGTCAGACAGGAACCCGCAAAAATTTACCGATATCTATACCTGTGATGATACTGATTTTCAAAAGTCTACCATTCGTATTTTGCGCGACCGCCTGAATGCCACTGCTATTTTGCTGCCGGTTATTTCAGGTAAACCGGAATGAGTATGACTTCAATGCGTAAATATTTCCAAATGCGGAATCAGATAATTAATTTCAGAGAGTAATATCCCGTGCATGGAACCGACAAGTCAAGAACTGCCTTCGCTTGAGCTCTGGCTGCAGGATCTCCAATCATATATATATAAGGTGACCAGCGGCCCCATGAAGCATGCGCATTTTCATTTTAACAGATCCGATTTCATCTATTCAAGAAAAAACAAAAAAAGCCAGGATGAGCTTTCCATCATTTTCCTGAGTCAGTTCCCTGTGAATTACCGGGTTGGTTTCCAGCTTGAAATCTGGCACCCTCCCATTAAACAGGTTAAGGAAACATTTATGAGCGAAATTCTGAACAGGGAATCCAACCTGTGCAGTATTATATTAAATATGAAAGATTTTCCTCCCAATGATCCACTGCAGAAATTTTTTAAAGATTATACCATCTGTAATTACCGGGATTTATTTTTGGCCGGCGACTGGCTGGCACAGACACTTCAGTATGAACTGGTGCCCCTGTGCGATCAGATGAGCACTGTTGCCCATATGGATGCCTTTTTTGAATCAAAGCCTGACTGGTCGCTGAATACACGCAGCGGCGGAAACGTCTGTACCGATTTGATCACGGCCGGCCTCGGCCAAAGAAGGGATGTACATCAGCGGTACCGGCAACTCCTGGAAGGCCTTCAGCAGAAAATTGAAAACCGGCAGATGAATCCCGAGAGCCGGCAGCTTTTATCCCTCTGTTATGAATCAATAAAAAGATAATGGGTAATGGTTAATTGATTCCCGTTAAGATAATTATTTATCATCAACCATCTGCCATTAACCGGGAATGTCCCGGGCATTTAGCTTTAGGAGATTGGATAATAAGCCCCTATTTTCGCAAATAATTTGAATAAATCAGCTGTATATGAAAATGGTAGATTCTTTCGAGAAGATCCCCCTGGAAATTTTTCCGGATGCAACAGCCGGCTCCGCCTTTGTTGCCCGGCAGATTGCCTCCCTGATCCGTGAAAAAGAAAAAAATAAGGAACGTTGCGTGCTGGGGCTTTCCACAGGGAAATCCCCTCTGAAACTATATGCGGAACTGATCCGGATGCACCGGGAAGAAGGGCTCAGTTTTCGTAATGTGGTTGCCTTCAATCTGGATGAATATTATCCAATAGAACGGAGCGCAGCACAGAGTTATTACCGGTTCATGAAGGAAAACCTGTTTGATCATATTGATATCGATCAAAAGAACTGCCATATTCCCAACGGGGAACTGCCCAAGGAGGCGATGAAGGGATTTTGCACAGCTTATGAGCAGGCTATTACCGACGCCGGAGGAATTGATCTGCAGATCCTGGGCATCGGTTCAAACGGTCATATTGGTTTCAATGAACCGGGTTCGAGCCGATTCTCGAAAACACGGGTGACTCCACTTGAAAATTCTACCCGTTTATCGAATGCGGGAGATTTTGAAAACGTAACCCAGGTGCCCCGTTTATCGGTAACCATGGGAATCAACACGATTCTCAAAAGCAGGAAGATCATCCTCATGGCCTGGGGAAGCAGCAAGGCGCCGGCTATACAGAAATCCCTGGAAGGACCGGCAACAGAAGAAATGCCGGCATCCCTGCTGCAACAACATGAGGATACTTTATTTGTTGCTGACGAAGCCGCTGCCGCCGATCTCATCCGGTTCAAAGCGCCCTGGCTTACAGGAGACTGTGACTGGAATGGAGACATCCTGCGTAAAGCCGTTGTGAGTACCGCCCTGAAACTGGGAAAGCCCATTTTAAGCCTGACGGATAAAGATTATAACGATCATGGGCTGAGTGATCTGCTCGCCGTGAAAGGTGATGCCTATGAAATTAACCTGGATGTGTTTTATATGTTGCGGGACAGTATCACCGGGTGGCCGGGCGGGAAAAACCAACCCCTGCCCAACCCGCCGGAAAGAATGGCTCCCTATCCGAAAAGATGCCTTATTTTCTCGCCTCATCCGGATGATGATATTATTTCCATGGGAGGCACTTTCATGCGCCTGCACGACCAGGGCCATGAAGTGCATGTCGGTTACCAGACTTCCGGTAATATCGCAGTGACGGATGAATTTGTGACCCGTTTCATTGATTTTGCTGTAGGTTTTGAATCCATGTTCGGGATTGATAATAAGCGTTCGACTGAAATCCTGACCAATGCCAAGAATTACCTGAAGGAAAAAAAGTCCTCAGGTATTGATTCTCCGGAAATCCGCAATATCAAAGGACTGATCCGGCGATGTGAAGCCAGTGCCACCTGCCGCTATGTGGGTATCCCCGAATCAGGTATTCACTTCCTGAACCTTCCTTTTTATGAAACCGGAACGATAGAAAAGAAACCCATGAATGAGGAGGATATACTTATTACGATGGATCTGCTGCAAAAAATCAAACCCCACCAGGTTTATTGCGCCGGTGATCTGGCTGACCCGCATGGTACGCATAAGGTTTGCCTCGATGTCGTATTCGAATCCATGAAACGGCTCAAAAATACCGGTGAATCCTGGGTGAAAGACTGCTGGGTCTGGTTGTATAAAGGAGCCTGGCAGGAATGGGATGTCAGTGAGATCGAAATGGCTATTCCCATGAGCCCGGACCAGGTGTTGAAAAAACGTTTCGGTATTTTTATTCACCAGTCACAAAAAGATATGGTTCCTTTCCAGGGAACCGACAGCCGCGAGTTCTGGCAAAGAGCCGAAGACCGCAATGCAAATACCGCCGGCCTCTATGCCCAGTTGGGCCTTACCAAATATGCAGCCATGGAAGCATTTAAACGCTGGTATTTTTAGGCATAATGGCTATATCTTAAGGCTATTTAAGGGGTTTTTCTTGATATAGATCAATTTTTGATATAAATTATTTTTGCTTGAAGGAACAAAAAACAGGATCCAATAAGTATAAAAACGCGGAAAATAAGGCGGACCTGACTTTAGGCTTGAGGGCTTCAGTTTTAGGCATAAAATGGTCTTCTGCATGGAAAATGCCATCATACAGGTGGAAGTTTTTCGTTGGCATGGGCATTCTAGCAGCCATTTTGATTTCGTTTCCTTTCTTTTTTAGAGCCATCGAAACAAGGAACGGCTACTTATTTTCGGATATATTTCTGGAATGGATACCGGCCCGTAATGTATCGGTCGCTGTGTTTTTTTTAATCTGGTCCTGCTTTGTCCTGATTCTTTACCGTGTCGTAGGGGATCCCCAGATGCTGCTGCTGACATTATGGGCCTATAATGGGGTTACCCTGCTCAGAATGGCCAGTATCGGCCTGATATCGCTGAATCCTCCGGCCGGGCTCATTCCGCTCGCAGATCCGATTACCAACCAGTTTTATGGCGAACAGTTTATAACCCACGATTTGTTTTTTTCGGGACATATGACTTCTGTTTTCCTGATTTTCCTTTGCCTTAAGAAAAAAGCTGACCGGATCTATGCTCTTTTAGCTTCCATCATACTGGGCATATTGTTGCTGGTTCAGCATGTGCATTATACGATCGATGTACTGGCAGCACCGGTTTTTACATATGCCGTTTACCGGTTAGCCAGGCTCTTTACTAAACCGGAAAGTACAGGGCTTTATTCAGGAACGGTCAGCGGGGGAAACTCATTTTTATGAATACCAAGCCTGTCATTTATACGTTTTATTAAATCCGGGAATCAGTCCCCGGCAAGAAGAATTTAAGACAAGGCTGGTTAATAGGACTTTATTCATTAATTTTGCAAATAATAATTATTACATAATTAATTTTAAGTTAATTTCATCCCGTTCAAATAAGGGTTTTATGCAGATGGATTTCCCTGCTAAAGACTTAAATGCTACCATGATATGAAAAAATTACTTTGCCCTGAATTCATTCTAGGTGATAAGATAACCCCGGAACAATCTGCCTTTTTCCATAAAAACGGGGTGATCGTATTTCGCAATGTCCTTAAGCCGGAAACTGTTGCATTTTTTATCCAGGAAATCAACCGGATTGAAAAGCAGTTGCTTGATGAAGGAAAGGATAAAATTAACGGGGTTCCACTTAAATTCGGAAAGGATCCCAGCGGGAAAACCATTATTCAGCGTTTGTGCTTTTTGTCGCTTTTCAGCCCGACGTTCCATGAATTCCTGAACGATCCGCGTTTGCAGGCCCTGCTGGAGCTTTTGCAGCCTTTTGAAGGCCGAATTGCGGAAAATGAAAAGGACGGACTTATTCTCAATCATTATGTGCGTACCCCTGAAAGTAATTTTTCCCAGATGGGATGGCATACTGACAGTCCCAGGGATTTATTCCTGGGCCAGAAGATTATGCCGATGCTGAATGTTGGGATACATCTGGATTCCTGCCCTTTTGAAAACGGTGGCCTGCGTGTTCTTCCCGGAACACATACACAGGGCGTACTGCGGTTATTATTCAAGAAAAAATACTTTATAGACAATAACCCGGATGCCCGTGAAGTGGGATTTGATATCCATGCGGGTGACCTTACGGTTCATGATGGCAGGATCTGGCACAGGGCCCAGCAGTCTCCTTTCCTGGGTGAAGCCAGTCGGCGCCGCGTCATGTATGTACCGATCATCACAGGTAAATACATGCCCAAACACGAAAACAGCAAAACACCTTTTTACCACCGGTTGGCTTCCAAAGTACAGAACTAAGGATACCTCGAAATTTAAAACGCTGCAAAAATGCCTTTTGCACTCATAACCGGAGCCAGCAAAGGAATCGGAAAGGCCATTGCGGAATCTCTTGCGTCCCGCGGATATGACCTCCTGCTCATTGCCCGCTCTTCCGGCCTGTTGGAGCGGGTTGCAGCCGAAATTCATACAGCAACCCAAAGGAACTGTCAGTGGCTTGCCGTGGATCTTTCCGGGGATCAGGCGGCGGAAACTGTTTTTGACTGGTGCCAAAATAATCAGTTTACGGTTTCTGTCCTTGTCAACAATGCGGGTTATGGCCTGAGTGGTCCTTTTGAAAAATATTCCGCGCAGGAACACGCAGATATGCTGCATGTCAATATCATCTCTCTGACGAAATTAACCCGCTTATTCCTGCCCGGACTACTCAGACAACCGGCAGGGTATATTCTCAATATTGCCAGTTCGGCTGCTTACCAGGCTGTTCCTTATCTTTCAGCCTATGCTGCATCCAAATCCTATGTGCTGAGCTTCAGCCGGGGACTCCGTCAGGAACTTAAAACAACGTCTGTTTCTGTAACCTGTATTTCTCCGGGACCCACGGATACTGATTTTGTAAACCGTGCCAAGGTTGGTGCCAAGGGTATCAAAGCAGCTGAACGTTTTAATATGTCGCCCCGGGTGGTGGCGCATATTTCAGTGGAAAGCATGTTTCGCCGGCGTCCCGAAGTGATTACAGGGGGTATGAATAAACTCAGTGCTTTTTTTGCCTGGTTAATGCCAAAATCCCTGGTGGAAAATGTGGCTAAAAAATTGTACGACTGATACCGGTCATCCAAATAATACGGATGTTGAAGAAATCCATTTTACTGATCTTTAATTTTCTTTTTTTCACACTTGCTTATGCCTGGCAAAACATACCGCCTGTACGCACCGGCGCCGACCAGACTGAAAAATATTTTTCCATCCTGCGCGGCAAACGGATTGCAGTTGTCGCCAATCCCACTTCCCGGATTGCAGACACTCCTCTGGTGGACAGTCTCCTGCATTCCGGCATCCGTGTCGTA